>Ga0208388_1000275_pt1 | contig 12328 bp, 8 predicted proteins | sample CryBogCBH18Jul07_FD_185511 | JGI IMG/M metagenome (GOLD analysis project Ga0208388, IMG submission 185511) | Freshwater microbial communities from Crystal Bog, Wisconsin, USA - CBH18Jul07 (SPAdes) (version 2) | ecosystem: Environmental > Aquatic > Freshwater > Lake | place: Crystal Bog...
CGTATATATAACCAACTCCAGCATAATTACCTCTTAAAGCTACACCACCATCAGGATTTCCATCTGAACCGTAATGTACATTACCACGAGTGTTATAACTTGTTTGTATCCATGTACCACTTAAACCGAGTGTATTGGCAAGAAAGCCCTGTCCATTGACAGCATCTGCATCAGATACTACTAATACCTGTGTGACTGTGTTATTTTCAATTTTTGCAAAGTGTGCCATAAGATTGTTTAAATAATATTTATATTAGAACGTTATAGAACCAGTAGAAGTAAACTTGTATATATTGTTACCGTTAATAGTACTTAAGCTTGGTGAACCTGTTGTACTTGCTGCTACTGGATAACTGGAAGGATAAGAGAGTACTACGATACCGGATCCACCAGCACCACCATAGCTTGAATTAATAGCTGCAGCAGGTTGATACGAACCACCCCCACCCCCGCCACCGGTATTAGTAGTACCAGCGGTACCAGAATTATTTCCACCACCTGTACCTGCATTACCACCACCACCCATGCCCCCATAACCTTGATTACCTGCACTACCTGCAAATATACCTCCACCACCACCGCCTGCATATGAAATACCAAACGGGTTTTGTGAGGTTATAAGAGGGGTACCTGCTCCTACCGTTACACTATAATTATTACTGCTATTATCAACAAAAGCAGGACTTTGACAAACCAGCATTTGTGTACCGGAAATTGCACTTAGAGCGTTAGTAGGTGGTGTAAAACCTGAAGAATATACTACATTGTTAGTTAATCTAAAATTGGATATGTATCCATTAAAATAAGTTGGTCCGGCACCTTCTCTACCTATATATTCTATTGCATTAAGACCGCTTGAAGCTACTCCATTATATGTTGCAGATGTAGTGTTTAGTACACCATTAATATAAAACTTTATAGTACTACCACTTATAGTCATGGCAACGTGAGTCCATGTGTTGAGAGGTACATCTGTAGCGTTAGCTGATGTTACGTTATAAAAGTTAGGAGATGAATCTATATACCAATAAAACCGTAGATAGCCGTTATATACTCCGAAATTGAAATAGGTACCATTTTTTGCATAGATACTACTAAACGTCCATTGATTACCACCGGTGGTGTAAGCAGTAGGGTATACCCAAGCTTCCATAGTACAATTAATACCAGTTGTGTTACCTGTAGTTAAGAAATTAGAAGCAACTGTACCTGTAGTTAAATAACTACTACCATTAAACTTAACTGACCAGTTTTGTCCGGTGCCGTTTGCTATACCAAATGTTCCACCATCACCACCATTACCGCCAGTAGAAGAACCACCTGTATAACCTGATAAACCATACCCACCACCCCCGCCGCCACTTGAGAAGCTTGATCCACCAGATCCGTTACCTGCACCGCCAGCATACCCTAAACCTGTAGTACCGGAACCACCAGTATAACCTGATACAAACCCACCACCACCATTTGCACCATTACTACCATTATTTGAGTATACTGCCCCGCCACCACCACCCAAAGCTGTTAAGGAAACAAAATTAGTTGCAGATAAACCAGAAGCACTACCATTATTACCATTTGTACCGGAATTATTACCTGTACCTGTACCACCCGCCCCAATAGTTATAGTATAGGTAGTACCTGAAGATACTTGTGTTGTGCCAGTTAAAAGCCCGCCACCACCACCTGCACCGCAGACACCACCACCACCACCACCTGCCACTACCAAATAATTTACATAGGGTGTCTTAGTTAAATTGGTTGAAGGAGACCAAATGTATACTATACCGGAACCTCCCACACCACCGTTAATGTTACCAGCGCCACCAGAAGAATTGCCAGCACCGCCACCACCGCCACCTGTATTAGCTGTTGCAGAATAACCGGAATAACCGCCACCTGCACTACCAGCACCGCCACCACCTGTGCCTCCAGAACCTGCAGTTGCACCCTGGAAAGAACCACCGCCTCCGCCGCCGCCTGCTACATATGTTGATACACCAGATGCAGGTAAATACACACTTACACCGATACCACCTGCACCAGATTGAGAACCAGAACCAGTAATACCTATACCTCCAGCACCACCACCCCCTCCTGCAGGGTAAGGAGATGTACCCGAGCCGTTACCACCGGACCATCCTTGACCAGCAACACCAGCGCCAACAGTTCCAGACTGAGAAACTGATTGCCCACCGCCACTTCCTCCTGAAGTTGGGTTAGGGAACGTACTACCGTTAAAACCTCCTGCTCCGCCGCCACCCACTGCTGAAAGTCCAGCTAAAGAACTAATACTACCATTAGCACCACCTGCAGAAGATGAAATACCACCAGAACCACCTGCACCTACAATTACACTGTAAGTACCAGCGTTAGCGGATAAAATACCAGTCACCACCCCACCCGCTCCACCACCACCACCGCCATAATACCCACCACCACCACCACCCGCCACTATAGCATAATAAGCTATACCCGGCGCGGTCACAGTCCAAGTACCAGATGAATTAAATGTCCATTGATTATAATTGTTACCTGTTGTTTGAGTACCACCTGTCGCTACTAAACCATAAAAAGGTATTGTATAAGTTGGCCATACACCACCATACTGACCTATAATATAATTAGTAACATCCCATATACCTGATGCTGCCGAGGCTGCAGGATTATAGAGTACACCTTTAACTGAGCCGTTAATTTTCATTAATAAATATCGTCGTACGACACTATTAAATCAATTGCATTAGAGGTACTTGCCATAGCCGATAGTACATCAGCTTGAGTGTCCATTAAATATATCTGAGCATCTTTACTTATAATAGTTAAAGAAGCTGTACCAGGTACAGACATTTGATATGCAAGTGTAGTATATGTCGAAGAGTTTCTATACATAACCAATGTAACAGTAGCTGCTGAATTTGTTTTATTAACAGCAGTTACAGTATTAAGCTTGTACAAATGCGCTGATGGAACTGCGCTTAACACAACAGCACCTGTAGTTGGTACACTATTATAGGAAGATGTTACAGCGTTTAAAGTGGAAAGGTTAGCTACATTAAATAGTGCCATATTGTTTTATTATTTATGTTAACGTCCAAAGAATAGTGATGTAAATAGTGCTTTTGCTTGAGATCCGGAATAACCACTAATGCCACTATAGCCTGAAATGCCTGAATAACCACTGATACCAGAGTAACCACTGATACCAGAATAGCCGCTTATACCACTATAACCAGAAGCACCATTGGAACCTATAGTACCAGAGTAGCCGCTTGTACCACTATAACCACTCCAACCTGATATACCAGATGAACCAGAGTATCCTGAAGTACCACTAAAACCAGAATAACCAGATGTACCACTGTAACCAGATGTACCACTAAAACCGGAATATCCAGAAGTACCTGAGTAACCACTTATACCGGAGTATCCACTATAACCGCTAAAGCCTGATGGTCCGCTATAACCAGATGTACCACTAAAACCAGAGTAGCCAGATGTACCGCTATAACCTGAAGTACCGGAAAAACCTGAATACCCGCTTGTACCGCTGTAACCTGAAATACCGGAGTATCCACTAAAACCGCTTACACCGGAACCACTAAAACCGCTTGTACCAGACCAGCCTGATGTACCAGAATAACCGCTTATACCGCTATATCCGGAGTAACTTGAATAACCAGAGTAACCTGAAATACCACTATAACCTGAAGTACCAATACCTGAAAATCCTGATATACCACTGTAACCACTATAACCAGATGCTGCTACAGCACCCACAGCACCACTATACCCGCTTGTACCGCTGTAACCTGAAATACCGGAGTATCCACTAAAACCGCTTACACCGGAACCACTAAAACCTGATGTACCAGAGTCTCCTTTTACTTGACCAACGTCTGCCCAATTACCACCTGAGTGTATTTGAACTGTTGTTGGATTTGAGAAATTAGCAGATGTTGCTAACGTTAAAGTATAATATGTACCGTTAACATCGGTACCAGATAATACTGCTGTAATATCTGTTTGAGATGTACCATCGGTAACAGTTGAACCGTTATTAGCTATTGGGGTTACTGGAGGAGCCGAAGCGTATACCTTTAAATGTGTAGAATCGGTTTGATTTGTGCCACCGAAATATTTTGCTGTTGGGTAAACGATTACTGTTTCATTACTATATACCCATAAATGACCAGTATCTTCTGCGATAATACCGTTACCATTAACTGCATATGGAGCAGCAGCATTTAAAATAGTTTGTGGATTCGAGCTTACTGTGGCTACATATGTAAGAATTGTTACTGATGTACCGTTTTGACCAGAAAAACCTGATGTACCGCTGATACCGCTAAAGCCGCTTATGCCACTAAAGCCTGAAATACCAGAGAAGCCGGAGTAGCCAGAAATACCGCTAATGCCGCTAAATCCAGAGAAACCAGATATACCACTAAAGCCTGAAATACCAGAGAAGCCAGAGTAGCCAGAAATACCGCTAAAGCCAGACCAACCTGATATACCACTAAAGCCCGAAATACCGCTGAAGCCGCTAATACCGCTAAAACCGGACCAGCCACTATAACCAGAGTAACCAGATGTACCATCTGCACCTACATAACCTGCTGAACCAGAATAACCCGAAGTGCCGCTAAAGCCTGAAAAACCAGAAGTACCAGAATAACCTGATATACCGCTATAACCACTCCAACCAGAAATACCAGAGTCACCACTATAACCTGATGTACCACTAAAGCCTGAAAAACCGGAAGTACCAGAATAACCTGAAGTACCTGAAAAACCAGAATAGCCTGAAGTACCTGAGTAACCACTTATACCACTATACCCCGACCAACCAGAAATACCAGACGAACCACTATAACCAGATGTTCCGCTAAAACCGGAATAGCCTGAGGTACCAGAATAACCAGAAATACCTGACCAACCAGAGATACCTGACCAGCCACTAAACCCCGAAGTTCCGTCATTACCTGCAAAACCTTGCACGCCTGGTTCACCTTGAATACCGCTATATCCAGAGTATCCGGAAATACCTGATCCACTATATCCAGAATATCCGGAAACACCTACAGCATTATATACAGAATTGAAAGCCATGTGAAGAGTATTAAATATTTACAGATACGACCTCAAATGCTCGTTATAATAGCAACAAAATATACACTTACATTTCTATAATGTATAGTAAATATAAACACAATGTTACGTAGTAATAACAAACCTAAAAAGAAAAAACGTATACCTTATAAAAATTTAGGGGATTTGTATACAGAGTCTGTAGCTGGTAAACCTCATGTCAATTTGCAAGCTATTAGAGAATTTATTAAAGAAAACGAAGAATATGAAGTAATTGTTGGCAATAAAAAAAATCCACAAGATGTGCAAGGATTTGATGTTACGAAACAAGCAGCAGATCAAGTAAAGAAGATAGCTAAATTAGGTAGTACGCAAAACACCCCAGTTAGACAAGAGATTGAAACACGATTACGAAGTGTGAAGGGCGCTATTAATGATAATTTAAACATATATCAAACTTTTATATCTAATCTTGGTATTCAATTAACACAAGAAAATGCGGATAAATTTGCTCATAATTTAAAATCTTTAACACATTCAAACAGTCTTAGTACGTTTAGTGAATTATTAGGTAATAGTTACGGCATCTCACCTGGTGATATAGCCGCTTCTCCAGAGTTTATATCTATAGTTAGATCAGAAAGCACTCCCCCAACACTACATGCACGTGTTGGTTCTGGTGAGTTGTTCTTAACATTTTTTAGTAACGGTTCGAAACCGCACGTAGGAGATGTATTGATTGGCGGGGACTTTAAAATTGAAGTTAAACATACAGATGGATTATTATTAAAGGGCAGCACCAACCCTACAACTCAGGAGTACCAAAACAGCTTAATTACAACATACAGCGAGTATAAAACTACCAACGACACTGATAAATTTATAGAAGGACTTACTCACCTTGCTGTATCTATGTCAAGTGCAAACACTCCAAGTATTGTATCTCAAATTAAACAAATTTTTACAGATAAAATTAACGAATTAACTAAAGTCATAGACGGGCCTATATTTAGAAGAACAATTTTTGTTGCACAATTGTTAAGATATAAAGAAATAACTGACTTTCAAGGACTTGTTGTGTTCAACGCTGTTGAAAACTCTAATGTAAAGGCAGCATTCTTAAATACACCTGCAGGTGTTACCATACAGCAATTATACGATGCTACGTTAAATTTAGGTATAAACTATGCATTGCAGTTTGGTTCAGGTGGTGCTGCAGGTCACAAAATAAAATTTGGTGTTAGACCTAAACTATAATGGCTAAAGCCTCTAAAGAAACGTTCTATTTAGGTAATAAAAACTTACCTGTACCCGAGACTAACTTTCAATGGAATGAGGTCATGATTGAAGACTTGGAACGTGCACGCAAGTCCATATTACATTTTTCTCGTTTTTTTTATATAGTTAACCTTGATGAAGGTAAGCAACCAATTAAGCTTTATAACTATCAAAAGCGTATTTTAAAAGCTTTAACTGATAACAGATTTAATGTTGTATTAGCATCAAGACAAGTCGGCAAAACTTCTTTGCTAACTATATTTGCTTTATGGATGATTTGCTTTCAAGACGATTATAGAGTACTATTAATTGCCAATAAAGAAAATACCGCTATTAATATTTTTAAGCGTATTCGTTTAGCTTATGAAATGTTACCGAACTTTTTGAAACCGGGTGTTATAAACTATGCTAAAACCGGTTTAGAGTTAGCTAACGGTAGTTCAATTGGTATTAGTACTACAACCTCTGATGCTGCCAGAGGTGAGTCTATCAACTGTCTACTCATTGACGAAGCCGCATTCATTCCACCTGAGTTTATGAACGACTTTTGGGAATCAGTATTCCCTGTAATTTCGTCTTCAAAGAAGTCCAAAATTTTTATGTTATCGACCCCTAATGGTGTGGGCAACTTATTTTATAACATATATACAGAATCTTTGGATGGTAGTAATGGTTGGCACAATGAAAGAGTAGATTGGTGGGAGGTGCCTGGTAGAGATGAAAAGTGGAGAGATATGACAGCTAAGGCTCTTGGTTCTGTAGAAGCATTTAATCAAGAATACGGTAATGAATTTAGAGCAGCTGGTGAAAACGCTTTAGATAGTGACTTAATGTTAGAGTTCGAAAAAACAGCTCCAGAACCCATATTAACAAGCGATGATGAATGCTATAAGATTTATGTAGAAAGAAAACCAAGACATTTCTATACAATTGGGGTTGACGTTGGAGATGGTATTGGTAGAGCTAACTCTGCTATTCAAGTACTGGATATTACGGATTTAACCAATATAGAACAGGTCGCTACGTACGCAAATAACAAGCTTGACCCTTTTAATTTTGCTGGGAAATTAGTGGAAATAGCCCACGAATGGGGAAGGCCACCTTTGTTAGTAGAACGCAATAATTGCGGTGCTCAGGTTATAGATGCATTAATACATACTCACAATTATGAAAGCTTAATAAAGTACACACCGAGTATGGGTACGTTTACTGAAAAGGCGGATAGAGATAATAGAATGGGCGTATACTCGCACACTAATAGTAAGTTCAATGCAATGGCAAACTTACGTTATTGGATGTCTACTTTAAAGTGTCTTAAGTTGTACGACAAAGAAACCATTAATGAGTTTAAAACATATGTTAAACAAGCCAATGGTGTGTGGAAAAAACAATCAGATCGTTATTTAGACGATAGAGTAGAGTCCTTAATATGGGCATTATTTGCTTTAGATACTAAAGTAGTAGAACAGTTTTATGAAGTAATGGAAAGAGATGGTAATGGTAAACCACTAAAAATAGCTCCGTTAGATTGGGACCCGTTTAGTGTGGGTGATATTGAACTACCAAGCCAAAAAGATTTATATAATAGGTACGAAAAAGGTAAAAGTCCAGATGCAACAGTACGTAACCCAACTATATTTGCCGGTAAAGACAATAACTCTGACGTTGATGAGTTATACGCACAGGGATGGAAGCCGCTGAACTTCAATTCAGCTTCTGGTCGTTTAAACGGTGGAATGTTTTAGTACATAAAAAAAGCCGTTATTGCTAACGGCTTTGTAAACTGTACTATGTCTAAGTCTTAAGCAAAGAGATCGTCGCCAACCTTTGGCTCTTTAGTAGCACCTGCTGTAAACTTCTTTGTGTTTTGAAGTTTCTTGATATCGCCGTGCTCTTCTTTTGGTTCTGGCTCATTACGGATCTTACCATCTTCAGCTTTACCACCTGTAGCTTTGTTTGTACCTTTTGTACTTGCTACAACTGGCTTGCTAACTGAATCAGGATTACCCTTCTTTAAGGAACCATTAGCTTTAGTTAAAACATGACCTTCGTCTTCTGCTTCAACTTCTTCAGCTACCATTCCTTCATCTTCGGTATGGCCAGCAATTTCTTGATCTTCATCAGGTAAATCACCGTGTTCAGCATCTACTTCTTTATCTTTCTTTAAAAATGAAAGAACCTTTTCAAGCATTTCAATAGCTTCCTCATGTGTAGGAAGTTCTTCGTGCTGCATTTCATCGCCGCCCATTTCAGCACCATCTGCAGCTGCGTCAGTAGCAGGCATTACACCAGCTTCTTCTTCATCGTGCATCATTGCTTCTTCGTTTTCGTTGAATGGAACACCTTTGATTGCGTTCTCATATAGTTGATCGAATTTTGATTTTGACATAGTAAACTTTGGTTTGTAGATATATTTATTGTTTTCAGCTACAGTTTCTTTAACTTTTTCTTTAGCAGTAGTATTTTTCTCTGCTTCTGTATCTGCTTCTCCTTCTTTTGCTTCATGCTCTTCTTTACCTTCCTCTTCATCTTTCATTTTCTTAGCATCAGCGCCTGGATCTTCCATTTTATCTACGGGCTTAAAGCCGCTCTTTTTTGGATTTAATCCAGCAGGACCGCTTTTTGGTAATGGTGGTGTAACTTCTGCACCATCAACCTTTTTAACACCAGGACCGCCCCCGAGTGCACTTCCGGCCTTAACCATGTTCTCAGTTAGATATACACTTGTATCTGTATGTTCTACAGCTTGAGTAGCTTTTTCATTAACTACATCAGGAACTGAAATATTAGCAGCGGCAATATTTCCATAAAGTTCGCCGAGGTCGGATAGGTTTTTAATCTTCATTTACAATATTATTTAGTATATCTGGCTGTAAATCTATAGATTATAGTAAATAATTTTAATGTGTGCGTCTTTTCTATCTAAATATTGTATTGATACTGGTACATATACACCACCAGGTGTTGATGGTGTTGGGGATCAATTAAGTGGTGGATACAATTGTACGTACGGAACAAGCGGTGTTAGATTTCTTAATGTTGCTGATAACAGCGCGCAGATATCTTTATTCAATAGTTGGTGGCAAGAACAAATAAGTCAATATGGGCAGCAAATTAACTATTATATAAATGGTTATAATTTATCCGCTCATGATTATCTATATGGAGAGCATACATTATTAAGATATGCCCCACCTATTCCAATGGTAATGGCAATCCAGTTAAGTAATGATAATGTTATATTAAGCAAATTCGGTTTACAGGGTGAAGCAGATTTAACGGCTTGGATTGGTATAAACACTTTCACAACAACGGTTACCGCAGTTAGCGGTGCGCTTTCTGCATATAACTACGAACCTAAAGCAGGAGATCTCATAGAGTTAGCAGAATACGGTTCTACCCGCCCTAATGGTAGATCAGGTAAAGTATTTGAAATAACAGAACGTCTTGATGAATCCGGTGGTGAAGAATCTAACCAAATTATGGGCCATTATATATGGACTATAAAAGCGAAACGTTATGAATGGAATTACGAACTTAGTGCTCCACGTGAAAAGAAAATGGATCAAGTATATGACAACAAATATGAAGGTCCAGTTAACAGTTTACCAAAAGTACTGGAAACAAAAGAATATACGCAATTTGTTGATAAACCTTCAGCAGAAGTATTTGATTATAGAGAGAACGCTCAATCCAATACATTAGTATACGGTGACTACGAAGACACTAATGTACTTGTAAGGTTAATTGGTGTCACAAATCAAGCCGGTACAGTTACCGGTGCAGTTGCAGTTTCCGGCGCAAACACGTACTTAGTAGCTAAGAGTCCTAATAACTAACAGATGTATCAATAAGTATTTACCTCCTTCCATGTCCGTAGATTATCCAAATTTAATATTTCCTCACGAACTACCAACGGTACCAAGTTTATCTGGACAGGACCTAATTTATCTTGAACAACCAAACGGAGACGGTACATACACGTCATATGCTGTTTCGTTATCAGCATTATTTGGGTGGAGCGGTGCAAGTGGTGGTGGCGGTGGTGGTTCAGGTATTTCTGGCTTTAGTGGTTACAGTGGTTACTCCGGTGCGTCTGGCGCACCTGGTGGTACGTCAGGTTATTCTGGTTATAGTGGTACGCAAGGTATACAGGGTATACCAGGCATTCAAGGTATTTCTGGTTACTCGGGTTTCTCCGGTGCAGCTGGTTCGGATTATGTTTTCCCGTCAAACTTGACAGTATCTTTAGCTCCAGGTTATACATTTGGTCAATATAAAAACGGAGACGTTATACCTGCCTCAGGTTTAACTGTACAGCAAGTTATTAATTTAGCTATTAGTGGTGTGGTACCTACCCCGACACCTACACCGGTCGTCACTTATACACCGACTCCGGCCCCTACAAGTACGCCTACAGTAACTCCAACCCCTGTACCTACAAGTACACCTGTTCCAACAGCTACAGCTACTCCTACACCAACAGTTACACCAACACCTACTGTAACACCAACACCTACAGTAACTCATACTCCTGCTCCAACAGCTACCCCAACACCGACACCAACAGCTACTCCAACTCCAACACCTACTGGTATGGCTGGTGTAATATACTTTGGTCCTTCTGCAGCTGTACCAACTACTTCAAGCGATGTACAAGCCTTAAGTTCTACGTACACAAATGGCGCAAATCCATTCAATTTCTGGACAGGAACGACTTATAACAACTTTACAGTAGCTTTACCTGCTGCAAACAATTTAGTAACTATTATAGATGCAAATGCATTCTTTGTTGATTTGACAGATCACTTCAGCACTCAAAGCACGGTAAGCATAACAGTGGGTGGAACTCCTACTACCTATAACCTATATACTATGACGAACGCTATACCATATAGTCCTTCGCATAAACTATTAGTAACATTCTCGTAACATGGCATTAACTCCAGGCTTAGAAATTCCATTTGGTATACAACCAGTCAACCCGGTACCGGTTGATACGTGGTCAGGTCCTTATTATGGACCAAACGAAACCGCAGCAAAAGCAGCAGCTAATGCAGCAATACCTCAAGCAATAAGATTTCAATCATTACAGGTTCGTCTTATTATTGCAGGTGTGCCTTATATATACTGGTACGATACAGGTACGACAGATACTGACTTACACATATTTTCAACAGGTGGTGGTGGTACATCTGGTTACTCTGGTTATTCGGGTGTTAGTGGCTGGTCTGGTATATCTGGTTATTCAGGCTTTAACGCTAACAACCAATCTGTAACATATACAAATTCGTTTAGTGCAGGTCAAGCAATTTATAAAACAACAGGTGGTTACGATTTAGCTTTAGCAAACGATATTAATACTTCTGAAGTTATAGGGGTAGTACAATCTGCAAATAGTAGCGAATTCACATATGTTATTAATGGTTATATTTCAGGACTAACTGGTATTGAAGATGCTACATGTTATTACCTTTCAGACACAGTACCCGGTCAAATAACAACAGATGCTCCTACTGCAAGTGGTAGTGTCATTAAACCGGTATTAATTGGTACAGGTACAACAACTGGTGTGGTTGTTGAATTTCCTGGAGTAATAATTGGTAGTACAAACAATGGTACCAGTGGTTATTTAGCACGTTGGACTGGTGCCCATTCTTTAGGTAATAGTAGTATATTTGATAGCGGTCCAGATGTTATAATAGACGCCACCACAACTATTAATGGTGATTTTAATATTCTTGGCACATACCTTTTAAGTGGTGTACCGGTTTTCGATGGTGTTAGTGGTGTATCGGGTTATAGTGGTTATAGTGGTACAAATGGTACTAATGGTATAAGTGGTATGTCCGGTAAGAGTGGTTATAGTGGTTGGTCAGGTTATTCTGGTTCCGGTGTTTCAGGTTATAGCGGTTATTCAGGTATTTCTGGTTTTTCAGGCTTTAGTGGTTATTCCGGT
>Ga0208388_1000276_pt1 | contig 12304 bp, 10 predicted proteins | sample CryBogCBH18Jul07_FD_185511 | JGI IMG/M metagenome (GOLD analysis project Ga0208388, IMG submission 185511) | Freshwater microbial communities from Crystal Bog, Wisconsin, USA - CBH18Jul07 (SPAdes) (version 2) | ecosystem: Environmental > Aquatic > Freshwater > Lake | place: Crystal Bog...
ATTATACAAACAAGGCGAAGTCTTTGCCATTCAAGCAATCGTACTTTACAATTAAATATAAGGGCAATCTTCACAAAGCGTTGGAGTCCATTCGTATTATGGACTTTCTTCCTTACGATAGGGCAATTGATATGCTCAACGGACGAAACGAAACGGTTGAATCTCTCATGAGCGAGAAGCAGTGGATGAAGTGGTCACTGTGGAAGAAGGGAGATAAGAATGCTATCGTATCAGAGACTCCGTATCTTGATATTCTTCGCACACAGCATCTCAAAGATATGGACGCCGACCAATTCAGTAAACTCTATCAGTCTGATATCTTAGTATTATAAGTCATGGTTGCCGATGTACGCATAACCATATAGAAGGTTCCTATCGTTAAAATAAATAAAATCAAAAAGAGTATTGCTGAAAGCAGTATATATGGAAAAATACGATTAATAATATGCGAAATAATCGGGTCAAGTACCGATTGGATTCGTGCTTGATTTTCGGGAGACCTTAACAAAATCAGTATTTTATCACCAATATGTTCCGCCAAATCGCCAGTTGCTTCTGTATATCGGTCACGCTGTCCCGACGAACTAAGAAGAGTTCCAGCACTCATTGAGATGGGGTGCGGAACTATTTTTCAACGTACATCGCAGCTCAAATCAGAACCAATGTTTGGAGTCCCGGAACGTCGTGCCAATGGAAATAACGTATATTTTTACGTGCCGATGGCGAAACCAGCACCCCTGGGAGCACGCCTACGAATGGATAAGACTCTTACAATACTTCCCGACCCGGTAGTACAGCCAAAGTTTAAGGAACTTCAGAACAAAGTATTAAATGAACTTACAAAGACGGAGACGCTCTTTAAAAACAAGCCGTCCTTTGAATCGTTAGAACGTATTACACCACAGTGGGGCATTATATATGATGATACAAACACTCCGCACTGGAACGAGTATACGCAAAAAGAATTTTTCTTTGATGTGAAGGAAGGTGCATATACAAATTCTATCGTTGACTTGGAGTTAATCGGTATTCTTATTACCCGGTCTACCATCTCGCCAAAGTTTGCCGTGAAGTTCTTGGAGAAGGATAGTCAGAACGATGTCATTGACTTCGATTGGCAGACTCCGGCAAAGGAGATTGAGGAGGTGAACGATCTTGAGGCAGCCGCAACAAATGCGAATATTACATTACGTAGCCCGGCATTAATAGCAAAAGAGAAAGCGGCGGCGAAAGAATATGTAAAGGTCCTCTTCCGGACTGCCGACGAGGCTAGACAAACCGCCCTCGGTGCGATGAACGACTTTTTTAGAAAATATGAGGTGTCCGACGATGAGTCCGAATTTAGCGATTGGGTGTCAGACGACGATGCCTCAATAAACAGCGAGGCGTAAAAAAAATACAAACAAGGGAATTAGAGAAAATGTCTTCGCGAACACCACTCCTGGTCGGTCTAGCCGTATTGGTTGCCTTAGGTTTGTTCTTTGTATTAGATCCTACGCTCGGTGGACTTCTTAAGGGCAAGCGCCACTGGCGCCGTGAGGGTTTCCAGAACTCCGGTCCTACTACAATGATGACTGGTCCCCAGTCGATGACCGGCACACCCGCCAATGCTTTTCCTACACCTGGACCGGTTGACCTCGCCCGTGTAATGAATGCGACTCAGAACGCCACACCCCTTGGAACAACTGTCAGCCCCGATACACCACCCAACCCAGGCATGCACGCCGTCAAGGAGGGCTTCCAGGATGCGCCTTCCCCAATGCCATTCGCCGCTGCTTCTACACCATCCAACTGCTACCCTAAGAATCAGCTCGCCCCTCAGGAACTCCTCCCCAATGACCCCAACTCCAAGTGGGCGCAGGTGAACCCTCAGGGTGCTGGTGATATTGCCGGCAAGAACTTCTTGAACGCTGGTGCCCTCATCGGTGTCAACACGGTTGGACAGTCGCTGCGTAACGCGTCTTGGGATCTCCGCTCGGAGCCGCCGAACCCGCAGGTGAACGTGAGCCCATGGCTGAATTCGACAATAGAACCGGACGTAAATCGCCGTGTGCTCGAAATCGCTTAAGTACCCAACCCAATCTCTTTTTGAAAGAGTTGAACACAGTTCATCTATTTCAAACTACACATACAAGCCCGTTAAAGCCGCAGTAGGAATCACCAGAGGCGCCCCACCCTCACGCACCATCGCCTGATAGAACGAAATGGCATTCTTATACACTCCGCCTCCATCCACCGATGTCGGCACTGTCGCCACCGCTACGCCGCCACAGAGGCGCCAGTTCTCCCCAAGAGCTGCCGTTACTTTTGCTGTTAGCCCGTCGGGCGTATCCGCATAGACCACCATATACTCCATTATCCTATTGTTAGAAGTACAGCGATACAAAGGAATCTCAATTTTGTACATCCTAAAGTAAGGATATGAACGATTCTATTCTCCCATGGGCTTTCTTAGCGGGTGTGGTAGGTCTAGGATACGCTGGACTCGCTATGAAGGAATTAAAGTATCCTGTCGCACTCACGAAATCAACGGTAGACGGCGAAATGTATCTCGTCCGTAATCTTCCCGATAAGCAGGACGCAGCGGATCGTCTTGCCCGTGTACGTGGTCGTCTTCTCAAACTTCGTGATTACCTGAGGAATAAGTATTACGATAAGAAGTTTGTAAAACAGATGATTGATAACTTTGACTGCTCGGCACAGCGTTTTAGTGAATCTACACCGGATGCGCAGTATACATCGTACTCGGTGAATAAGGGTGAGCAGATTTTTATGTGTCTGCGACAGCGTGATGAAAAGGAACAACTTGTACAGGAAAATATTGTTGTATTTGTGGCGCTACACGAAATGAGCCATGTTGGTACGAGTAGTATAGGACATACACCGGAGTTTTGGAACCATTTTGCGTGGTTGCTGGAGCAGGCGGAGGCGACGGGTGTATATGAATATACAAATTTTTCGGCGCATCCTGTTGAGTACTGTGGCGTCCATATTACGGATTCTCCTAAGTATAAGGAGACCGTAGATGACGGCTTGAAAGATTAGATTAGACCTAAGAATTCAAAACGCAAACCACAATAGCAATGGACATAACAGAACCGTCCCGGTTGCCTTCATTAGGACCACGGGCAATTACGATACTTTCTCATTTGGATGAGACCCGTATGGTAAAATTAGATGATTCTAGATTCGCGGCAATCTTTCCGTTTGAGACACTTTTTAGTCTCAAACAGCATATTGCTGTTACTCTAAAAACATCGCCGCCAAACCAACTTTATATTGCGATGGAAATCGGACCGAATCAATTCAGACCGCTAGAGTTTAGTTGGCCGTTTCTAGGAGACAAAGGGCTACCGAATCCCCACGACCCTGCCGTGCTGCGACAGCCAGATTCGCGGATTTATGAAGACGATGCTAAAAAACCGGTCTATCCTACAATTTATAGCGGAGTCACACTTGAAAATACGCTACTTGTCGCCCAGCCCGAGCAGCCCACAATTCACGTATGGACGTTAGAATCGTTGCTACGACCGGATCAACCGCTCGACGAACCCGTGTTTGAGGGATTTGTAAAACTCTATTTCCCCCAACTTCGTTCGCAGCCAACATCGCTACGAATGAGCACCGCCGATTTACAAACATTGAGCGAATATCGCACATATATGGATACACGCTTATCTCGCCTAGAAACAGGCGTTATATCGGATATCGTAAAGGATGCCGAACTTCCTGAACTGACAAAACTCTATATTTATAAGTCTATTCTACCAAAAGCACCCAATTACAATTCATCGCTCTTGGAACTCAAATTCTACGAAATGATTCCTACACCGTCCAAGCCGTTTTTACGCTATTTTTCGGCGAAGGACCGTGTACCGTCTATTATTAAAGTGGCAACCGCAAGAGACGGAAAGCCGTATATTACCAATGAAAAATTATTGGATAGTTTGATGGCGGATAAGCCCTCCACCGATATGGGGGCGATTATTCTTATCAAGCGTCCTATTGACGACCCAAAAGTACTCGGTATATGCTGGACGGTGCGAATTTACGAGGATGGAAGCGCAGAGATGTATATTGGCGCACCCCGTCGTGGTGTCAGCGTATCTGCGAAAACCGTAAACGCTGCGCAGTCGGTCCTGAGAGACATGTTAGCGGGAACACCCTGGGAAAATATAGAGCCCGCCAGTATTAAGCTCTGCGACCTAACGGCAGAATACGAATTTACGACGAATCTTGGAGGACGCAAGCCAGGCAAGGTAGAGCTTGTAAATCGTGTGGATACCTTTACCCCACTGTTCTCTATAGATCCGCCGTTTGAAGATGAGACGCCACAGGCGGCACTCATTCTACGATACAAGGGAGTCAGTAATTACGTACAATATTCAAATCCAATTATGAATTATCTCACCTTGCTGTATCTTAACCGTGGATCGAAGACGGAGGTGGATGTACCGAGAGGTGCCTATATCAAAGCGCTTGTAAAAGAGTTTGGTATTTCGTTGGAGGAGGCGACACAGGCGGAGGAAGACTGGATTCAACGCCATTCAACGCACGTTATTATGTATAAAAGCGGTAAAGGGGACGATTTACGTATAAAAGATTTGGCGATTCGCGATGCTAGATGTAGCGTCAAAAATCCTCCTACCACCGAGGAGGATACGACGGTCGCGGCGTACAATGTAGGTGCGGCAATCCGACTCTATAACGACCATCCGAAATATCGTATTTTGATTACGGGATGCGAGTCCACCCGTGACCTGGAACGAATGCTCACACTGATGACTCTATTTTTGTCAGAAAGCACAGAGACCCTCAAAGTAGACAAGACGGCAAAAGCGGAGGAAGCGGTTGCTGCTACGGAGGCAGACATCGCTGAGGCGGCACCAGAAGTCCCTGAAGAACTTAACCAGGCATTTGACTACGGATTATTGGATATGATGCAAAATCAAGCGAATAATGATGCGGCGGAGGAGGACGAAGCGGAAGAAGAGGCGGAGGAAGAAGAGGTAACTAAACCATCTGCGGTAGCAGTTCCTACTGCGTTGGCACCCGATGAAACCGTGGAGGCAATTACAAAAGAATGGTATTTGAATAAGTTGAAAAGCCGTGATAACGATTTATTTCAATATACCGATACGAGCGAGGCACGTACGAAATTATATAGCCGTCAATGCCAACTTACACAGAATAGACAGCCGAATGTACTTTCAAAGGAGGCATATCGCCGAGCGAAGGAATTGTATGGTGATAAGGTCCGCTGGCTGGAGGTCCCGCTCAAACCAGATGTACAAAAGGCGTACGATGTTGCTGTAAGTAAGACGGTAGGACAGCGCAAGGGAAAGGGAACAAATAAGCAGATTGCGGAGATGGAGATGCTTATATTACGTAAGGGATTCGCTCTCAAGGCGGACGGAGAGGGTCGCCGAAGTATTACCGAGGTAGATTCTTCGCTCAAAGAGGAAAAGGCGATTATTGATGGTCTAATCGCAGAGCAGGAATCGAAGCCGGTATGGCTCGTGACCCAGACCGGTACGGACGCAAAACATATCAATAATTATATTTGTACGGAATTTTGGTGTGTTCGTGACGATTTACCGCTTTTAGAGGCGGAATTTAATGGTACGGTAGGATACGATGGAAAGCCGAAGGCTGCCAAATCGTGCCCCTTCTGCCGTGGAACCGTGATTCGGAATAATGCTAAACCGGCGATAGGTGAGACTGTATTACAACGTCCTACATCGGCAGCTTCAGGAAAAGTTGCGAAGTATTCGGGATTTTTAAGCGGACTGTTTCATCCTGATAAATACGCACTTCCGTGCTGTTTTGTAGAGCAGAAGCACGTTGCGCCTCCAGAGGGTGCGAAACTTCCAGAGTTGCCCTCAACGGAAGAAGCAGCTCCTTCTGCTTCTGCCCCTGCTCCTGTTCCTCTTCCTGGTTCTGCCCCAACAGCCGCTCAGCCCGTCAAAGATATCGTAAATCGTAGCAAACCGTTTTCACCAAATGCGAAAACTTGGTATATTCCGAATCAAAACATACTAGGTCGTATTAAGTTGGACTGGTTTGAGCTAGAGAAGGGTGCCATAGCCGTTCCACCAGCATCTGTAAATAGATTTATAGGACAGAACCCTGAGGATTTTTTAACGAAGAATCGCGGCGTAGAGCAACAGGAGACCAACTCACATTTGCTACCGTATCGTGATAATACAACACCTGCGCAAGCGTTTGTACGCTATGGACTCGGTCATTCGCAGAGAGAGCCAGGCAAAAACTTTCTAGCCCTGCTAGCATGGGCGGAGTATGCGACGGAGGAATTTGCCCAACATAATGACGGCAATACTATAAAGACGGAGGAGCAGGTCTTGGATGTACTATTAGATAAACTGAACGGCGCAAACGAGCCGTTTGCCGCACGAGCCTTTGAACAGGCGAATTATGGAACACTTATACACGAATTTGCGAATAGAAGCGGTGCCGAGGCGCCCACCGGTGCTATTCAAGAATGGTGCGGTAAAATGGGTCTGCTCCCAACAGATGGAGGCGAGATTTCTGCTGCCGCTAAACAGTTCTATTTCGCCTGGCACCGATTCAAAGAGTATGTAGCAGATACAAAAGAGCCAAAAGAACTCAGACTTTGGGAATCATTGTTAGCAGTCCCAGGATTATTTACAGAGCATGGGGTCCTACTTGTCCGCATTCGTGTTCCCAAAAATAAGAACGAAGATCCTGTTCTTCTCTGCCCGCATTTTGGTATTTCGGTACATAACAAAATATATCCACCGCCATTTCTACTCCTCGTTGAAGACGAGGTAACCGCAAATTACGACCCGCTCGTTCTATATGATGGTAAGACGCTTATGGATAAGAAAATGTACGGAGTGATTCATTTTCAGGCGGCAGGAAGCATAGAAACGCTTCCTCCTAAAGTGCGCGTACCACTTCAAACATTTGTTGAAGAATATGTTTCGGAAACGGGTTGTGGACGGTCGGTACCACCGGTTCATCCTTGGTTGCCGGTGCGTAGTATGGAATTTAAACCACCAAGCATAACCGACCTCAATAGTATTAAAAATCCAGATATTATAACGCCAGACACGCATCTTCTCCGCGACCGTAGTAACCGCCTTGTAGGTATTATAGATGTACAGACCGATAAAACGAAACTCTATGTACCCTGTGTAGACGATGGTCTCATTTTACCGCAGTGCGCAAGTATGTATGGCGAGGAGTCGCTGCTTCCTCCACCGACTCTTCAGACGGTATTTACAAGCATGCCGAAAATAGAGAGTCTCATGCCGAAGGCATTCCGTATTAATGGTAAGAAAACGCAGTACACTGCCGTAGATTTGGTATGCGGTATTACAATTCCTATTGCGCCCATCTCCGTAGAGGACCCCGTTCTCAACGAGCCAGCGTATGCGAAACTGAAAGCGGAGTCTCCGCTTATACTTAAGGAGGGTACGGAGCCGTGGCTAGCAGATTTGGCGTTGATGGCACCGAAAGCCCCCGTAAAATCGCTTGAGACCGCTACAAAGGAGGAGGAGTTAGAGGAGGCGTACCAACATCTACGTATTACGTTGTCGGAATTTTTAGCAGGACAGTTCAAATCGCCCGCGGACCAACAGAGCGGACGTGTACTCAAGGCGAAGATTGACAAATTGCGCCAAGCCCGCCGTCGTCTCCCATTGTTTGAACTCCAGCGCCGCCTAGATTCTCTCTTATATCCGTATGTGAATCAGTGGGTGAAGCGGGATGATAATCGTGTAGCAGCAAAGCCGTCAGTACTACGCCGTGAATGTACGCAGATTACAAAGCAATCTGATTGTATAGAAGGCTGCTCTTGGACAGAGGGAGAGGCACCATTGCGTCAGTGCCTCATTCATACAACGGCAACGGAGCGATTTTTGGATCCGGTCCATTTGATGTCGGCACGCTTAACGGATGAACTCTTACGTACATTTGGAAAGGCTATGGAGATTCTAAATCATACAGTGAGCCGACTTAAGCCGTTACAGGGTAGCGAATTCCGTTACGAGAATGGGTCATTGTTGTTTTCGGCGGTCGGTCGTGGCACCCAACTTCTATACGATATTTTAGGATATAGCAAGCGTCAGCCGACCGATTATACAGCGGGACTGACATATCCTGAGGAGGTAGGCATTAATGAATTGGCGATTGAATTACCAGAGGACTGGAAGGAGTCGTTGTATCGTATAGTTGTGAGCCCTTATTTAGCAGGCGATCCACGTGCTTTTCTCAATCAGGTAATGCGTATTGCGAAATTTATACCTGCTGACAAATCGTTTCACGGCACACAGAAGGAATGGATAGAATTAGCCAAGGAATTGAATGTGAATGTGCTGAGAACATATTACAACTCGGAAACAAATAGAATAGATATTTCACAATCGGACTCTATTATTGAATCCAAGGCGGATGTGCCAAACTATATTGTTCTAGATGTCAATGGTGTTCCCTTACAGAATAAAAAGACAACGGGATTCACTTTAAGGGAAGATGAGTTGCCGGCGAGCATACAGATGGCACTAGATTGACAAAAATTGAGGTACCATCTCTAGGGGATAACGTATCCCAGAAATGCCTCCTAAAGTTCCTAAACCAACATGTTCCGTTTGCTTTGATGTGTTCAATGCGACCACCCGTTCTCCTACGACGTGCCCGCATTGTGCTATACAGATATGCCGTACTTGCTTTCAAATGTACTTACTGAACGAGGTGACCGATGTACCTCGTTGTATTAATGTAGAGTGTGACCGTGGCTGGGAACGCAATTTCCTAGACAATGAAATGACCTCTACATTCCGTCTCAAGACGTATAAAGAGCATCGTGAAAAGGTGCTAGCGGACCGTGAAAAATCTAAGTTGCCTGGCACGCAGGCAGATGCGGCGGAAGTCCGTGCTGCGAATGCGTTGAGGGCAACCGCTGACGAGAGATATAAGAAAGCGCTGGATGAGTCTCGTCGTATTAATCGCGAGTTATTGGCGGCGGGCGATGTGCTTAATTCTATTGAGCGTGTAGTATCATCGTATGGTCGTGAGCGCCTGCCGGACTTTACGGCGTCTAATAGCGGCGCAGGGGAGGCACCGAAGCCAAAGGCGGTTGTTGCTGCTTTCATAAAGCCCTGTCCTGCGCCGGACTGTAAGGGTTTCCTTTCTACGGCGTGGAAGTGCGGACTCTGCGACATGTATACGTGCCCTGACTGCCACGACCTGAAGGGCGCTGTGCGCGATGATCCGGCACATCGGTGTGATCCAGACAAGGTGGCGACGGCAACTCTGCTCAAGGCGGAGGCGAAGTCGTGCCCAAAGTGCGGCGTAAGTATCTGTAAGATTGAGGGTTGTGACCAGATGTTCTGTACACAGTGTAATACAGGCTTCAGTTGGCGAACTGGTAAGATGGCAACCGGACCGGTTCACAATCCTCACTACTTTGACTGGCTCCGCAGTCAAGGACGCGATCCGAATGCGAATCCATTACAACATGGGTGCGCAGCGGACCGTGATATCCTCCGTGCCTTGGCGGGGACTGAATGGCGTACTCTTGTCCATTGTTATCTTGCGGAAGCATGGCGTCTCATGCTGGAAGCGGAGGATAATACACGCGTTGAACATCAGGGCAACGAAGAGGACCTACGAGTTATGCGTGTCAAGTTTATGCTGGGTCAAATCACGGAGGAAAACTGGCGCTACGCACTTCAGCGTGGCGAAAAGAGTATGCGTTTTGCGGTAGCAAAGGCACAGGTGGCACAGGTATTTGCGGGTGGTACTCGCGAAATCATCTCGCAAATTCTCGTTGAGGGTTGCGACAAGAAGAAGATTATGAATCAGGTTCAGGACCTGGTAAAGTACTGTAATGCGTGTTATGGTGATATTGAGAATCAATTTCATCGTAAGATCCGACCCATTCGTGTGGAAGAGCGTATGCGCGAGCCAGAGAATGAGTCTATCACGCAGGAACGCCATCGACGACTACAGGAGACGTTGGCTGGTAATCATTAGATAACATCAGGAACTCCAACTGGCACCGTCACATCCACCTCTTTTAACGTACAATATCCATTGCTTCCACAAAAGCTTTTTTCATCGCAGTCGGCATTTGAGTAGCATTCAACCGCAACATCTACGGGTCCGTACCACGCCCATGGGTAACTCCAGCCGTACCAACCGCCACCATCACCGCCCCAACCTCGCCAGGTGCCCTGGTTAGGACCACCGTAACCACCGGGTCCGTGCCATCCACCGTGACCTCCGTGACCACCCCCTCCGTGACCGCCCCCTCCGTGACCTCCCCCTCCGTGACCTCCACCTCCCCCTCCGTGACCTCCCCCTCCGTGACCACCTCCACCACCACCTCCGTGGAAAGCCTCACTGACAACTCTATTAGTTCTCTTATCATCTACACCGATACTACCAAAGTTTGGTTCGATAGCATCGCCAAAACCACCATTCGCACCAACACCAAACCCGCCGTTGAACCCGACACCAAAACCACCGCCGTAGAATGATTCATTGAGAATTCTATTAGTTTTCTTATCATCTAAGCCGATACTGCCAAAGCTTGGTGGAATCGCACTTCCAAACCCCCCATTTCCACCTACACCGAAGCCCCCATTGAACCCTACTCCAAATCCACCCCCAAATCCTTCATAGGTCACGTGCTTCAAATGGCTACGTTTTAACCAGAATGGCATACGACGATGGCTACGCCACTTTGTAAATACACCAAATGTGCCAAGCGCACATACGACAACAAGTATGAAAAGTAGTTTCCAGATCTCCATTCTATTCAGTACGTTTAAAAGAAAACTGGACTGTTATAATTCCCCCATCTGAAGCTTTCATAACGCACGGCGGAGGCAACACTGCTTCCCCCTCGTATGTTATGTACATTTCTAAATAATCTGCGTGTAACTGTGCTACCATAGAGTACTGTTCGACGTGGTTTTCTAAATGTAAGCGGACGGAGCCGTCTACGTCGGGAACCGATGATACAACTTGATACCCTTTCCACGACACCCCGTTAAACTCCCAATGTAGATACAATGTCCTAGACGACATTTACTTAGGAAACGAAAAAATTATTATAGACGAAACACGCTCTAGTCATCTAGAATTAGGCAGCCGGTATCTGGTTCTGGTTCTGTTCCTGTTTCTTCCTGGGGTTCCAACTCAATCTGAGTCTCCTTTACCATATCTAATACCACCGGTACGGGCGAATTCATCTGTTCTAGACGAAACGCCCACATCGCCTCCACCTCGGCGTCCATGAGATTGAGCTTGACAATCTTAAACGATTTATTGTTAGGATGTAGAATCACTAGAGCCAACTCGTTCACCACCAGTCCGTAGAATTTCTCCAACAGCCGACGGTAATTATTGAGCTGTAGAGAATAATGCCAATAGTTACAATCGTCCAAGTGCGCCAGCGGACCGAGACCCTTCTGGTACTTATTTTCAATCTTAATCTCTTTGGAGCGCTTCCAATCGTAAATAGCGTATGTTCCATCGGGCTTTGCGTAGACCATATCAATGGAGCCGGCAAGGCGAATTTCGTCGTTAAAGACGAGCCACTCAGTGCGGAATGGTACAAACCCCTGAGCCAGACGCCACTTCCGTTCGTAGCGCATAAAGTAGTCCCATTCCTTGCTGGGATTCGCTTCCCACGAATCACCGGCAAGATTGCCGATGGGAGACGCATTGTAGTAATGTTCAATATCCAAGTGCATACGCGTACCCGCTTCACTGGATTCGGCACCGGATGAGGACCATAGCGCCTTAATCCCGTCAGGCGTCAACCCCTTGTACTTTTCGTACGATGCGCCGCCAGGCTTCCAATTGGGGCTCCGCATCATTTTCTTGATTACATCATCGGCGTCAAAGTGACCGAAGAAACTATGAACAAAACCGGTACAGGAAATATCATAACGAGACCCATCAATCGTATATTTATGGGTCTCTTCATCAAATGTAATACGCTCGTCACGTGGATGTTTATTGACAACTGCTAGACGCTGCCATGCCAATGCCCCATCGCTGATTGATTGAGGCATATACTCTTTTATGCCAACAAGCAAACCAAAACACAACAGTCTCAATTTTTAGGACCATGTAAAAATACATAATAAAAGAGAAGACAACCAACAATAAAGGCGACTATAATAAAACAACAGTAGGTGCCCCACCGTCTATTCTCCGCCGCCTCAGACCCCACAATTCTAATTGTTAGAGGTACAGGTGTGACAGGATTTACAGATATAACTGAATGAGCAGGCGGCGCCGAGGG
>Ga0208388_1000282_pt1 | contig 12198 bp, 32 predicted proteins | sample CryBogCBH18Jul07_FD_185511 | JGI IMG/M metagenome (GOLD analysis project Ga0208388, IMG submission 185511) | Freshwater microbial communities from Crystal Bog, Wisconsin, USA - CBH18Jul07 (SPAdes) (version 2) | ecosystem: Environmental > Aquatic > Freshwater > Lake | place: Crystal Bog...
AGTTAAGCCAGCTCTTTGTCAACCAGTGCTAGCATATTGGCTGGCACACGCCACAAGCCCATGCCCGTGTTGACTGTGACGTATTTGATGGCCACTTTGGTTACAAAACCGCGGGTGAGTCTACCAGTCTTGCTGGACGTGAACTCTACATTGTCGCCCACACGGATTGAATACTTGATCTGCTGGGCCAATTGGCTTCGCTTGTACTTGACAGCTTCGATGATGCTGGTGAGCTCATCGTTGGTTAATTCTGTGCTAAAGATTAAGGTATTGATCTGTTTAATTGACATCAGTTCGCTCCTATTACGTTGTTGAAGTAGTTATTATACTGTCTTTAGTTCATTCCGTCAATAGCTAGGATAGCCATGAACAAACCAATTAGCACGATCCAAAGAGGTGCTGTATAAGTAAATGCTTGAATTAATGCTTCTAACATGTTTCGCTCCTTGTTAATATGTAATAATTATACCGCCAAAAGCTCAGATTGTCAATAACCCTTTAGCAATCAGGGTCAAAGCTCATCCACTCTTCCTGCTCCGTAGGCTGGCCGTCATCTTCCTCATCGAAGTCATAGCCCATTGAGTCACAGTAGTTGGCAAACTCTGTGTCGTAGGCAATAGGATCCATTTCCTTGAGGATATATGCACGATCAAACGTCACGCCTGCAATAGTAACGGTGCCCTCTTCGTTGAGCATGTCTTCAAACTGCTCTTGTGCTTGGTATTGGCTAATCATAAGTTTCGCTCCTAGTTGCTGTTGATGTTAGTATTATACCTGATTTGAGCTTACTTGTCAATTCGAACAATAAGCCCTTGTGGCGTAGATACAACACCATACCCATTGCTTTCAAACAGGGCTAGAACTTCTCGTGCCATGCTATCTTTACGGCGAGCACCTTCTGCCTTAACGGCAATGAATGTCTTGCGATAGTTGATGTAGAGTTTAGTGTAGACAAAGGCGGTATCAATCAAGTCTCTTGCTGTGACTGCCTTGCGAACCTGTTCTTGTGAGTAAAGGCTCTTATTGTTTGAATTACGGCGTTGAGCATCCATAGCCGCCGCGAATGCAAAGATGCCTGCTTCCTTAGTATCTAATTCTTTTAACATAGTGTCGCTCCTTGTTAGTAAGTCTTAATTATACGGCATTTTGGGCAAGCCGTCAACCGTTTAATCCCAATCTTTCTTGCCGCCGAACTTCTCATTCCAGTGATAGCCTGCGGTATAGGCCACGATCTCTTCAGCTGTCATATCCGCCAATTCCACACGGGGACCTTCATAGGTTCCACCCTTGTAGAAGTGAGGATTGAATGGACGGCTGTACCACGAATCTGCTGAGCCACGGTCAAAGGGTCCGCCATGTCTTTGATCATATCTTGATCTAGGATCTTCAATTGTAATCATACCATCTCCACTAAAGGTTGTAACATGATTGCAGGGTATGCAATCGCTCCATCATACTCCAACTGACTCTGCTCAAAGTCAGTTAAGAAGTCGTCCTCAACTACACCATAGCTGACCATGTAGTTGCGGGCATAGTCATCGCTGTATTCAAAGCGTGGGCGGAGTGCTTCTACCAACTCAGCGATGTGCTCATCACTGGGCAAGACTGTGCCCAACTGGTAGAAGTAGTCTTCACCACCTTTGAACTTCCAGTACTGGGGGCAAGTGCCCTCGCCGTCCCAATCATGGGCACCGTAGTTTTCCATGTACTGTGTAGTGATGTGTAATTTCATAGTTCGCTCCTATTAATTAACTGTATAAAGCTATTATAAGCCCTTTTGGTTAGGCTGTCAACTCTTTGAGCTGGCGAGCAATCTCTTGATCTGTTGTTTTTCTCACACGGCCGTCCTTGTAGAGCACCATTGTAGAATCTGCATTGAACCTAACCACGCTGTAGGTTTTGGTCTTGCGATTGTAGCGGAAATCGATTTGTGTAGCGTAGAACTCTGTGTAGAAGTCTTTCATATCCATTGTGTGCTCCTGCTGTTGATGTGTATATTATACCAGGTTTGGGCAGAGTTGTCAACACCTATTTGCAAAATAGATCGGCCGAGTGGGCACCTAAAATACACGCCCAGCGATACCGTCCATCCCGTCGCCTTCGAATCATAATTATACGGCCGTTTGGGATTCTAGTCAAGAGAAAAGGTGTTGTATCGCTACAACACCTTTAGGGAGGGTTTTGGGAAGTCTCACCCTGTCGACTAGCAGGTTTCGTAGAGGGTTTGTATAGCGGCGGACTTATAGTCTGCTCTACAGGAACGCACTTGTCCCTTCCCGCTTGAGTGGTGGGCCCACCTGGACTCGAACCAGGGACCAAAGGATTATGAGTCCTCTGCTCTAACCAACTGAGCTATAGGCCCCGATATCGTCTGATCTCTTTCAACTCGCTGTCTGTATCCTCTAGGATGTAGACTTCGTCTTGAAACTCCCGTTCGTTCTCCGCGATCTCTTCTGCTTCTTTAAGTGTGGGCACACACTCAATCAGTTCTTCATGCTGATCTCGTATGCCCCAAACTTCGTACTGGATAAACGCCATAGATTAGAAAGGAGCGTCTTCGTCCTCAGTTACTTTAACTGCCTTAGGTGTAGCCTTAGTCTTTGACTGTGCCTTAGCAGGAGCCTTCACAGGCGCTGTCTTGGCCTTAGGAGCATTGTCCTCAATATACTCAGCGATAGTTGCTTGAGCAACTGTATCACTGAAGTCATCCATAGTGCGGATGGCGTTGGCGGCATCGAGCTTGCTCATAGCCTTGTCCAACTCTGCCAAGCGGATATCTTCGTGTCCTGACTTGGCAAGTACTTTGATACGCATTAGATCATTGGCAAAACGAACCTTGTAAGAACCGTTGAGCTTGCTAATACCTGCAACTGTGAATAATTTATTTGTAGCCATTTGTTACCTCTGTGTGTGTTGTTAAAAAAATTATGAACTCTTTGTTGTGTTCATGTTCTTATTGTACTGCCTCTTGCTCAATTTGTCAACCGTTTTAGGCTTCTTTTGAGCAACCAATTTATCCGCTACTAGACCCAGTTTGGACTTCTGTTGCTTTCGCACAACAGGTTTGAATTCCTTATTGATATAGTAATCGATCAACTGGTTCCTAACCATAATGGTTAGATCAAATCCTGACGCATCAGGACATATGAATCTGACAGGACACTTGCCCCATCCGCCATACTCTCTAAACTCGTGGTACCAGCGTCTATGATCCTTGTTAGTTGGATCAAAGGCTACTAGCGGACGAGCGTAGAATTCAAGTTTGCTCATAGGCCTTAGCCTTCCAAGCCCTTACTACTTCTTCTAACGGCTTAAAGTTATACTCAGGCTGTTTGGGCCTAATCTTCTCTTTTTGTCGTTCATCGTGCTCTGTATTGAGCTGTCGGTTTGTTTTCAAAACGGTTTCCTCGTTGTTTAAGTTATAATTATACAGGCTTTTGGGTAGCCTGTCAACTCTTATTCTTCAGACTCTTCTTCGTATTCAGCAATCGACTCTGAAATGCCCATGATCTCATCAAGATCTCTAGGCAGTTCTGTTTCTACCTGCTCGCTAGTCATACCGCCTACATCATAGTAGTCATCACCGTTCTCATCATAGACACCAGCAAAGGCCATGCCACACTCATAGTAGAATGCTCTAAGGGTATAGCCCTGATCTAAGAGTGCATCGTAAACACCTAGGGGTGGTGCCCAGGCTGAATCGAAACCAAATGTGATGCCGTGTTTGTCATGTTGGTCATCATAGTCTACCTTGTCGTAGGCTTCTACATCCCACTTGGTGCCCCATTCGTTTACGCAGAAGTCATACCAGTTCTTGTAGCCATGCTGGGCAAAGTTTACCTTCTCTTGCTCTTCCAAAGCGATCTGCTCTGGATTGTCATCACTACCTACACGGCCTGCCACAATGCTCAGGCTCTCTGGCACTGGTTTGGCAAAGTTACAGAACTTGCCTTCGTTAATGGCTTCAACCAAAGCATACATCTTGGTCTTGTCTTTGTGATTGATTTGAACTGTGTTATTGCACCAATTAGGCATATTCGCTCCTTAAAATTAGCAACCGTATTCAAAAAATTCGACGCTAGGGTCGATGCTCTTTAATTCTTCTGCCGCACGGGTCAACTTCTGATACTTGAGCTGAACAACGCTACGAGGAAGTTCGCCATCGCAAGTTAGGTTCTCAGGACTCAAATCGCTGTCGATCATGTCTGCGATACGCTGGCGATCCGCGGCATTCAACAGGCTCAGTGCCTTATGACCAAAGATCTTTTGGTATGCATTACGCTGAGCCACATAGGCTTCTAAGTTTGATATGTTCATAAAGTTCGCTCCTTGCTGTGTTTAAGTGTTAATTATACTGTCTTTTGGGCAGACTGTCAACTGTGATACATTGCTTCGCAAGTCTTAGGATAATTGCGTTCAGCCTCGGCAACACCGTCGCAAGTGAATACGACTTGACCATATCGGCCTAGAACTTGGACTAGGATATCGTCATAAGCCGCCCATTCGATACATTCTTTGCGAGCCACTTGATAGTTGTTAGTTTCAAGCAAGACTTGGCGTCCACGATCATCGATCTTGGCTTCTTCGTTACTCGAACACTCTGTAACTACTCTGTATTTGAATGGGTAATACATCTTTAATCCTGTGTGTGTTTAAGTGTTTATTATACTATCGTTTGGCGATCACGTCAAGTAGTGCCTTGGCGGTGTTGTATTCCTGCAACAGAGCTAGTTCACCTTCGATCCTAAGCTCTTCTGCACGGATCTTAAGCTCTAGGCTATAGGCATCCATTAGTTCCTGGGCATACTTCAAGTCATCCTCGTCAGCTTGGGCATGCCATGCTTTGAATTCATCACCTTTGGTGTTGAGCAGGAACTCTAGGTTATCCCGGTCCCAATCGTTGGTAATAAGTCCCTTCATTAGAAGTCTCCGGGTTCAAAAGCCTCTAGCTCGTCCCATGATTCAGCATCTACATCAGCTTCTAGGTTAGTAGACTCTAGCCAATCGTAGACCATTTCAACCGGTACATCCAATTGAGCCGCAATTGATGTGGGCCTGTAGCCTTCAATGTATAGTTGTTCAATGTCATAAGCGATATCGCTTAGGCTATATCGTTCAGTCGTCATATGCTTCATCTCCCATTTCTTTGACTATTTCTTCTACCACACCTAAATCAACGATGCGGGCTGTTTGGTCCTCATTGCTTACACCCTGAAAGGCTGTACGGAATGACTGGTATTCGGCCAAGAAGTCGAACACATCTTCGCGTTCCCACTCCATGGGAACCTCTAACTCTTGTGTCAGCAGGGTCTCTACTCTAACGGTCTTGGTGCCCTTGGCCATGGCCCGCTTAGTTTGGAATCCGGTCATACAGTCTCCTTAGGTGCAAACAAAGCACTCATGTCTTTCATAAAACGACGGAAGGCTACCTTTTGAATAGTGGGTAGCTCGTCACACAAGGCCAAGTCATGCATCTCTTGTGTAGCCTGTAGCAAGTCTCCGCCTGTGTTCAAACGGGCATAGGCTTGCACAATCTCAATGGCTTCGGTAATGCTCATCTCGTAGATGTTACCGTTACGGAGTGTTGATATAGTACGCATAAGTTTCGCTCCTTATTGTTACTGTTAAAAATATATTATACTGCCTTTTGGGCAATACGTCAACCGAATTAGATTGGGCGGGCAGAGCGTGCTCCTCGTTTAATATCAAGCCCACAGGCTGATACCCTGTAACCGTACAGTTAGAAAAGAACTAAAGGGGCTCCGGACTACTTGCCCTATACCGTCTATAGAGCTAGTGCCTTCGCTATTACCGCCTACTTACCCCGTCGCCACTCCGAGCCTAAGCCCTGTTTCATGTCCTGGATACTAGGCACCCGTCAGTGCTCTTCCACCTCTCCTAGGACCTAACGGTGTAGGTAACCTTTAATGCTTTTCTAACTGTTCATGTGCTTATTATAGCACATGAACCCTAACCTGTCAATAACCTATTGTTTTGGACGGTCTTTACAAACTTCAAATCCCTTCCAGTGCCACTTTCTGCAATAGGTACATTCCATTGTCTGCTCCTTTGTTGCTAAGTCTTTATTATAGCGCCAAACGAGCAGACTGTCAATAACCTTTCAATTTACTCAACTTCTTCTACTTCGTTCAAGTGATCAAAGCAGTCTTGCACACGGCTTGACTCTGTTGTGAAGAAAGTGTAATCCCCACAAGTCTTGCGACCCTCGTCCTCTTTGATGTACTCGAACCCGCCATAGTAGTCAATGGCACTGGAATGAGTAACAGCAATGACCTCTTCCTCACGGTCAATGTAGACAGGACCACAGCGCATGTCCAAGCCCAACTCATTGGGTGTACAGCGTTCCATCTTGCGTACATGTCGCTCAACCACTTCGTTCACAGCGTCGATCATGTCTAATGTTGAATCAAACGCTGTATCAGTAAAGTAACCCATTCTGTTTCGCTCCTAATGTGTTGTTGATATGAGTATTATAGCAGGGACTGGGCCCTGCGTCAACCAATTACGCTACTTCATCCTCTTTGAATTGCTTCATAGCGGTTGACAAGCGTTTCCAACGTCCAGTCTCGCGTGTACGATAGTACCACTTGCCCGACTCCAAGTCCTCGTCGTACTTGAAGAGATAAAAGTATTCGCACCAGCTGCCATCGTAGTAGTCACTAGCTTCTTTGATTGAATTGAAGTGCTTGTAGGGTGCAGTCTCACCTCTGTCACGTGTGTAAAATGTGCAGGAGTTACCGTACAGCGCATCCCACTCACTGTCTGTCATCGTAGTGTCCAAACGGCTAAACGGGTGCTTCTCGCCAATTTCTGGACGCAAGCTACTCAAGTCACCCAGTGCAATCAAGTTGTTGACCTTAGGGCTTGCTGTGTAGTGCTTGTTGAGGATTGAGCCATTGTGTTGCAAATAGCCATCCCAGTGACAGTAGACTGCTTTGATGCTTTTGCTATTTGGATTCTCAATAGCAATCATTGAACGTGTACCCATTTTTCGCTCCTGTGTTACGTTGTTGATGTGTTAATTATACTAGATTTAGGACCCGCTGTCAACCTGCTTAACAGCGGGGTCACAACCTGTCAACTGCAAAACACTTCTTTAGACAGGATCTTGTCCTCTACTAGTGTGTGCGCCAAGTTAAGGGCCATAGTGGCTACAGTGATAGCAATAATGCGCTCTTGCCCATTAAAGCGTTGACAGTACTCCATCAGCTGTTCCAAGTTCTCTGGAGTTGCGAACAATCCGGTCTTTGGGATTGGGTTTTGAACAACGTCGTAAATGCCTGACATAAGTATCGCTCCTTGTGTGTTGTTGATGTTAATATTATAACTTGAATTCAGGTTCCTGTCAACCAAATGCTTTGTATAACCCTACAGCGCAAATGGCTATTGATACCGCGTTAGTTACTAGTTGTGGGGCATTACGTGTACGTATACTCCATATCAAATAGCAAGCTCCTCCAAGTACTCCCGCCACAATGTTCCAGGGGTACTGGTTCAAGCTCATTAGCGTATACATACAGAGGAAGCAGACAGTGCCTGCCCACTGTATTAAGTTATTAAACATTATGCGTCCACTGTTATTACTTCTATATCCGTTTCCACGTCCATAAGCCCGTCACTATGTGCTTCCGCTATTAATACGTGCATGGCATCTTCAGCTAGTTCTCTAGTACTGTGTGCGCTAACGTTATACATAGCGTCTTCGTCATCACCCCAACCCCGTACTTGCACAATGTACACTTTTTTCATATAGTTTGCTCCTATTAAAACATTAATTATAGCACACTAACAGCCAAATGTCAATGTGCTATGTATTAATACTTTAGTCCATGTATTGCACTACGCAAAAACGCTCACGTGCAATTAAGTTTTTTTCCTCAATATAGCGTAGTGTAGCAATGTAGTACTCTCGTACTAGCGTGTCCTGTTGCATAATGCTGTCATGCAACTGTTGCGCATTACTATTAGCTAAAAATGTCTCTAATGCTTTTGTGTTATATATAACGTCATCCGCATACATACGCAAGCTGTCGTCATCATTAGTGCTAACAAAAGTACTAATGTACTCCTGTGCAGTCTTAAGCATTAAAAATGTAATGAACTGTTTATTGTGTTTAGTGGGTTTACGCATAGTTTTCGCTCCTATTGCTTGTTAAAAATGTATTATACTATTAATCAACTGTCTTGTCAACCAACTTTGTTGCTGTACGTAGTGCTGTACGTATAGCTTCAAATGCGTCTTCAGCTGTTGCATTAGCTAACTCCGCGTCGTCTAAGTAACAGTTATTAATTGTAACGTCATGCTCCAGCACTTGCTCTGCAAAGTCCAATAACTGTAGTAGTGCTTTTTTAGCTGTTGCCTCTTGTACTGTAAACTGTAACATGTAACGCTCCTTTGTACTGCTTAAAAAACTAATTATAGCACACTTTGGGAATGTTGTCAAAGTGTGCTATGTATTAACCCTTTAACTTAGTACAGTTTTAATAAACGCATACATGTCGTCTTCGCTGTAAGCATTTTTAGCTACATACGCAATAGCGCCGTCGCTGTTAGTAATATACATTACTTCGTTGCTGTCAATGTTGTAATTGTAGTGTACATTGTTAATCCAGCACTCCCCACTGTTTTGCTCCCCTGTAAACACAAACTCCCCGCCATTGTAGTAATAAGTAGCTGTCCGGTCATTTATTACTAGTGTTAATGCTAAGTTGTCGTCGTTGCTAAGTTGCATTACTGTTTTTGTCATATACGCTCCTTTGTTGCTAAGTGTTTATTATACTGCTATTTGGCTAAATTGTCAAATTAAATACCCTAGCGCTCCGGGTAATTGCATTGTGTTGTGTAGTGCAAAAATGCATTCGATAAACAGGTCGTATGCACAAGCGTCACTTATAACGTAGTTGTAAATGTCACTGCTAACTGCGTCGCGCATAAAGTCCACTATAGTTTCGTCGTCGCTACTTTGGCTGTAAATTACAGCGTCAGTGCTGTTAGCTATTGCTTTGTATGTTTCGCTTACAGCATAAGCAAATTTAGCATTGTCGTCCAGTGTGTTGAATGGGCATTGTAACATAGTTGCTCCTTTGTAAAACATTAATTATAGCACACTTACTAATTTTGAGCAAGTGTGCTATGTATTAATGCTTTAGTATTAATCTACGAATTGGATGTTAGTTGTGCGTAGTTGCTTTTGCACATGGGGTAGTACTTTAGTAAGCTCTGCTTGCAAGTTTTTAGCAAGTAAGTCCCCACTAACATAAGCGCATTTTGCTTGTGTTGGAAATGCATACTTTACTTTACCCGCTGGAGTAATAGTTTTGTGTGCATTAAACGCTACAACTAGTTTATAGGCTTTTACTTTTTTATTGTACACTAATTTTGCTTTTGCTATGCAATTTGTTAACATATACGCTCCTTTTTGTTTATGTGTTTATTATACTGCATTTTGGGCAACAAGTCAACAACCCTACACAAAAAAGGGTCTTTGCATTTTTGGTTGACGGTTTGGGCAAAAGAGAATATAATAGTGGCATAGGTTCGAAGCACTATAGCGCGGGGTGGACGGCAAGGCTGCGCACTATTTCTTAAGTTAGTTGGCGCCGACTAACCTCTGGATAACCTTGTGGATAATGTGTGAATTGTGAATAACTTGTGGATAACCCTGCCCCCGGACTTATCCACAAAGTTATCCACAAGTTTTGAGCGAACTTTTGATGTTGTATCTGCGCAACTCAAAAAAAAACCCGCTTGACAAAGTGGGTTTTGGCTTGGACGGGTCCGGGCCCTAATTCTACAAATACTTTGAAGTGAACCGCCTTAATCAATTACAGTAATAGTTCCAAATAGTCCTGTGCATCCTGATATTGACTGAAAACTTCATATTCACACACACTACGAGCTTCACTGTACTTGAAGACATGTATATTACGTGTGATGAGACTCATACTTACATATACGTCATAGTTGCGATCACGTACATGTATATGAGCAATAGGCACCATTGAGTGTAGCATCATGTATTTAATGGTTCGAGCTTCTAGTGTGGTTAGACGAATTAGACACCATACACTATATTAGACTAGAAATTTACTTTGTTATAGATCACTCTAGATCTATCGTGTGATAAAGTGTGAAATAGATCTCCCCACGGTGCATACACAAGCGTACAGCGGGGCCTTTCGGGGTAAAAAGTGTTGAAAAGTGTGACAAAGTGCAATAAAGTGTGACAAGATCTTGATTATGATTCAGAACCGTGAGGCCGTATGGTGTTGTAACGGTGCGACAAAATGGTTGACTGTGGGGATGACGGGCATAGTTATAATGGTTACCCCCATTTCCCTCCTACAGTCAAACCCTACAGCGGGGCCTTTAGCTAATAGTCAAAAGCCTTGACCCTACAGCGGGGCCTTTTTAATAGTGTGTTGGATCTAGTGTGTTGAATATTGGCCCACTATTTGGAATCCTGCAAACTCTACAGCGGGGCCTAGTCCAAATAGTTCCGGTCCAACGCTAGTGCGCTAGCCAGTACAGCGGGGTCTTAGCGTGTGATGTCGTGAAACAGGAATCCAGGCAGTGTGTCTATGCCATGTAGCTCATCCTGTACTAAGGGTTGCCAGTCAGTTGCTTGCATATAGCCTGCCTTGTTCTGTAGATGTGCGAATATATAAGCGGCTGCCATGGCTTTGTCATAGCTCTTTTGCGCTTCGTTTATAGTGGCCAAATCCAGTTGGCGCACCTTTTGGTTAAGTGTTGGACTGAATGCGTATACTGCATAACTCTGTTGGCTCATATCTATATCCTTTGTTATGTAGATATTTATCCACTAGTATCCTGCACGATTATAGTGTTGTGTTGGATCGTCAATTTCACAGTAGTACTTACCATCTAGCACTTGTAGACTACTACAGTTACTATTAGGAATAGCCTGTGTTAGTATATGATCAGTTGCTGACTTGCCAGTTGAGACTAGAGAGACGGTGCTCGCCACTGTATATGCACAGCCTTCAAGTGTTAGTATCGTAACAGTAAGGATTAACCATTTCATACTAGCTATTATACAGGATTTGTGTGCTAGTGTCAACTGCCCAGAGTTAGTCGGGGCTTGTTGCACTGACTAACGAATGGATTTGGACTACTGTGTGCGCTAGGATTTTTTGCGCTCCGCTTTGCGGCTAAGGATATGATCCGCCCAAAATTTGGCTGCCGCCTTCGGCTATTTCGTTTAGTTGAGTCGTGAAAAAGGGCCCAATTTGTGAGCCCTTTTGTTTGAATTAACGCTTACTGTTTAAGCTGGTTGCCCACTAGTGGGTCTTGCTAGAGTATAGTCTGGAACTGTATTAGTAGGTTTAATGTCTGCCATACTAAAACGAGCATTGTCTAGCACAGTGCCCATTGGGTTATGCATCAGTTTGAAACCCTTATTGATTTCATCCTGGCTAACTGTGCGCTGTGTCTTAATTAACTTTAGCTCTAGTGTAATTACTTGTCCCTGTACACTGACTACACGATAACTACGTCCGGTACCAGATTCAGTGACATGGTCGCCGGGGCCAACTATAAGATCTGCCATTTTAACTAGTCTCCTTTAAATGGTGTTGCAGTTTAACTGCACACTTATTTATCAGTGATAGAGTTCAAAATCCCTGTCGAATTCTTCTAGTAACACAGTCCAGACCTGTTGATTCTCCAGCTTTTCAAATAGACACCACACTTCACCTGTAGGATGCTCAGTTATACGAGTCAGCATGACTTCACGGCCATCGCTTCTACTGCGGTATCTAGCGGGTACTTCTCTAGTAGTTGTCATAGTATTATCCTAGTCTCACTTGGTATCTGGCTAGAAATGCTTCCTGTCTACAGGAGTATCTAGCTAGTGTATTTACGTTTTCAAACTCTACCCATGGGTCTTGTTCTTCATTGGGGCAGTAGACAGCTAGTACACGTACTTGTGCTTCACCCGCAGTCCATAGGTCAGTTGTATTAAATGCGGTTGTCATTGTAAGATCATCCTTGTATAGGCCACTAGATCAATTGACACGATCAAGAGGTAATTGGCTATCATACCCGTAGACCCACGTGTCCAAGCGGCCCAGGCAAATATAGTACACTGTATCATAAACAACGGGTACAGGATAATAAAGGGTGGAGTGGGTAAGGTCAAGCCCATCCAAATGGTA
>Ga0208388_1000286_pt1 | contig 12133 bp, 16 predicted proteins | sample CryBogCBH18Jul07_FD_185511 | JGI IMG/M metagenome (GOLD analysis project Ga0208388, IMG submission 185511) | Freshwater microbial communities from Crystal Bog, Wisconsin, USA - CBH18Jul07 (SPAdes) (version 2) | ecosystem: Environmental > Aquatic > Freshwater > Lake | place: Crystal Bog...
AAAATTAAACGATGCGCACAAAATGTTGTTTAAAAGCACCTGACCAGCAGTAACTTCCTCGGTAGCAAAGTCAATATTGGGGAACATCCCGTCAAGCGAATCGGATATTTTGCTAGTTGTTGAACCTACTAGAGCATAAATACCGTAGTTATTCATAAACAACACAGATCTGAAGTAGGGAAAAATAGCATACGCTAACTTAGTCCCTACCGATGCGCTTACATTGGTGTTAGTAAATAAAGTAGTACCGCTAGTAGTAACCCTGACATCCGAAAATACATTGATGGAATCATCACCAAAAATATACAAAAAGTTATTAGCAGAAAGAAGTTGCTGTATGTTGCCATGTAATGTACTGTCCGTTAGTGTTACAGATCCCGCAGAAACGCTTGTAAAGTCGCTATACGACCCCGCAGCACTGTAGTAGATAGTTCGCCCTTGGGCAATCCAAACTCGCCCTGAAAAGCTCGCTATTCCTACATTTTGCTGAGTGTTAATGTTGGCTTTTAAAACAGCTCCCGATCCACCACCACCTGTAATGGTTGCTGTGATGTTGGCAGAGTTGGTATAGCCCGTACCGTTATTGGTCATAATGACCGAAGTAACGGTGTTGCCTGAAATAATCGGTGTTCCCGCAGCTCCAGTACCGCCACCACCTGAGATGGTTACCCCAATATTGGCTGCGTTGCTATAGTTAGCTCCACCTGAAATGACATTGACATAGACCGTACCCGTAGCAAAAGTAGTAATTCCCGCTACAGCAGAAGCGCCTGATCCACCACCACCGCTAAAGGTGACGGTTAAATTAGCGCCATTGGTATAGCCAGAACCGCCATTTGATAAAGAAACAAAGCTAACTGTATTGCCACCACTAGCTAAACTGGAAGTAGCATTAGCTTGAGTACCGCCTGTCTGGTCATATCCAGAGATAACAACGGTAGGAGCAGTGGTATATGCTGATCCTGGATTCGTAATGCCAATTGAGCCTACTGAACCAATAGTGACCACATTGTTGCCATCCCAAGAAAAATATCCTTTGGCTGGATCAAGAATGAGCATCCTGTCGTTGTACCACTGAGTAATATTGATTGGGTATTGATTAGAAACAACGGAGCTAGAAAAAGTACCCGCAGTAGCTACCGTACCCTTAACTTTAGTGGCAATGTTGTAATACTCAGCGCTACCATCGGTCAAAAAGGCTACTACATAGTCTGTAACATCAATATTGCAAGATGCCAGATAAACGACATCATTTGAAAAAGTAACGGCTACATTTGAAGCGTTGGTGACTGCCGAACTGTTGGGGGTAATTTTAATGTTACCAAAACCAATAGGCTGTGCGTTTTCTAGCCAAGAAAATTCAGATTCATCAATGGCAGTACGGTTAGCTTTAGTATTAAGCCCTTTAAATTGCTTAATGACCTGATACGATTTTTTTTGTTCGGCAGCAGCCATCTTTAGTAAGGACTACTGTAAACGCTAGGAATCCTACGAGTAAAGGTGCTGTTAATGACACTTGCGCCTTGCTTGCTGTATTCCTGCTTGTAAATTTCGGCTTCCCCGTAACTTTGCTCGTAATACTTAGCTAAATAAGCAGCGTAAAACTTAACCATTGTGCTGTACGGATCGTTAATGACATCCGTTACTGTTGGCGTGTTTAATGACAATGGATTAGGCAAAACTATGCAATCAATCTCAATTTGATAGATTTGATCGGGTACTGGTCCTAAATAGATCTGTCCTTGCCCGTAAATACTGAAGGCTAAAGGTCTGCCAATATAGTTTTGCCAAAATCTTAATCGTGCATTGAAATCACTCCAAGCTAAGTAATCCATCGGTACACGAGTATTACCCCAGTACAGGTTGATATTGATGATGTCTAAGACTGTGTTGCCAGAGCTTGGTGACAATGGGGATGACCCCATTAACTGTGTTAAAGCTGCATAGCTAATATTCTCGCAATTACCGACATAAGTTAAGCCTACTGTTCCATTGAGGAATTGAGTGCTTGGTGGGTAATTGCTGTAATTATTGGTGTTATTAGCAGGGTACGGAGGGGCGGTAGTTCCGCTAGTTCCAGACTGCGTAACCTGATAAATAAAGATGTTGCTAAAAATAAACTGACCAGAAGTGTAGGCAGTTGAAGCTACCCAAGCTACAGGATTTGATGGTGACACACTACCAATGGTTGCTGTGGGTGCGACTTGACATGGCGTTTGCGTAACAACAATTTCACGCAAACATCCAGTATCTCTGACAGCTCTTTCTCTGGCAGAGTTAATGTAATCGGTTAACTGCGAATCGCTATAGAAATTCCCGTTAGCATCATGCAGTAACCTACGGACTTCCGTAATGTACGAATTAAGCGTTGCCATTTATTGACCATAACTCATGCTACCGCTTGAAGGACTTTTCCCCCGCCCTTCCTAGAGGTTGGGAGGGGTACTCTTTCCACCAACGGGGATAACGATTGGTTCTTGCTTGGGGGTTGGGTAGAAATCTCCCACTGGGATAAAAGCTCCATGCCTTTTTCCAAGTCATTTTGAGAAACAATCCACCCTAACCTTGCCAAATAAGGCTCTTTGTTGTCATCTCCATAACCAAAAATGTGACGAGCTACTTCTTGTGGAATCTCTACAGTTTCATCTTTAGGGAAACTATAGAACACTCCCGCAAAGCCATCTTTTAGCTTTTTGTCAGAACGATTGGTTACGAAGATATTTGACATTTAGAAACTCACGACATCGCCAAATACGACAATATCAGCAGTGTTACCGTTACCAGTAGCAGTTGTGACATTGACGAACAAGGCTTGGGTTGTAAAACCAGTTACGGCTGTGTTTGTATTATATGGAACTGCAATATTCAAGTCCTGATAAGTACCAGCGCCAGTAATACCACTAAGTACCACATTGGCTACTACAGCGTTAGAGATGTTGCCATCTTTACTTGTAGTAATTGAAATATTGGCAGAAGCCATACTACCCGTAGGATTTTGAATAGTCACTCTGCGAAGAACGACAGATCCAGAACCTACAGCAGCACCTGCATTAGTTAAACCACCGCTTAAAAAAGGAATGGTAACACCAGTGGTAGTACCGTTTCCTGTTGTATTTAAAGCAGTGGCTTTAATGTAGGCAACACGACCATAGCCAATCGAATCAAGGTAAAACTGCCCTAATGAATCTGAATTAGCCATTTATCGCCCCTTAACTGTTAAAAGTGCCAGATACAGGAGAACCACCATTTACAGTCACTAATTGCACTGTAGCGTTAGTAGTAGCCAATAACTGAACATTCACACCATCAGAAATTACCATGCCACCTGAGTTAATCGGATACACATTTGACCATGTAGCCACATTAGAAGTGGAGTTGTAACTTGTAACAGTTTGAATGACCACATTGGTTGTGCCAACTACTAGATAAGTTCCAGCAGGTACGACATTTCCAAGGGTGGTTGCAGCGATATTTGAAGCGTTTTGAAAATACGAACTTGGCGTATTTGCATAAGTACCTGCAATGAGGATTTTATTTAAACCGAGTGCCATGACTAATTCTCCTTAGATTGAAATAGAGTTATAGCCAGATACTCTGGTCATTGACTTAGGCTTGGTGCTTACTAATTCAGCAATCATCAAGACAGCGCCAACATAACCAATCTGCCAGTTAGGTAGAGTGGACTCAAATCCAGTAAATACAAACGAACCTTGATCGTGAATGTACAAGCTCAAGTAGTTTGAGTTAATGAAATAAACAGTACCTTCTGGGCAGTATGGGTCTGGATAGATTGGAACACCAGCTACCATCAAAGCACGGAAAGCTGCTTGAGGACCGTTGCTATCGCTATCAAAACCATGTCCTGGCGTAATTACATATTGCTCTTGACCAACATAATCTTGGGCTAAGAGTGTCCATGTACCAAATCCGCAAACACCAAAAGTAGGAACTTCTGCACCGTTTTTAACAGTACCAGAAATATACTGAAGAATATTCTGACGGGTTGGATTTACTGAACCTGCGTTGTAAACCTTAGACTTCCACCATGTGTAGGTAGTACGGTTGATGTTACCGTAGGTAGTCATGTTTGTACCATCATCAATAGCGCCTGGCAAGCCAATGAACTGTTGAGTGTTGGTGTAGTTGTTGTACAAGGCAGTAGCCATTGCATCCATCATTACATTGGTCGCATCGTTCATGCGTGCTTCGATCAATGGAATAATGGCGTAATCTTGCTGTACTGCACCTTCCATACCGAGAAACGGTACTGGAGCAATCATTAGCTTCAGATTAAATTCAGCATTGAAAGCACCTTGTTGTACTGAAGGTTGGTTAAAAGAACCAGAATAATCAGACCACTGAGCATTAACAAACTGCGCACCTTGTACTGGTACGGTTACTTGGGATACACCGCCTGAAGCCTGTTGACTATTTGCAATCAACGCAGCCATCAATGGTGTGCTGTTATAAAGCTGTACTACCAGCTTGGGGATAAACGCTCTACGAGTTACATAAGTAAGCTCATTGTATTGGCTTGATCCTGATGCTGGGACTATTCCGCCACCTATTGGCATAATAATTCTCCGTTAAAAGTAAATATCCCCATTTACTGCTGTTTAAATACCTATTGGTCTTGTGTTTTTACGCAAGTCCTTTAGTGCTTGTGCTGCTTCTTCCCTTGCGCCCATTTGTGGATTTTTCCAATACTTAGAAAGGTCAAACTTGTTTAAGGCGCTTGGCGTATAACCCATTGCTGAGTTAGGTGTTGGTTCTGCTGCTTGGCGCATCCAATCAAAATACTCTGCTGCTGTTTCGTGATTGGTCATGCCTTTATCAAGCATGAGCTTTTCAATTTGCTCTACTTCTTGTGTAGAGCGGTTTAATTTCGCTCTACGCTTTTCAAGTTCTTCTCTAGCATCACGCTCACGCAATTTAGCCTCTAAGCCCATAACCCGTTCTTCTGCTGCGGTGACTTTTCTATTGGTGTAATCTTCAATATCAAGTTCTGGAATGGATAATTCTGGCTTGACCTGCTTAGTCATGCGTAAAAATTCTTTACGAGTGCTTGGATTATCAGCCAATTGCTTAGCCAACATTGCCAATTCATCCCGTTGTTCTAAAGACATATCTTCTAAACTCATCTTCTATCCCCTTATTCGTTAGATGACTTTTTTGGTATCGCCTGGCTTAGACATAGACATCATGTTCTTGTAGCCAGCTTTAGGTGCAGATGATAAGCCACCAAACTCTGAATAGCGTGGAGTATTGATAACTTGACCATTTTTCTGATTGTTATCAGTAGGTCTGCGTGGCATTGATGAACCACGAGGTTTAAAGAGTTCCATAGTAATTCCTTACATTTGTGGAGTTGCGGAAGGCATACCGCCTGGCATACCTCCACTAGGAGGTGGAGGAGGTGGCATCCCACCGCCAGCACCAGGAGGTGGAGGTGGAGGCATACCGCCAGGGGACATACCTGGGATTTGTGGCGCTGCTTGCATTGCTTTTCCTTCAGCCGTTGCGCCACCAGCTTGAGGTAATGTTTGCAACATCTGCATAATCTCAGTAGGTTGCAATTCATTCGTTTTAGCCTTCTTAGCACCAATCAATCCAGTCAATGTGCGAATTGCACCCAATACTTTTTGACCTTCTGCTGATTCGCTACCGAAAGCTGGCAAGACTTGTTCTAACAGGTCCATTGCCATACTGATGTTAATTAGTCCTGCTTCACGATTACCCATCTTTGGTTCTGGGGTACTCATTGGTGAAGCCATTGGAGGAGCTGAAGTATCAGACATCCCCGTTACGCCTTCTGGGGCGGGTGGAATACCAGCAGGTGTTGCGCCATCCCGTTGGGATTTAATCATCTGCATTAACTGATCTGAGGGTACGCCCATAGCATTTTCCTATTAAGTTTCTCTGTATCGTAATCTTAATCTATTGAATGTCAAGTGGGGGGAATTATTTAGTTTCCCTCCCCCTCTAGGACTTATTCGGTCAACCCGAAGTAACTTCAGAAGGTTTTAGCCCTCATCCGATTACTTGCGTGCTTTACGACCTTTGCGTGCTTTGCGTGCCATGAGATTATCTCCTTGAGCATACGGTCACCTATTTTTAGGGTAAGGCAGCCACAACCCTTTCCTCGTGAAGGAAGAAACCTTATCTGCGTGACTTGCGTGCTTTTTTATGTGACTTGCGCATTTTAATCTCCAAGTTAAGCTATCCCCTAACTGAACGACCTAGATCCCTTGTTTTAGCAGATCTATCCAAACTCTTTACACCTTGTACACGATACTGCAAACTTGGGCTTTTTTCACCTCTTTTAAGAGATTCAGTAGTCACCCTTGGTTGATCTGCTTTCGGTTGTACATTGCCTGTTGCCATTAGCCCACCTCTGGTTCTTTCTTGCCCTTTGGAGAAGGAGGAGGCTGTTGTTCACCGCCACCCTCTTTCTCTTTACGCTTGAGTTTATCTTTCAACAATTGTTTCATCGGTGGCTCTAATAAGTCAAGTAAAGATTCTTTATCAATTGCACCCGCTTTATGAAGGTTAAACGCAAGAGTTTTGAGATCTTCAGTAAAGATTGGGCTGTTAGAGTGAGCATCTACTTTAACCACAAAGTCTTTGGTAAATTGCTCTGGAATAAACGGCACATCTTCCGTATCTCTAAAATGGGTGTTGTCATACACTTGCATGAGCTTGAGGTACAGTGTTGCTACCTTTTCCAAGCTATCTTCCACAATCAATGCCCGTTTTTTAGCTCTTGAGCTACCTAGTCTTGCTAATTGGCTTGCATGACCCTGACTTCTTACGCCAGATTCACCACGACCACTCAATACATTGGATATTCCCGATACTTCGGAGAACATCGCATCAATTTCATGGATCACCTCAAATAAATCAGGTGGCATATTTGGAGCAAGGCGTTCTGCTTTGGCATTAGGCATATCAGAAGCCAAAAGACCGCCAGCACGATTTAATGCAAAGTTTTTCTCATCCAAAATGCCTGTAAAGCCTGTTAGAGCTGTTGGAGGGTTCACTTGCTTAGATAACAAGTCCAAAATCTCTGTCATACGAGTATTTCGGAGTTCTTGTAGCAATAAAAGCTGTTGAACTTCAGAAGCACCCCAGAAATAGTCATATAAAGGGTTAGGGCAGATCTGAATGAATGGACATTCACCTTTTAGGAATAAAGATGCGCCTGGTCTGTCATATACAATGACATTTGGAGCTGCCATTGTGACTACTTGATAATCCTCGGTGTCATCGTTCCATACCCACAGCTCAGTCATCTCCACAGTATCTTCAGCTACTCTAGCTTTGTAACGGTTCATACCGTACAAGTCCATATTCACATTACCGTAGATGGTAGGGTTGGTTTGGCTCATCACAATACGGTTTACTGCATCAGGAATGTCCGATTCGGATACTCTAGTGCCTGTAGAAATCCTTGAAACAATGCTTTCACGCTTTGGATGGGAATACAGACGGGCGTAGAGTTCGCTTTTCGTAATGTAGTATGTTTGAACAATCGCCTCTTGCCTGTCTGTATAAGGGGTGTCCTCCCGCAATACTCCAATAGCGGAAGGTTCAATCATGTATGGGTGAATACCGTTCTTATAAACTAGCTTAACAAAAGAACTGTTGTACACCAAAGCCCATGTCAACGCAGTAGAAAACACTTGATCTGCATTGGAATTTAACCACTCATCATTGAGGGCTTGGGTTAATGAAGGCGTTTTTTTGTGTTCGTTGGGGGGAACAGAAGCCCCTAGAGCAATAGAAAAACGAGTAGTTTCAGCAGAATATAAAAAGCTCGTAAGCTGATCTAAATGTGGATGAATTTTATTGAAGTATGCAGGTGGTTCTTCAGGACCAGCTCCAAATAAATAATACGCTCGGAGTGTCGTGTAGTCACCCCTTCTTTCTTCCTTGGACACCATACACTTGTTGATGATGTCTAAGTAAAAATCCTCACGACTTTCTCCGCTAGGTATTTTCATTTTTTAATCTGTAAGTTTTGTGGATCTCTCAGTGTACCCCCAGGAAGCGTAACTGGTCCAGTTTTAATACCCGCTTGGCTTGGAGCAAAATTAGTAGGCTCTGCTTCTTTGCCAAGTGATGGTCCTACTGGCTGAGAGAATCTTCCCGCTAGGATGGATTGCATATTCATTCCTTGCATACCGCCACCCCAGACCGCTGCATCGCCTGGTCTTGCTTCTCTTGGACCTTCTTGTGGCGCTTGTGGCGCTGTTGGTTTAATTCGATCTTTGTTAACACCTTTTTTACGGGTGGCGAACTTTTCGGCATCTGCGTATTCTTTTTCGGTGAACTTGTTTTTCTTGGCGAGGAAGCCTTCTTGGTGCTCGCCTTCACGGGTGCTTTTAATGTCTGACATTCCAAATTCGATGGCAAGTTGTTTAGTGGACTTGTCTGTAAATCTGGTTTTTGCACTAACGAGGTTAGGCGCTTGCAAAAATACGACCATAACTTCTTCATGGCAACCTTTCATGGGGCATTTAGCCTCCCGTGATTCAAAATACCCGTGTACTGCACAGTGAAAATCGTTAACTACCGCCATTGTTATCTCCCCTTCAATTGTTCGTCAAGCGTTAATTCTGAATAATCATATCTATTGCTAATCCCGACCTTAATCTTAATCTCTCCATTCACCACTTGCAAGCCCGTACTACGATGTAGTGTTGGGCGTGCTTCTTTACGATATTGAACAAATTTAGAGGTATCTCGGTTTTGCATGATTGCCACTTCACCGTTTAGCCACTCGTTATAGGCTTTTGACACCCTACGCTGTACATATTCGGTTAAAGGTTCGGTTTCATTCAAGAAAACATCCTTCAAATGTGACAAAGAGATCCCCGCAAGGTCTGCAAACAAAGGCATGGAGATTCCCCGATCTTTATCTTGCAAAAAGCGCATCATCACTCGTCTGAGTTCGCTTCTAGGCATGGTGGCTCTCATGTACCGTAAACCCCAATCTTTTTCAGATAATCACTGACATTTCTTCCGACTGTGAGTTGTTCGGGGGAAAAGTCATCCTGTACCCTAGAAACTTGTCTGGTAATTTTCTGCGCAATAAGCCTGGGCTGCACCTGTTCGGCAAAGGCTGCGCAAGCTAGGGCGCAAGCAATAACCCTATCGTCTTTGTTTCTGCCAGAGGCTTCAATTGATCCGCCATCTCGAATGGTGGTTTTCATTTCTTCAAGGGTGTCCATATCCCACAAGTCCAACATACCTCTTTCAAAGTAGTCTTTCATGTAAGTGAGCATACGCTCTTTGGTAGCTGCAGTAGTCATCCAACCAATAGAATTGCTCATGCCACCAAGGGTATCGTTTCTGCGCCAGATGTAGTTTTGCATATTGCCGTACACATCCATGAGGTCTTTTCCTAAAGCAGTGCCCATCGCAGCAGCTTGTCGCTTGAGGTTTCGCAGTTCATTGATGACAGCTTGCCCTGGACCATTGATCTCCAAGTTTAATGTGGAGTTCTTGTACGCACCCGCTAAGTGAGAGATCACCCAAGCAAACTGGTAAGTGTTTAATTCAGAAGTGGCAAATGAAGCCACCTGCTCAAGCCCATCTGCATATACCCGCAACACCTGAATACAAAACCGATCAGCCCAATCACTAGATCCATAAGCGGGATCAGCACCGATAACATAATAAGCAGTATCCACAGGTTCTTCCCAAATCTTGAGTGTGGCAAGGCGTTCTGTAGATTTAAGCACCTCGGTATCTTGGAAATTAACGCCAAAGCTGTAGCGGTAATAATCGCAACTAACTTTCTTGAGCTTCTTGACAGCATCGGTACACCTCGCATTGGAGAAGAACGATGTTCCCGTCATCACAAAGGCGTAGTCCTCGGTAGGCGGAAACTCCTGATACATCAGGCTATCATCTTTGATCCCTTCGTACAACTTCCACCGCCACCACGCTATCTGGCGAGAATTGATCTCTACCCCATAAAGTTTCTTAATGTCCCGTACCCATTCCTTTTCCTCACCAGTGAGCTTGCCATCCCAATACACCTTGTAGGTCTGACCTTGCGGATCTAGGCTATACATCTCATTACGCCACCATCCACAAAAGATTGCCCGTTGGGTTTTAGCCCGTTTAGCAGTGGTGTACATATCGTGAAACATATTAAAACCACGAGCTGTAGATTCAAAGGTGTAAAGCCGATCAGGGTTGGTTTCCGCAAGGGAAGCTAACAGGGAAGCTAATCCTTCTTCGTCACCCCACGAGCTTGTTTCTGTGCCATGAAGGAAGGTGATACCTTTCCCACGACCCAAAGATCCTTTCGCTCTAAGCCCAGCGACTTGATAAAATAATCGACTGCGATTCTTGAGGGCAAGGGCGTTCCTGTTGTGAGTAAGGATCGGGATTTTGTACTCTTTGGGTAAACCATCCATGTACATTGCGAGGGTGCTTCTGAACATATCTCGATTTTCTTCGGTGTCTGTTGTGAGCGTTCCTTGCAACCCTGGGTGGGTGAAGTGCCAATAAAGGTCAAGTGCGAGGGAGATTGTGGTGATTCCAAGTTGCCTTCCTTTCAGAATGACAAAAAAATGGCATCCATCTGCCAATCCTTTAGCCATTTCGTTCATTACATAGGTCTGAGAACCCATGAGGTTATCGAGCTTGCGTAAACCTTGCTCTTTTGTTTCAATTTTGAGTTGATTACAAAAATGATAGAAATGCTTGAGGTTAAAGTTGCTCATGTAGTGATCCAAGGCAATTTACCGTCAAACTTCTCCAAAATTCGCTTGTTGCCTTCAATAAAAAACTCAGGCTGTACTCCACAGCTCCCACCCATCCGAAAATGAAAGGTGTGCTTATTTGTGGAGGCAAACTTGGGAACAATACGGGTAGCTGCCTGATAGAACTGGCGATCTACCGTAGGATCAGGGCGGTTTAGCAAAATAGCCAATTGTTTAAGGTATTCGGTTTTCATACCCCACATACACCAATCCACAAAGCGATGACCAGGAATATTCCAAGTATCGTGTAGCTCTCCGAGGGCTTCGCAGTTGTCATCAAACAAAAAGTTGCCCTCCTTATCGTGAACTGATCTAAGGCTATAAGCCCAATCATAGCCCTCATCAATTTTATCCATGATACTTTTTACATGGTCAGGAGAATACCAATCATCATCATTACAAAAGAAGGTGACATCCTCGGTAATCAATTGAGGCGCAGCAGCGAGCCAGCGTTGCCCCGCATACCCATTGCCACCGATCTTGCCATCCCAGTAGCAGATCTTTACGCAACCATTGGCGTAAAGCCTTCTGAGTTCGACAAAGGTATTAAAGTCCCCGTCACACAAAATGTAATGCGTAGGGGTTATCCCTTGTTGTCTTGCAATAGATTTAATGCAATTTGCTAACTCTGTTGGGCGCTTGCCATTGGTTACGGTCACTACGGCACAAGTTTTCAATTGTGTTTATCCAATCTCTTTGTTTCAAAGTTAGGTAAATCCCAATAAGCCACCTTTAAACGGGCTACATGGTTCTTAGCAAGGCTAATTAAGCCGTCATAGGTCATTGAGCTGTACTTCTCACGCCACTCGCTTGCTAGGGCTATCTTTTGTTTCTTGGTCTTGCAAGAAATTGCCCTTAACATCTCAGTCTTATAAATCAGGCGCTCTTTTGATAACTGCTCAATGTCTGGCATCCCCAATTCGTGCTGATCCAAGGCTTAATGCCTTGCATCCCCATCCTCTGGACCATCGAGTATGGACTTAAGATAAACAATCTCTGCTTCAGCTTGCATCAATAGCTCTGAAGATTTAGCGTGAACTCGCATCAATTCATGGAAGATGTTTTCTTTGCTCATTTCCCAGATCTTTTGCATATATTGCTTTTTAGCTAGATCGCCAGCTTTCTCGATGTACTGTTGGACAGACACCGCATCTTTTATTCCGTTCTCCATACTCGCACTCCTTCTTTGTCTTTTCTAGCAATGAACTTCTTATTTAACTGCTTGCCTGTACGGTAATTGGCATTACAGACAATTTGAATCTTCCCCTGTGGGATAAAGAAACTTTCCCCACATTCCATAACCTTATATGGGTACACATTGCGCTTTTTCTCAGGGGGTATGGGAATATTTTTTT
>Ga0208388_1000292_pt1 | contig 12023 bp, 15 predicted proteins | sample CryBogCBH18Jul07_FD_185511 | JGI IMG/M metagenome (GOLD analysis project Ga0208388, IMG submission 185511) | Freshwater microbial communities from Crystal Bog, Wisconsin, USA - CBH18Jul07 (SPAdes) (version 2) | ecosystem: Environmental > Aquatic > Freshwater > Lake | place: Crystal Bog...
ACCACGCCGGGGTTGGCCTTTGTGATCCCCGTCACGGACAAAGTAGAACCTGTCAATACGGAAATATCAGGAATGCCTTGAAAAATGGCGTTCGCAACTTGATAGGGATCGCCGCCACCGCAGATGATCTCCCATTGCCCAACAGCGGGGTTCAAGATAGAGATCAGCCGCGCTTGTACGCCGCTGACCTGTTGCAGCAATGTTTTTAGAAAAGTAGGTGCACCTTGTGCTGAAGCAAGACCTGCTTGAATCACTTGTGCTTGATAGCTTTGTAAAGACTGCGCGGCGGCGCCGGGTACCCCCGCTGTTGAGTTGGTGCACGTGATGGTGTAACCGGAAGGGATTGAAGTGATCAACTGAGTCACTGTACCTGCAGGAACCGCCCAAGAACCGCTGGTATTGGCCAAACAATACAGTGCAGCGCTGACGCCAGCTGCATTGATGATGCCTCCGTCTTGCACTGTATATTGGTAGTTACCATCAGATACGATAAAACCTGCAGGAATAACAAAGCCGGGGTTTCCTGTAAAAGTTACATAAACGGAAGTGTTTGATCCAACACCTTGCGCCACTCCATAAACTTCGCCCAATTGATACAACATGATCGAGTTGGCAGTGTAAGGGCTGATGGAGTTGACTAAATCAACGAAAGCTTGATCTTGCACCACCAAAGCGCCGGCCGCTGTGGAGGCCATGTCTTCGACCAAAGAGCCGGGCAAGTTGGCAGTCAATCCCGGCGACAAGGTTGTCGCCAGCGCAATTTCTTCGTTTAACAAGTCCGTGGGGGTTGCCGGAATTGCGCCTGCGGATGTGATTGATGCCATTTTCTATCCTATGTCGCTACACTGGTTTGAAGGGTCGTCCCGTTTTGGAAAACCGCATTGATTATATAGGTGGGATCCGTTTGCGTTGGATCTTTATACACCGTCAAGCTTGCAAAATATGGTGCGTATTGTTGCTGTGTTCTATTGACTGCGGCATTGGGCGCTACCTGAGTCATCACTGAAGTGTGCGCAGGTATGCCGTAATTTGCGTAGAAAGGGCTTTCGCCTTGATTCAAACGCAAAGTTTGGGCGAGCGTGGCCAACCAGACATAGCTTGTATTGGTAATCTCTACCCATTGCCCGTCTTGATTTTTTCCATAGGTTCTCAATTGGGTGCTCCTGTGTTACCAGTTCCGGCAGTGACCCCGCTGTGGGTGTGTGTGCTGCCGACGTTCTTGCCATTGTTGGTCAAAGTGCCCGTCGAAGATATGTTTCCGTTCACAGTTAAATTGCCTGTGATTGTAATTCCTGATGTTGTCAAAACCAATTTAACGCTTTGATCTGGAATAGTTATTTCTACACCTTGAGGGCCATATAGCACTAAATAGTTACCATTTACTGTGAACCATGTTTTGTTACCAATAGGCATGAACACCAACCCACCCAAATTGGAAGGTTGATCTAATGGCGCCGGAATATTGGCAGTTTCAGATATTTCACCTGTGATACCGCCCAACCGAGTATTTGCCGCAAGGCAGATTCCCTTGTCGCCAACTTGGATCGGCAAGCGCGTGTATTGGCTTTGCGCGATCGGTATTGTCACAGGAGGAAGTGTCAGATCATCAGCCAATATCTCAAAATTGACCGTGACAAAATTACCTTCTACAGCTGTAACAGAGCAGGGCAATATCTTGCCCAAGATGTCGTTGTAATCTTGTATTTTCTTTTCCGTAAACCTGTTCAGGCTGACGGCTAAAGGAATTTTTTGTGAGTTGCTCATACCAATGGCGTCCCCGGAATAACAGCGTCAACGATGGTGCACCAACTGTAACCGTTTGGTTGACGGCTAGACCCTACGTGCCGCACGGAGGTAATGATGAACTTGCCTTGGAACGATATGTTGTTCCTGAATTGCGACCCATTATTTACCACGTTCAATACGGGCGATCCTTTCGGAAACACAATGTAGTCGCCGACGTTTAGGTCATAGCGCATGATCAACTTCGCATTGATCGTAGCAAAGTCTTTCCACGTCAAATTGCCCACCATATCCGTGAAATCAATGTTGTTGGTTTTCACCGATGTGCTCGTGCCGTCAAAAAGCAAAAAGCCGCTTGAAGTGCTAGAAATTTGAGCACCAAAATAGGTTGGGTCTTTGATGACCTGACGACTCAGTTTATTAATGGCGTTTGAAAATGAAAGCAAATCTGAATATTGGCCAGCCGCATTTTGCGGATAAACCAAATTTTTAGAAAACTGACCGTTTATCGGCACATCTTTGTAAGCGTTATTTAACGTCGCTTTTACCGCATCGGTAAGCGTCGCGCCTTTTTGCCAATTGAATGACAAATTGACGTTTTGATTTGGGTCGTAATTGGCGGGGGCAATCACCAAATTCAAACTTACATCATTTCCCAACCAATTCCCAAAACATTGCAAGATGGTGCCGTCAATTATCAATCCTGCTTGTTTGGGATTGGCGTAAGGCAAGCCTTTGCTCATGCCGACATACACCTGAATCTTTGCAAAATTGAAGTTCGCAGATTGATTTAATTGTGAAAAGTCAACGCCTCTGATAGTTATGAAACCATTTTGAGCTGGCTGGTTGTACCATGTTTGAAACACATCGATGTCTACAGATAAAGCCGCGCCGTTGTCCGTACCGTTTCTGTTGATGGATGAGTAAACCACCGGAGTAAATGAAACTTTACTCACTGAACTTGGGCTGATCTTTATCTGGTAGTAACGCATTACGGCGCGATCTCAAAAGAGTTGCTGCTGACGCGGTACAACAGCGTTGACGCCTGAAAATACCCAAACAACAGGTTGATGTCATACTCATCCGGCGATCCAACAATCGGACGGATCATAATCAAGTTGCCACTTGTATCGTAGATACTGATATAGAAACGTGCTGCATAACTGCTGTATGTACAGATGGCCACATAGGTTGTTCCATCCAACACAGGGTTGAACTGAAAATTAGCCGTCGCGGTTTGATTGAATGGGATGATGGTCATGGTCAGCCTTTACTCATACCAATCGTTTACTTGTGTTGGCGGCGTGTCGTTCCAAGTCAAATTGCTGGGCGTAGGCAGACCGTTTTGAAACTTGTTCATCAAATTACCCAGCACTTGTTGCGCTCCTGCTGCGGTAATCAAAGGTTGCGTAAAGTCCCACTGAAACATGTACTGCACTTGTTTATCGGCAGTGGGCGTCACATCTCTCAAACTTGTCAACAAACAGTTTGTGTAAGTAAACGCTGGGGTAACAACCGTAAAGCTACCGCCTGACAAGATGTGCGTATCCAAGGCCAATTTTAACGCCGTCAATACAGCTTGTTTGAATATGTAGCCACCGTTGTTTTGCGCGGGGCAAATCATCAACATGCTGATGTCGAGGGGCTGCTGCACTTGCGCGTTAGCCGCCATCTGCATTGTTGAAAAAGGATATTCAGCGACCGACCATTTACTCAATGTTCCGCCTGATAGCGGTTTGTATTTCGCAAATAGCTGACCATTCGTAATGCCGGGAACATCAAACACTTCAGTGATCAATGTTATGGGCAGCACTTGCAAAGGTAAATTTTGAGCAATGCCGCCCTGCAAGATGATGGGTGAATCTTCATATGTGGCCGAAAATACGGTCTGTGAAAGAGAAGTCATCGACTAGCTCCGGGCATTGCGTTGGTGGTGACAGTCAAATCGCTGCCTGCTTGAGTATTCACAGTTATGTTAATACCGTTTGCGATCGACAATCTTCTATTGGTTTCTGATTCATAGCTGCCTGATTGTGTTCGTGGGTCGTATGGGCGTTCATAGCTCATATTAGCTTCAACACCAGCTTTGCGGTTTGTAGCGCGGCGCAAAGCATCTCCTGCAGCTTTCTCGTTATGTTCCAGTTCCCAGAACATAAAGTCTGCCTGCTCGTAAAACGAACTACCTTTGAATGTATCTCCACTCAAGCGCTCATACGCTTTACGTCTGTTGATGTCCCACTGGGCAATTCCAATGTGGCCTTTATTTTCTACGTTCGGATCAAACGTGGCGTTTTCACCTTGCAAACCACCTACAAAACCTATGGCGGCTTCACGGTTGTACCCGCGCGCAACAAACATGTCAATCAACTGTGCGCGTCGATCTTTTTCGTTTTGCGTAGTGGATGAACTTTTATTAAGTTTTCCTTCGGCAGATCGCCCTTCAGATTCCGCTTTCTCATCAGCTATGCGACGTTTTTGATCATTGGTCAGATGAATCAGACCTAGATAATCTGCTGCCTCAACAATTTTTATGGACAGGTTTTTTAACAATTCGCCCAATCGTGCTGCGTCTTCTTTGAATTGATCACTTGCAAGGTATTGACCAAACGCATCCACAAATTTCAAAATGAGATCCGTCACCTTTGTCGAAAACTCTTCCAACTTAGGTGCCAGAGCAACCAGCTTATCAATCAAAGCAGTTTCAAGTCTATGGCCAGATTCTTGCAATTTGAACCAGAAGTCTTGCCATGCGCGGTTTTTCTGATCATCTACTTCAAGAGATTTTTGTGCCTTCTTGTAAGACTCAATTGTTTTCTCAAGCTCTTCTTTGCTAATGGATGACAAACGGCGCAGTTCTTCCATTGAAAACACATCGGTCAAGTGCATTGTCTTAGCCCATTGCTCAGTACCGCCACCTTGCTTGAAAAGCTCTACCGACTTCCTAATCAAATTTGGCAGATTCTCGGCTGCATTCGCATTTTGTTGATACCCCATGTTGGCCAAGAATGGCCGACGCGATAGATCGGCCTGCATATTGGCTACGTTAGCAAGCGTAGATTCTGGCGTTATGAAACGGCCAAAAGTAACATTTGCTGCTCTCAATTGCCCGGTACTAACACCCAGCCCTTGCGCCGTGCGGCGGTAATCGCTGGCGGATGCAGCAAGGCTACCAAAGCCAAACCCGCCACCAAGCGCGCCCAATGAAAGCCATTTACCAATTGACACGACGCTAGACGCCAAATTTTTAGCGATCGCGCCTGTTTGGACGGCGGCTTCTTTGAGCGAACCGACGCCCTCTTTTAAAGTCTTGTTGAATTCTTTTTGCTTTTTGGTAATCTCGCCGATGCTCTTATCGACCTTATTCCAATCAGCAGGTAACTTTTTTAGCGCGTTCTGAAATTTCTCAAACTCTTTTTGAAAAGCTTGAAATTTCTCGTCAAGGACATCAATCTCAATAACACTCTTTGCATTAGCCATTTTTCACCTTTTGGTCAAAATATCGTTTTGTTATTGATTGCCTTGATCAAATGCCTTTGACGGTACTCTTGCACATCTGTCCACTTACCACCAAATTCTTTTATGAACTCGCTAAACCCTCTCGTCGAAAAGTATTCTAAGATATGAGCGACGATGCTGTCGCCTTCTTGCCAGAATTTTCTTTCTTGGTCAACGTCGGCAAACCACTCAGGTATGCCGTAGAGTCCGATGATGTAAGTTCCCAGCTTCGTAAGCTCCCTGCCATCTCCAAGAACGAATTGCGAAGATCTTTCGGTGCGACCTTGGAGATTGCAGTAAAAAAAACTAGCGAACTCAAAACCTCCAATTCTTCGTCCTCATCAATTATTCCTCGTTTTATTGCCACATCAAACGGCATGGTGTCCCAGCCTTTCTCTGTTGAAACAATAACGCTAGTCAAACGGATGATTTCATTAATCAAACCGAATCTGACGCCGCCTGCGCCTTCCCAGTTACCCTGTGCTGTAGCAACAGACTTCAGCGCAGGGTAGGCCAGTTGAGGTGCAGACAACGCCAGATGGCTCGGATTAGTGTTATCAAAGCATTGGCTGAATACTTTTCCCAGCTCAAGATAAAACTGTTCAAAAACTGATCGGCTGATAGAAGCGGAGTGTACAAAGACATTACCGTTTTCCTCAGTCTCGACCCGCATCACGAGGTTGAGATTTCGGTCAATTTTCATTTAGTTATCCTGCTGCAAAAAGGCTTGAGTTGACGTTGTACACACCGCGCAGACGAATGACCAAACTTGCGTCAGATCCCGCCATAGGCATCTCTTGGACTGCCATCAAAACACAGTTATTCAACTGGAATGGGGTCAGTGTTGTTGAATCGGGGTACACAGTCACAGAACCCATTGTGGTGTTTGTTTCCACTTGGGTTTTGAATGCGTTACCCAATGCTTGCGTGCGCAACAAGTGCATGGTGACTGTGCCATAAACATAAGGTTCAGGGCTAGTCACAGCGCTTGTCAACGTGCCGATCAGCAAAGATGTGTCGCCATCAAAAGCAATGCTGATTGCTTCGCGCGCCAGATACGATGAGGTGACATTTAATTGGGGGAAGTTAGCGAACACGACGCTCGCTAACAGCCGATTTAATGTACCTTGAATTACTTGTGGGTTTGCCATTCTTTACTCCTTAGCTTGGGATGTTAGAAGCAGTCAAGTAGATTGTGATCTGCTCGAAGCCTCGTGCTGGAACAAAGGTCAGGCTCAAACCATTGTATGTACCGCTTGCATAGTCACCGGGGTGTTGTGCAATGTACGTAACGAATGGAACTGCATTGACTGTTGCAGGGGACAAGATCAGACCAAACGCAACGCCATTGTTAACCGTGGCTTGCGCAACTTTCTGCAAAGTGTTGACGCCTGCTTGGTTGTAATACAACGGATTGGCAGTATTGTTGCTGCCATTGATGATTGCATTAGCCAAATTCAATTGCACGTTGATAGAAGTCCAATCAACAGAATACCAATAGTTAAACACATTCAAATCCATGAACGTGCCCCAAAAGATAATCGTGTTGCTAATACCGCCTTGCGCGCCAGTACCAATCCAGTTGACGCCAGCGGCTTTCAAAGTCGTTTGCAACGAATTGGTCAACACATAAGGTGTCACGCCGTAAACGTAGGTAAACGACAAGGGGTGTGCCAAATTACTTGCGTTGGGGTTGTAGACCAAAGTTGCGTAGAAAATAGCTGCGGCGCTAAATTCTGTAACAGGTGCGCTAGGGCTTTGAACAGTGGCAAAAACCGCTTTCTTAGACGCCCAATTTGTGTAAGTCGCCGTTGTAGTTGTGACATAAAAATATGTCTCAGCTGTGGGGCTGGAATAGCTGTTCACCATTGTCCATGCTGTAGTTTCGCTGTCCCATGTGGCGGGCAACAAATAGCTATAGAAACGAATGGTAGGGTTGGTAATGTACGCTTGCAAAGCTGTGACGCCTTGTGCGGTAGTGCCAACACCCAATTCCAAAACATACACTGCTTGGCCTGAACCTTGAGCAAAGAATGTGGTAGCCATAGCAACCAACTCTTGTACGTCTTCATAGGTAACAGCACCTTGTACGGTCACTGAACCGGGGTTACTTGCCAAAGCATAAGTGAAAGTGGTCGTGCCTGTAGATGTCACGGCAAATGTGCCGTTATATCCGCTTGGCGTGACGCCTGTAATGATCGCTTGGATCGTATCGCCGCTGGGAATACCGTGAGCAGACGATGTGGTGACTGTGACGACGCCTGTGCTCCAAGTCATCGATGAAATGGCTATAGAACCTTTCAAGATGCTTGTCAGATCACTGAGCTGAGTCAACAAAGCAGTAGACCCGGTTGACAATGTTGTCGCGCCTTGCGACACAAAAGCGCCTGTCTGTTGCAGTGTTGATGGAGCAGGCGCAACTTGTTGCGTTACGCTTACATTGACAATATTAGGCATGACGCCCCCCTAATTAGTTGTAGCTAACAGCAACAGTTTGACCTGTACCGGGAACGATAACGATACCGTTCGAGGTAGGCATATCAATGTCATACACGCCAACTGTGTTGGGGATGACCGCGACTTCGTTTGCGCTTGCAGCTGCGCCAGTTGTGGCGGCATCATTGACTGTGCCAGCAGCGCTGCCAGCAACAATAACGCTAACTTTAACAATACGGCCAGCAACGGCTTTCACAGCTGTTGCAGCAGAAATGTTCAATGCTGTTTTGGTACCTTTACCAACGATGGTTGCACCGTTGAGGACTTGAGGTTGATTTTGACCGACTGCCATGATGAAACTCCTTTAAATGGGTGTGAGTGTGATAAACGCTTCTTCAATCAACTTTCTGGCTACGTTGTTGACCGTGGTTTGGTAATACGAAACCTCGAACGTGATTGACTTTTTCATAGCGATGATACCCAGCTCCGGCTGAGTTACCTTTTCATCTTGAATAACAGGCATGTTCATCACGCCAATATTATCCGTGTTTTGGCTGTATTGGAACACATAATTCGCAAAGTTTAAAGCTTCGTTATTGCGTGTGCCAAAAATGGTGATACGAACCGTATCGTGCACAAGTTGATAGGGGTTTGATTCGCTGTCCAACAAGGGGAATTGCTGCAAAGCTGTCGTCTGGCGCGGATCAATGTCAACACTTGCGTATGGAGGCGCCAAGTTTTGACCCACCAAATAGGATGGATACAAGGGAAAGTACTGATTCAGACTGAGCCAAATTGGAAGGCTATTTGATACCACAACACTTTCAGTATCAAACCCCGTCATCGAATCGATCAGCTGCGTATCCATGATCGAATACAGCGCGTCGCCTCGATAATGATACAAATCCGCCTGTTTGTAAAAATTTTCTCTGCGGCTGAACGCAAAACGCATACCCTCATACGTCGCCACGTAGATAAGGTTTGGATTGGTCAAATTGAAATCTTGGATGAGATCCAACGAAGTAAATAAGACATGGTTGTACGCTGTAGTGCGGTCTTCCAGCTGATGCAATTCAGAATTGAAATGAAAGGAGCCTTTATGCGTCACTTGGCGTGCAGGCAAAGTGTCGCCCGGCTTGTTGTATTCGCCAAATCCGTATGTCAATGCATTGTAAATAGCCGAGTCATTTAGCAACGTGGCGTTTACCCAATACACATATCCATCCAAAGGCAAAATTAATTTCACATAAAGTGTGAAAGTGACTGTCTCATTGCCAGAAAGCGTGTTCGTACCCTCGGCCAAACCGGAGGCAAGCTGTGATTTAGCGGTTGCGGCTTCAGTAGCGGTGGCCATCAGTCAACCCACACTTTCAAGGACGATTGCAAGACCCCTGAGTATATAAAAGAAGGGCGACGTGCCCCAACAATTTCTTTAAATTGTTGACCTTTTTTAACTCTGCTGACGGTTTTACCACCTTTTGTGCGCAAAGTGCGGCCTTCCAAAGCGGCTTTTGTTGGCACGCCGGGAACACCCATAGTCGCTAAAGTCTCGTTCTGAATGAACTTTTTAAAGCTATCGGTGATCTCTTCGCCTGCCGCTGCAAATGGATCAGTAGGCAATTGGCCTGTCATCTGCATAGTTTCCAGAGCACCTGCCGCTGACTCCGACAACATTTTCACAATGTTATTCATGTCGTACTCGGCAAATTTGGAAAACAGCTGATAATTTTCTTCGAGCTCTTTACCGACGGTATAGCTCGTGCCGCCTTCTGGCTCGGGTACATCGATGACCCCGAGCTTTAATTTCATGTCAATCCCCAAAGGGTTCCAAGGGATTGCATAAAGGAAACGGCTTGACGACCGTAGGGGTCTTTGATGCGCTGCAAGCTCATCATGTCAAGGTTTTGTAAACCTTTGCCGATTGCCAAACTCTCGCTGGTGGAGACATCTGATGCAGAACTGACAACACCTGCCACAAAGTTATTTACACCAAACGCTGCGCGTAGGTCTGAAAAATAAGTTTGGCCGGAAATATCTTGCTGGAATTGAATCAGTTGACTTCCTCCCCAGTTGTACACCGTCAAAGTGTAAATATCTGGAGAAGCCGCAGAATAATCTTGTGGCACTACGTCAAGCGCTATCTGAAACGCATACGCATAGCCGGGATCGTTATCAGCGATTGCCATTGTGGGTACGCCCATCACTGCCCGTGTCCAAGCAATGAAACCTGTCAGCGTTGGTGGGGAAATGATGGGGTCGCTCATGGCTATATTGTACCCAGTTAGTTAAAAAAGTCAGCCTTTTGATGGGCGACCACGACCACGTTTGGGCGCGGCTGTTTCACGTGAAACTTCGATTGTCTGTTGAAATTTAGGATCAGTATCCGCAGCGTTGCGTTTTTCTTCAATTACTTCAATTTCCAGACCTTCAGTTTGACGCAAACCCATCTCTTGCGCTTTTTGTTGGATGATCTGATCCGATGCCGCAGCCTGAATCTTACGCGCTTCCAGCGCGCGGTCAATGGCCTCTTGTTCGGATTGGGTAAAACCATTTTCAATTGCGTCTACGCTGATTGGTTTGCCAATGCGATAAGCCAAGCTGCCAAAACCTTTTTTTACCTCATCGACATTCATCATGCCGTAGACGGTATGTTGTTTGACAATCTGATCAACTTCAGTGGATGTACCTTGGATCTTCACTTGCGAACCCGCGCGGATGCGGTGCAAGAAAGGGCGGGGATTTTCGGGCAGCATGTAAGTGAAATCAAAATCTTGCTTGCTGCAATTAGCTACATAAAGTTCCATCATTTCTTCCTTTATGGGGTGGGCGGGTAGATGATGCGGTCAGATTTCCGAGGGCTCACAACAGAAACCAAACCCTACCCGCCCAAAACCTTTTACTTGGCATCACACAAGTTCATCGCAATCATAACAAAAAACCCCACCGTAGTGGGGTTCCTTGCTAACCAAATCTGTGCTTAGTAAGCAGCAGACAAGATGGTCAATGCTTCAGGACGCAAGCCCCAACCAGAAGTTGAGCGCATTGTGTACAGAGTGGTGATACCACCGTCAGCGATTGGAGTGGGGATCTCTGTAGGAGCAGACACGTCTGTCAACATCAAAGATGTAGCAGTTTGGTTTGGAGTCAAACTTGCAAACACGTTGGTATTGATGCGGGTATTTGCTTTAGGGATCTTCAACTCAGGAGCGATCAACAGGATAGCGTCGGTGCCGCCAGAACCTTGACCGATCAAGGTGTCATCAGCAGCGAAACTAACGTCATCACCGCCCGCCCATTGAGCAACGGTTTCAACCAAGCCTGCGGCGGTTTCAACACCAGCACCGATACGTTGGAATTGAGTCAAAGACACAACGCCAGAGTAGCTGATTTGGCTGATGAAACGCTGAGGTGCCAAGAACACCAAACGCAGAGGTTGGCCGATTTGCAAAGTGCGAACTTTCAAAGCGCCGATCATGTTCAACAAGAACTGAGCCAATTGACCAGAATCCCATGTGCTGTAACCAGTGTTGCCATTGGTGTCAGAACCGAGGTTCAGGGTGGTGGCGCCAGCGGTGTTCAACAAGCCTTCGCCGTTGGATGGGTTGAAACCATACAGCAAAGCGTTACGCAGTTGTTGAGCAATACCTTGACGAGCAGCCAGACGCATTGCTTCGGGCAAAGCGTAACCCCATTGGCCAGTAGCAGCTTCGTCGAAGTTGTCGTACTGAGCGCGGGTTTGCAGGCGGTAAGTAGCGGTGCTGATCATCGAAGGGATCACAGATGCGCTGGGCAACTGGTTCACAGTCGATTGATTGGCGCTAACTTGTGATGTCAACTGAATTTTCTTCGCGTAGACATACAGGTCAGCTTCACCCAAACGAGCCATTGGGTTTTCTGTGGCCAGCGTGGTGAACGCGCCGGAAGCCAAAGAATACTGCATGATGAGCTCAGGCATCATGTAGTGCGGATTGACGGTAACAAATGACGGTGCAAAGCCGGACATGGTGAGGCTCCTTTATTAGATTAAGACGAGAGCGATGTTGCCAGTAGACGTCCAGTTGGCGTTGCCTGTTCCCGAGCTGTACGAGACAAGTTTGTTGCCAGTGGTGCTAGTGCGCAAAATCTTCACTGGCAAAGCTGCTTGGCCAGAGGGCTGAGTTGTGGTCAACAAGTTGGTGCTGTAGTTGTAGTACACAGTCTCAACAATGCTGCTGCCGTCCAAGGCCACCACGCTAGAGTCGCAAGCCATAGGAATGCGTGCGCCGCTACCGAAACGGTAGAAGTTCACAGACATGCCGGGCGAGAACAAAGGCGCGTTGGACTGAGGAGTTGTAATGCCACCGAAAGCT
>Ga0208388_1000293_pt1 | contig 12018 bp, 25 predicted proteins | sample CryBogCBH18Jul07_FD_185511 | JGI IMG/M metagenome (GOLD analysis project Ga0208388, IMG submission 185511) | Freshwater microbial communities from Crystal Bog, Wisconsin, USA - CBH18Jul07 (SPAdes) (version 2) | ecosystem: Environmental > Aquatic > Freshwater > Lake | place: Crystal Bog...
AATAGTCATTACGTCCTGTATTTTTATACGGGACTTTTTTATGCATAAAAAAGCCCAGCATATAAATGCTAGGCTTAACCATGATACCCATACGAAAGAAAAGAAAGTTTATTTTTTAGTTAGTAAATAAAATCCAATAACAGCAAATATTAAAATACCTATTCCAGTTGCCGCTTTAATTACCAGTTCAGCTTTATTTGCGGCTTTTACAGCATCAATATAATCGCTATCAGGTATTAATTTAGCATACTTTTCGCCTTGTTCCTCTATTGCCATTGCTTTTGCAATAGCAATTATATTATCTGCATTTAAATCAAATTCAGTATCTGCATCAATTCCAGTTTCATTTGCTACTAAATTTGCATAACTGTTAGGATCATTATTTGCATTGGGATCATCACTAGGTGCCCATCTATTTATAATATCTCTAATTGTTTTAAGTCCATAAAGGGTATAATAATTATATAAAACAATTATACCTGCTCTTAAACCATTAACAGTATCATCAAATATTGCCTCGTGTTCTGGGTTGCTGTATATACTTGTTTGCCCATGCCATCCAGTTGGTACTGCTGCGACATTTAAAGGGTTATTACATCTCATCCCTAAAGGATAGTTTGAATTTCCGCTAAAGTCCATAAATATTAATTTTGTGTTGTTGCATCTTTAGCACTGGCACCCATTAAAAAAGTAAATAAGCCAGCAAATAATTGACCTATGATTTGTGTCGTTCCAGTAGTGCTTGTTGCTAAATAACCGCCCACAGCTGCTAAGGTTCCGAATATTGTTGTTTTTGCGTTTTTCATTATTTCATTTTTTTAATGTTGTAAATAATTGTTGTTATACCTGCACCAGCTGTAATTAAAGCTAAAATAATTTTTACAGTAGTATCAATAGCATACACACTGGTAATATTTGCTAATAATGTTACTATGGCACCTGTTGTACTTCGGCTGTCTGACATTCATTTATTACTTTAAGAATTACTGAATAGGCTTGTATTACTGCGCTTGCTGTTTCTATATTAGGCAGAACACCGCTTTTAATACTTGCGTCAATAGTTTGTTTGATAATTTCTAGCGCTTTGGTTGGTTCCATGATTATAATTAAAAGTTATAAAAAAGTTTTATGCTGTAACGTATGTAATATTTAGCTGTTTTGCAATCCAATCATAAGCATATTGATTTGTTTCGTATGCTGTATAATCAGCGCCTGTCATAGTTAAATTACCACTTTGCAAAAAATTACTATTGGCATCATACAAAGCCCAATAAAATTGTGCTTGTGTAGTTAAATTATCATTAATGCAATAAGTATTTATTTGTGTAGCTGTTTCGTTTGATCCCGAATACCATATTGTAAAGGGTGTAATTTGTTTCATATTATATAGATGATGTTGATGCTAGTAAATAATATTGTGTTCCGTTTATTACGATTGCGACTTTGTTTGTTACTACATTGTTTACCGATGCTGTTACTGTGTTGCCTATTGCTATTGATCCAGTAAATGTAGCTGCACCAGCTTGAGAAAAATAAACAACAATACCATTAGTTGAATTATAAAAATATGTGTTTCCTGATTGAGCATAATTTAACCAAGTAACACCTGTTGATCTATCAGAATATTGATATCCTGATTCAGATCCAGTAGTATTAGTTGAAATAATAGTACCATAAGAAGTTAGTCTACCAGTAAACCTGCCTGTACCAAATATATCAAGTTTATACCCTGCATCGGTACTTGTATTTACAAGTAAATTTCCTGTGTTGGATATTCTTAAATATTCTGTACCATAACCTGAATTTGAAAATACATGTGTGTATGCACCGTAATAATTATAATTTCCTTGATCTAAAGAAATACCCGCATTGTTTGCACCTTTTACGCTTAATATACCTGCTGGACTTGATGTACCTATTCCAACTGATCCATTAAATAATGCAGCATAACTGACACTAGGTGCATAACCATTTACGCCTATTCCACTTGTAATTGTTGTTAATCCAGCTTGTGAAATTAATAAATTTGTTGCTGTTCCATTTGCAGCAAGTTGAAAATTACCACTTGCATCCACTTTAGCATCATATCTATATGTACCCGATTGTGAATAAAAATTAATAGTTGTACTATTAGAACCTACACCACTAGGTTGACCTAAACTAATACCTTGTAATAATTGAGTATAACCTGTAAATGTGGTAATATTTGTAGTTGCATTAATTGAAATAGGGTTTGTTAAAGTTCCAACATTTGTAATATCAAAACTTGTTGTTCCATTTGTATAACCTATTTTAAATAATGAAGTATTGTTTTGTTGAAACAATATATAACTACTACCAGTAGATACATTATTTAAACTAAGAATATTATTTTGTGTGCTGTGTATATCTAAAGGTGTGCCTGGTGTTGTTGTTCCTAAACCTAATCTATTATTTGTATCATCATAAAATAGATTTGCATTATCTTGTTGTAATTGATTAGATGTACCACCAAAAACAACACTACCAGTGCTTAAAGTTGGTATTGTAACGCTGTTGGAACTTAAACCATTGGCTGTTATAATAATACCCTTATCAGTTGTATTTCCGTTGGTTGTTACTGTTTCTAATGATCCACCGCCTACACCTGCATCTGCTAATAAAGTCCATGTTGTACCAGTATCCTCAAATATTTGTCCAGTATCGGTGCTAAAAAATATTCTGCCAGCATAACCAGCCGTTGGTCTATTCGCTAAAGTATTACTATTTAGCGCTGGTGTGGCTTTTTGGTTAAGTACGCTTGTATTAAATCGTATTCCTGACATTGTAAATTATTTTAAATAAATACTTTCTTAATTACTATTAACTGATTTTGTCCTACACCTGAAAAAGACATATTAAAATTGTATTCAGTCCATTCTTTTTCATTACCATCAATAGCAAATGTTTGTCCTGGTTGTATTGGTATACTTTCCAAATTTACTACTGTTGTGCCTGCATTGTAAAAAGTAATACTATTACAATTACTAGGTACCCTTTGCGGTGTATCGTATGTAATAAAAAAAGGTATATATTTTTGTAACATAATAAAAGTTATAAAAAAGTTAATTAAATAACAAAGGGCATATTTCCAGTATTACCCATATGTGTAGGAAAACCATATACAGCGCTTTCCCTTCCAGTTTGCATACTTATATCAGATCCTTGCGGTGAATTAGATGCCAATTGTAAAATAGTGCTTTGTGTTGGTTGATCGCTTGGAACCATTGGTTCTACTGGAACAGTAGTTAAAGGAACTTGTGTTATTGGTACTGGTGTTAATTGAAATACTGGTTGTGTTGTTACTGGTGCCACTGGTGCAATAGTTTGCACTGGTGTGCTAGGAACTACTGGAACCACAACAGCCGTAGTTTGTACTGCTGTTTTATTTTTATACCATCTGTACCCTAAAAATGCTAAAATTCCGAATATTAATAAATCACTTTTTTTCATTATTTAAATATTATGTCGTTATAGCTTGCAAAGCCAATCATTTGATTATTATCTGGTGTAGTTAATATTAAATTATAATCACTACCAGTATCCGCATTTAATGTAACTAAATAATCACTGCCATAATTATTGGTAAATACAGTAGTATAATTAAGATCATAAATTTGACCGCCTTTAATTAAATAAGAGTTATTAGTTACTAAAGGTTCTACAATAACACTACTTTTTTTTGCTGGCTTTTTACTAAAGGCTTTAAAACTTACTAGAGCTAATAATAAAAATATCAATCCGCTATTTTTTTGCTTTTCCATTATCGTTTTTTAATTTGATTAATAATAGTAGGCGCCAAAATAACTAATACTATTGCCCCAACAATATAAGGTAAATATTTACCAGTGTAATAAGACACAATCCCCTCTTTTGCTATATCTGCTGCTTTTTTATCTGCATCAATTTGAGCAATAATATCTGGCACATCTGGCACCGTTATTTGTGAACTATCATGTTTAATGTATGTTGGTACTTGATTGTTATAATCAACATCATTTGCATATATCATCCAGTACACATTGCCATCTGATCCAGTTACCCAACTATAAATATTTCCAATATCTTGCCCATTGGTATATGTATAATTTACTGCACTGCTAGTATTGGGATATTGGTATCCATTTACATTTGCTTTCGCATATAGTTCATGATAAACTACTTTATCGGCGGTTAGTGTTGGCATAATTATTTAATAAATGATAATAACATTTTATATTGACTGTCGCCTAAATGAGCCAAATAAAGTAAATGATCCCCATACTTAGCATCTTTTTGGCTTAATAGTGTAACCGCCTCACTGGCTTTTTTAGCTTGTATGTCTATTCCTGCAAGTGCAGACGGTTGGTTATAATATTGTTGTTCGTTCGTATTTCCCATAGGTGCTGGTGCTGGTGTTGTAAATTTTTGCAATATTGCCCCTACTGCTGCAATGGCTAACTGCTTAAAGTCATCATCTTGCAATAAACCCATAATACCCGCTGGCTTTTCAGGTATATATTCTTCCTCTATTTCATCGGCACTAATTTTTGAAATTAGTAAATTTTGCCCCTCTATCATTTTACCCATCATGCTTTTTAGTTCATTATCCATTGGCATTGGCATACCTGCCATTCCATTCATCATAGGCATATATCTTTCTGGCTTATTAAGCTGGAAAACTATCTGTGTTGGTGTTGGATATTCTGTTTCTTTTGTTTTCTTTTTTCTAAAAACTTGTATTAAGTAAGGGTTGGTATTATCAATATTTGTTTTCAATCCGTATAGTGCTTGCTCTAAAATTTGTTTTCCTGTTTCTTTTTCGTTGCCATCATATACATATCTGCAATATTCAGGCTTAGGTGTAGTCCCCCCATAAACTTTAAAATGGATACCATCTGCTTGATCATAAAAATCAATCACACTATCTATTGAAAAAAGTTCGGGTTTATATGGTGCTGCCATGATTAGTAAATTAAAAGTTATAAAAAAGTAAGCTAGTTTTTTAAGCTAGCCTACAATTTTTTTATGCTGGTAAGTAATAATATACACCGAATGAATACGCTACGTTGGTAGTGCTTAAAGCTGTTGGTAAATTAACATAGCTTTTAGTCCATGATACAATCATGCTATCTATTTCAGGTAATTCAAATACAGCGGGATCAGATCCATCAGTAGTTCCGTTCTGTATATTGTTTAGACCTGTCATTGGTAAAGAGTTCACCAGTTGCATATCACCACTATATAAAGTTAGGAAAGACTTTTTTAGATCAGCGGTTGTAACTGGTGTTGATCCAGTTAAAATACTTGCTGAAATAGCTGCTGTATTATATACCGCAATAGCTACGATACGCGCGTTGCGTAACTGTGGTTGATCTGGAAAATAAAACCTAGTTAAGGTTGATCCAGAAGGAACCTGTATTTCTACTGCTTCAAATCTTTTTAAGATCATTATAATAAAGTTAATAAATTAAAAAATAGCTGGTTATATCCGACCAGCGGCGGCAGCGATTAATGTTCGCAAAACAGACCTTTATATAATTAGCGTACAGAAGTAACGTTTTGACATAAAATAGTCCTAAAAATTACCACTAGACGGCTGTTTGTATCAACAGTTGAGATAGCACTAGGTAAAATAACACTAGCGTTCAAATTTGCAGCACCATTCAATAGAATGTTTGGTTCAATAGCTGTCCATCCTGAAACAGTACCATCATTTTGATCGTTGGTATATTGTGCAGGTGAAGTAGCTGTTGCAGCGTTAAAGTTGGTGTTTGCTTGTGTTTGTCCAACCCAATAGTTACGGTATACATCAATAGCTGGAACAACGTTTTGGTTGTTTACTTGCAAATTGAAATATCCATTGTATAAACTAGGCAAGTAAGTGTAACTTGTAGTGAATACAGACGGTGAAGGGTAAGTATATAACTGGAAGTTAGTAGCTGTTGAACTGCTAGGCTTTGCAATTCCAATAAACAGTTCGGCACAGACATGGATATCTTGGAGTTGTATCCTGCGTTCAGTTGGGAAGCCAGACGCTGTTCCGTTAATCGTGTCATTAACCAAAAGGGGTATATGATAATTAGCTGTACTTGCAGAAAGTGAAACCTCAGATCTAACGTATGATTGTGTCATTACAGCTTTATCTGTGCTGTATCCTTGAGACTGCAAAAATGCTTTTGCATTTTCGTAAATTAATCTTGAACCTACTTGATTGTTCGCCATTGTATTAAATTAAATGTGTTAATAAAAGTTATAAAAAAGTGAATTAAGCTGTCATAATACCTGCCTTGCGAGCATCTAGTCCAGCGATTGTACCTCTAGGGTTTTGAATTGTTGGGTTAGCACCTAGTCTTTTGGGAAAAGCCTTGTTTGAATAAGGTCCAGCGACATGTGGCATACCTGAAATAAAGCCAGTAGTGTTATCTTTAATTAATTCCATACCACCTACGGCGATCATACCTAATCCTAGATCTTTAACTAAAGTTGATTTGCTAATTTTAGGTAATATAAAACCTAATGCTAGTGGTGCAGCACCTTTAACAATCTTTTGAGTGCTTGCACTTAAAGAAGTCATTGAGTTAATTTGATTAATTACAAACTGTGCAGCGATTGCACCGCCTATAATTGCTAAGCCTGATTTCGCTTGATCTGCGATTGCGCCCATTCTCTTGCTGTGTCTTTTGCGAGTATGGTGTTTTTTATGCGCGTGTTTTCTACGTCTTGCCATTTTTTTGTTTTTTAATTATTGAGAAAAATTGTTAAATATGTTTTTTTAATTCTTTGCCATGTGTTTTCAATTCACTCACAATTCTTTTAAATTTATTAATAGCTTGCTTTGCTAATAATTTTTGATTTTTATCTAATTTAGGCAATTTTTTTTCTAACATTATAATTTCCATATTATAAACATCAATCATTTTATCATTTTGCATAAATTTAGAAAACATATCTTTTTTTATCTTTCCTATTGACATGTGTTCTTTTTGAACTTTAGCAGCTTTATTAATAGATTTTAATACATCTTTTTCCCTAGGCTTTCTTTTTATTCCGCTAACTTTCTTTTTTGCTACTTTTTTCTTAACTACTTTTTTAGCTACTTTTTTCTTAACTACTTTTTTCTTTGCTACTTTTTTTACGGCTTTCTTTTTACCCACTGGGCTTTTACCTTTATGTTTGCTAGCATAAATCGCACTGGCTTGTGCAACACATTCTTTCCATTCTTTATTAGGATATTTTTTTCTAATTATTTTAGCCTCTTTAATTATATATTGTAACGCTGTCATTATTTTTTCTTTTTAGTTGCAAAATAAATAGCTACTGCTGCAATAGCACCATACATTAAATATGTGCTTGTGCTTGTTGTTGTTGCTGGTTTATTTGTTATTGGTGTAACTTTTTTTGGTGTTGTTGTTGATGGCTTTAAAATACCCACTAAACTTTTTAAAATATCAGTCAAACTAGGGTTAGTAGGTGTTTGTTGTTTTTGTTGTGCTGAACCGCCACCGCCGCTTGAAGTACCACCACCGCCACCGCTTGGTGCGCTTGCACCTGCTCTGGAAGGTGCGATATTATTATTTATTGGACTTTTACTTGGTGCGCTTATTGTATTACCTGAATTATCATATTTTGTTGTTGTTCCATCTTTTTCTGTTTCTGTATATGTTCCATCGCCATTATCATGATCCACTGATCCATCAGAATTTACAGTATCACCAGGTTGAACTACTATACCATCATTCGTATAAACAGTAACATCTCCGCCTGTACCATATTCGGTATATGTTCCATTACCATTATCATAACTTACTGAACCATCAGCATTTTGGATATATTCATCACCATTTGCATCTGTTAAAATACCGCTTGCATCTGTGCTGCCAGTATCATAACCAGTATTACTATTATCAGTAGTTCCACCACCAGTATCTACAGTAGTATCAAAACTGCTAGTATCACCGCTACCATCACTAGAAAAATCTGTTCCATCATCCCCTATTCTATTGCGTACTCCGCTAAGTGCCATTAGTGCCATATTATTGTTTATTTTTTTGTCAATATAAAAATCAGGTTCTTTTTGTTGATTAAAAAAAGTTAAAACTGGGTCAATCCAATATTCCTTTCCTTTATATATCATTACTGCAAAAACATGTTCAGGTGTTTTTCCACCAGTGTAATTTGCAAACCTAAAATAAAGATCATATTTCCATCCAGTAGCCCGTTGTACTGCTGCCATCGTACCGTTTATAAATAAACTGTAATTTTTACAATCCGAGCCTAAAGTTCTACCAGTTGCTATAATTGCCGCTGGTGTCTTTATAAGTTGCCTGCTTTCACTTTCAATTTTATAATCTACGTTATTTTTTAAATAACTAAAAACATTTTTTGCCGTTTCAATAGGATCTACATCCAAAAAAAAGTCAACAAGTTGATCGTAATCAGCGGCACATTCTTTTTGTTTATCTAAAATAGCTGCAATTATATCACCAGTACCTTGCTCGTTTTTTATCGTTTCAACATTATTTTTAAAAGGGGTAAGCCTTTTTAACATTTCATTGTTAGATAACATAATCACTATTTATTGGTATATTAATACCATCTGCTGTTAAAGTTCCTTTTATATTTATTTTAGTTCCAGAAATCTTTAAACTGTTGGCAATATCCACAATATTAAAAATATCCAATTGCACTGGTATAGTTAAATCAGTGGTATTATTAGGCATTATTTGTAAATTATAGGCTTGTTGTGTATATCCAGCTAGTAAATCGTTAATAGTTATATTAGCTTGTATATTTTGAATTGTAGCGCTTGTACTGCTTAAATTTTGTATAGTTAAGTCAATATCTATTTCAGGTGCAAGTAAGCCACCAGATAAGCCGAAACCTTTGAAAAAAACATTGATATTTTTAGTTAGTGTAACCTTGCTAGCAATGTATATCGCTGCTAAAGCACCTGCAATTATCCAGAAATATTTTTTCATGTTTCAAATTTAATAAATTAATTCTACTTAACATAATAAATATTATAAAGATAGTGTGCAAAACTTTTCGCCAAAATCGCGCGCAATGTCAATATTTTCCCTTAGCTTTGTCCGAGCGTAGTGTCGCGGCGCGCCCACAAGCGCAGCCGCGTACAGAGACAAAGCTAAAAACATAAATATATACACTTTTTTATAACCTTTATTAATATAAATTGATAAGTGTATATAGTATAGGCATAAAAAAAACGGCAAAATTTGCCGCTTTTCCTTTTTTATTTCTTGTTTCAATACCTATTTTAAAAATATTCTTCGTTCCAGTAGTTTTGTTTTCTTATCATACAAGTTAAAATATATAGCCTGTGGGTGTTTTGTTTGTAGAAATTTAATAAAACTATCCAAATTATATATATTTCTATACTTGTAAGGCTTTCTTTCTAAATGATCCTCAAAAAAAACTATTGCGGTGCATGGTTTTGACATAATTAATTTTTATATATTTTAGATAAAATAAATAATCGTAACATTTCACTTGGTGTAATATTTTTACTATTACAGTAATTTATATATTTTTTGTAAGTTTCATTTGTTACTCTTGTTTGTATTATTTTTTGTTTTGCTTTTCCTCTCGGCAATTTTGGTTTAGGCATAATTAATTTTTATTTATTATAATTTCTTAAAAAATATTCTTTAGCACAAATTTTAAAATAATCTAAATCTAAATTAGGTAACTTTTTTTTATCAATATTATTAATTCCTGCTATCATATATGCTTGTAATATCTGCTCTTTTTCTTTTTCAAGGTAAAGGTTATCTATATAGTCAATTATTCTTTTGGAAGCATTTTCAGTAATAAAACCTAATTGTTTTTCAATTAAAATATCATCCTTTAAATATTGCATTGCTGTTTTCATAATTTTTTTATTTGTGTATTATTAATTTACTTATCTTTGAATTAATAAAAAAGTGAGTGCATTTAATTATGCTTTCATTGTCCAGCGGCTTAGTAGTAAGCCGCTTTTTTATTTCTTTCCTGCTGGCTTATATGGTGCTTGTTCATGTGGTACCTCGAATACAAAACCGTTTTCAATTTTATATGCAATAGGATCGAAGTCAATATCAGATCGCATAAATTTGCTTTCAATAGAAAATACCTGCGTTTCTTTATTCTTTTTAATTTCGATATTAGCCTGGCAATATCTATCAGCGGCGCTACCTATGTGTCCTATACTGGTTAAATCTTTTTTACCTAAATGTAGCACTGTAATTATCATAAGATTATATTCTTTTGTAACGCGCTTAAAATAATTAATCAATCTTTTACTTTCCATTTCATCATTCATATTAGAACAAAGGTCCAGTAAGCCATCAATGATTAATACGCCACAATCATTAAACTTTAGATAGTAATCTATGTAGTGTAAAATAGTAGCATGATTATCTTCTCTAACACAGTAACAGTCTAAATTTTCAGGCAATTCTTGTAATCTAGCAAATTTTTTTATTCTAGTTACTTGCCTATAAAAATCGTTCGCGCTGCTTTCCGTATCAAAATAACATATACGCCTATTATCAGGTACATTTAATTTCATTTCTAATTGTGTGTCATCTGTAAAGGCACTTGCCATTATCATGGATAATACAGTGCTTTTTGACGCCTTAGGAAGCCCAGTCAACAAAATAAAATTAGATAGGGTGCCTACTAATTTATTTCTAACTAAAAATACTTTGTTTTCAGGTGGTGGTATATAGGTGGGATCATATCGCCTTGTGCTTAATTGAGTGCCTATATTACTTATTAATTCATTGTCCATTGAATTATTTTACATGGTTATTATGCTGGCTGTATTTTCATTGCTTTGTTCTTTAGTATCTAATCTATTAATAAAAGCCTCGCTTATCATTATTGAGCCATCTATTATATTTTCGAGTGCTGTCTTATCCATTATAATGTCCACAGATATTAGGCTCTTTAAAATTTCTAGTGCAAAATGATCGCGTTTAGACATTCCACCAAAGTGGGTTATTATTCTACCTAAGTTATCTTGTGCTGGGAACGCTGGGAAAGCTGGAGTGTTAAAGTTTGGGTTCATGGTTATTTGTTTTTTTTGTTATTAATTACATGTAAAGCTGTTTCAATACAATATTTCATTTCAATATTTTCAGGATCGTTAAAAATAGACTCCCATATAGCAACGTAAAAATTTAAACCAGATTGTCTATCTACTTGTATATCGATAAATAAACTATTGTTTGTCATTTGAGTGGCATTAATTTTAATCTTTGCGTACTGTTCTTTGTTTTTTATCATGGTGGTTATTTTATCGGCACAAATATTCTATCCATGCCATAGCTGAATGTATATTTTTGAACTGGGTATTATCCATACGGACTACATAAATACGTTCTTTCTTTGTACGGTGTAATTCTATTACATATCCTTTGTACATTAATATCTTAACTGGCATAATTTAATTCGCTGGTTAGTTCGTTAATATATATTTGTAGTTGATCTATTTCCTCGTTAATTAATTTAACTATTTCGTATTGTAGTTTAATTTCAAAACAGGATTGGTTCCAGTTGTGCAGCGTAAAATAACCATCTTTATCAATGGTAAATAAATTTAGAGAGATTTCTGTCATTCTTTCGGCATTGAGTACCGAATTAAAATAGTCAATTTGCTTTTGTAGTTCGCTAATCTTGTACAGAATAGCATTGTTGTAATTCTCGTGCATAGAGTTAAAATTTAGTCATTATGTAATTCATTGTCAATTCAAATTTATAAACAATTTTTTTAAACTACCAAATTTATTTTAAAATTACTTTTTTATAACTTTTATACTACATTTGTTATTCATAAGCAAGCATTAATATAAATAGTCATTACGGCTGGTATTTTTATACCGGCTTTTTTTGTGCATAAAAAAGCCCAGCATATAAATGCTAGGCTTAACCATGATACCCATACGAAAGAAAAGAAAGTTTATTTTTTAGTTAGTAAATAAAATCCAATAACAGCAAATATTAAAATACCTATTCCAG
>Ga0208388_1000297_pt1 | contig 11993 bp, 15 predicted proteins | sample CryBogCBH18Jul07_FD_185511 | JGI IMG/M metagenome (GOLD analysis project Ga0208388, IMG submission 185511) | Freshwater microbial communities from Crystal Bog, Wisconsin, USA - CBH18Jul07 (SPAdes) (version 2) | ecosystem: Environmental > Aquatic > Freshwater > Lake | place: Crystal Bog...
ATTAGAGTTAAGTAAATTTCGCCCAATACGTGATAATGTTATTGTAAGCGATATGGAGTTTACAGAACGTTTAAGTAAGGGTGGATTAGTATTACTTGACGATGATATGAAGTCTAGTGGCATACGACCACGTTGGGCTAAAGTATACGCACTTGGCGATGAATTTAATGACCCTGAAATTACCGTAGGTAAATGGGTATTAGTAAGTCATGGTCGCTGGGGTCGTGGTGTAATTATTACTGATCAAGAAGGTGAAAAGATTATTCGTAGAGTTGATCCAAAAGAAATACTCTGTGTAAGTGATGAAAAACCCAATGATTATACATTAGGCGATAAAGTATAATAATGGCAACACTTGGTGTTTGTGGCGACAGCTTTATGTCTGCCTATATTAATACTACCAGAGATGATTGTATTGATGTTGAGGGCAAACACTTTACGGAAATACTGGCAAAAAAATTAAATTACAATTATTTTACATTGGCTAGAAGCGGATGCAGTAACATGGCTATCCGCCTTCAAGTCGATGAAATAATAGCCAATAAACCAGATTTGTGTATTATCAATACTACATCACCAAACAGATTAGAAATCCCACATATTGGAAAACAATTTGATAAAAATAAAGGTGTTTATAACCTTGATTATAATCCTAAATTGTATCCAGAAGTAAGCGCACAGAATCCAAAATTTTGTAATAACACAATATCTGATACACTTACAAACATATTCCATGATGATAGGCCATTCATTAAAAAAATACTACAGCCAATAGATAATTCCAAAGTTCTAAACAATGAACAGCTATTAGCACTAGAATATTACATAGATTACCTATTTGATTTGGAACACAAAGCTATATTAGATTCCTATATCATGCAAAGTGCTGTATTAGCTTTAGAAGAAAATAAAATTAATTATTTTATAATTTGGACATTACACGACTTTTTAAATAACAATAATAGAATTATAGATTATCATAGTAATTTAAATCCAAATTTGAAAGCAAGTAATACAAGACGTAGATTTCATACAACCGATTCGGCACAAGTTGAATTGGCAGATAATTGGTATAAATTTTTAACAGAAAATAATTATGTTAAGACTTGACAAATTGCGTGAAATAAATTATATTAATACTTTAATAACTACAGGTAAAACATGAAAGATAAATTATGGGTTGAATCTTATAGACCAAAGACAGTAGATGAATATGTTTTTGTTGACAACCAGCAAAGAGATTTGGTACAACATTGGATCGATAACGAAACCATTCCGCACTTGTTGTTAAGCGGTGATCCTGGTACTGGCAAAACTACTCTCGCTAAAGTATTAATCAATGAACTTGGTGTTCAAGATTTTGATATACTTGAAATCAACGCAAGTCGTGAAAACGGTATTGATAATTTACGTAATAAAATTAATAGCTTTGTTCAAACTATTCCATTTGGTAAATTCAAAGTTGTATTACTTGACGAGGCTGACTATCTAACACAGCCCAGTCAGGCAGCACTTCGTAATGATATGGAAGCATATCATAGCACAGTTCGATATATTCTAACTTGTAACTACGCACATAAAATTATTCCAGCACTTAAGAGTCGCTGTCACGAGTTTCATATCAGTAAAACCGATATTACTGAGTTTACAGGTCGTGCTGCTACTGTTCTTGTAAGTGAAAATGTTGAATTTGATTTAGATGTGTTAGATACATATGTTCGTGCTACATATCCTGATCTTCGCAAATGTTTAAATAAATTACAACAAGCAAGCATTTCAGGCAAACTTGCGCCTATCGCCAGTGAAGGACAAAGCGAAGATGAAATATTAATGTACGCTGTAGAATTATTTAAAAAAGGCGACATCTTTGAGGGTCGCAAACAAATAATGCAGTTTATTGGATTATATCCAACACGAGCAGAAGATGTTTATGTATGGATGTATAATAATCTTGATCTCTGGGGCAAGTCTCAAGAGAAGAAGGATGCTGCGATCATCACGATTCGCAACGGTCTTGCTAATCTTGCTCTTGTTGGTATCCCAGAAATTTCATTAGCAGCAACACTTTGCGAATTGACTACACTTTAACTGCTACTTTAGTGGAGTTGGCATAAATAACAATAAGGAGATTTGTTATGTTATGTCATAGAGGATGTGGGCTAGAAGCAACCTTCACCAATAAAGCAGGATTACCATGTTGTCATAAATCAGCCCCTAAGTGCCCTGTTGTTAAGCAGAAAATAGGAACAAATAGCGGGGCAACACGGAAAGGCAAGTCGTATGATGAGTTGCACGGGGACAACGCAGAAGCAATGCGTAAGAAACGCAGCGAGAAACTAACTGGCAGGCCAGTTAAAGAAAATAGTAGAACTAAGTCAAGTATAGCAAACAAACAACATCGGGAAATGAACCCCAGAGACCCATGGAATAAAGGTAAGACCGGTGTTCAAGTTCCATGGAATAAAGGTAAAACCGGCTATTCAATGCCGCCGCGCCGAAAGATTTCGGAAGAAGATTATCAGGATTATCAAAGATACAAGAGAGCTGTATACACAGCATCAAGGAAAACATATAACAGTAATATTAACTTGATGAATCCTAAGGGGTTATTATTAGGACGATCCGGAACTCCTAGTGCTCACCAAATAGATCACAAAGTTCCTATTTCAGTAGGATATCAGCTAAAGATTCCAGTTACTGTTATGTCAGTTGTGGAGAACCTGCAATTGCTGCCTTGGAAAGATAATCTTAATAAGTCTAATAAGCACGACCCCAATGAAGAAATATTAACTATGCTTCTAGAACGAAGTAAATATGAAATGGAGATGACAACGTGAGATATTTATTAGTAACCTTTTTTCGCCAAGCTGGCGGACAGATCAATGAAGAAGTACGAGCAAGCAAGCGTGTAAAACCTGCTGATGTTAGTACTTGCAACATCATTGTTGATTATGCCTTAAAAAAGATTGAAAAGTGTACAGTTGAAGGAACAAAAGTAGACACCGATTTTGATAGACTTAACGAATATTATAAATCGGTGTATCCTAATCTTATTGCTCAATTAGAAACTGAGGCACCTATCAGTCTTAAAGCAAAAGACGACCAAAAACCTTAATAGTAAAGTTTAAGTACTTTTTCTATAATTTTGTGTCGTTTTATGTCTCTATGTTCAAATTGACATAATGCCATTTCACTCATGGGACTTTGCTGTAATCTATAGGTTAGATCAAGTAAACCATTGTCAACAGTTCGTCTGTCGGTTTGCTCAACATCACCTGCGATAACAATTTTACTATTGTACCCAATACGTGTCATAAGCATTTTCATTTGACTTGGTGTAGCGTTTTGAGCCTCATCTAAGATTACCCAGCTATTTTTAAAGTTTCGCCCTCTACAAAAAGCTAATGGAGTAATTTCGATTATTTGCTCTTTTAACATATACTCTACAGATTTGACACTATAATACTCTTTAAGTATATCTAACATTGGTCTTACCCAGGGTTCCATTTTACTATTAATATCACCTGGTAAAAATCCATGTTTTTCATCGTCTACGGCCACAGCTGGTCGTGTAAGTATAATTCTATCTACACTGCCCTCACGGTATGCTTTAAGTCCAGCTAACATCGCTAAATATGTTTTACCTGTACCAGCTGGACCATAGGCCACTACAATATCTACAGTTTGATCTAGTAGATTGATTATATAATGTTCTTGGTTTACTGATTGGGGTATTATTTCAATAGATCGCTTAATTGTTTGATGCGCTTGATTAAAATCTATTGTGTTATTTTCATATTTTTGATAGTGAGTCATTGACTTTTGCATCTTTTTTTGTTGTTCTTTTCTTAGGGCTCCAGTTTTTCTTTTACTCAAGTTGTTCTCCTTTTGCTTGATCGTCCTGAATATTTAATTTGAACACCTTACGTAATAATACAGTATTGATATATTTGAACTTTACAATAAATACTTTGTTACGAGATAAATATAGTTATGGTACATAAAGTTGCAGACGATTTTTTTAACGATATAGACTTTGTTAGTATAATAAGCACAGTCAAGGGAATCATGACCAGCGATGGTAGCATGAGTATTTTACTTGATTTTGAACGTGTATTAGACGATAGCGATTTATACGCTTTTAAAAACTGGCTATTAGGTGAATTAGTACAGGGTCCAAACGTTGGACGCTATGACTGTACTTGTGTCTTTATGTGGCCCTATAAATTAATGCCTGACCCAAGAGGCGCAAAAAGATTACTTAATCTTGGATGTAAATTAGAATTTGCTAAAAGCAGCGTAAAAGTACCTATTGCTATTACAAACTATGATGACTTTGTACCAGGTACAAAATATCCAAGAATGAAACCACAGGATGTATGGTTTGTAAAAATTACAATTCCATTAGAATTAATGGATGATATTAAAGAAGGCAGCATCGACTTGGCAGGTCAAACTATTGACCTTGAAGATATTGAAGATGCTTATGATGATGATTTAGACAAACAAGAAATACAACAAGACGAAGCGGGAAGTCCTAACTTAGGATCACAACCAACGCCAGCTGCTGGCGGCTCATTGCCTCCAGGAATATAATATGAAATTAAATGAAGGGCTAGATTATCACGATATGGTAGGGCAAATCAACAAAAAAGTAAGTGTTGATGAATATGCTGCCAAAATGGGTAAAGACAGTGAAATCGTTACTGTTACATTTAGTGTAAACAGCAAAGCAGCAGGTAAAGATTTAGTACAATGGTTAGAAGTTGGGTATGATTGGATATTAGATGCAAGTATTAGTACAGGTGAAATTGAGCCTGGTAAATGGTTAGTATTTGCTGAAATGAAACGTAAATCAAGTGTACCAAAACATATTTGTGAAATATTAGAAGATTTGGAAACACTCACAGATCGTAAAGCGAGTGAATATGAAATTTCAGTTGACGATGAAACTTATGATGCCGATCCTGAAATTTTAAGCCAAGTAATAAGTCTAACACCGGCTGATTATAAAAATGATAAAGATAAAGAAAAAGAGTTAAACGAATATCGTCATAGAGCAGGAATGTCTGTTAAAAAACTTTACGAAGAAGACGAATACATTAAAAACCTAAAAGCAATTGCGAGGATTTAATGAATGATATGATAAAGTCAATGTTGGCAGATAGTCACAATAAGTCTATCTCAAGCAAAAGAGTTGTTACATTAATTTCATTTACACTTTGTTGTGTAGGCTTTGTTGCCAATTTGTTTTTTAAATTTACAGTTGATCCAAATATGTTTAATAGCATGATGTATATTGTTATCGCAGGTTTGGGTTTTACAGCATCAGAAAAATTTGCTAGCCCACCCAATCCTCCACCACAACAATAATTGACAAAGCCTATTATATTTGATAGAATAGTGTATGGATTATTATTCAGTATTGGGCGTTAACAAAGACGCAACACAAGATCAAATTAAAAAAGCCTATCGTAAATTGGCTAGTCAACATCATCCTGACAAGGGTGGCGATACGCAAAAGTTTCAAGAAATACAAACTGCTTATGATACATTAAGCGACCCACAAAAACGTAACTTGTATGATAACCCAAGACCACAGTTTCAAGGCATGCCAGGTGGGTTTAGCTTTACTCATGGACCTGATATAAATGATATATTTGCTCAAATGTTTGGGCAACAAAGTCCTTTTGGTCAACGAGGACAAAAACCAACCTATAGAACTAGAGTTAGTGTAACACTGCAAGAATGTTATAATGGCGCAGAAAAGTTTTTAACATTACAAACAACAACTAATACTAATAGCGTTAAAATTAGTGTACCAAAAGGTATTATGAGTGGACAACAATTACGCTATGAAAATCTTATTGAAAATGGTACACTATTAGTTGAATATGTTGTATTGCCCGATTTAAAATTTGATAGGGCAGATCATAACTTAATTTGCTCTGTACCAATCAATGTATTGGATTTGATTATTGGGACAAGTTTTGAATTTACAACTATTTCAGGTAAAACATTAAATGTAAATGTTAAGCCCAAAACACAACCCTATGTTCAACTTAAACTAACAGGACAAGGTATGCCCATATTAAATTCTAATCAATATGGCGACCAAATCATCTTGCTTAAACCCTTCATACCTGATAATATAGATGAGAGTATTATTAGTGCGATTGAAAACGTTAACACAATAAATAATTTATACAAGGAAAAATATGCAAAATAGTCCAGAGATTGAAAATATTATCGAACAAGCATTGGCCGCTGCCAAACAGCGTAACCATCAGTTTGTAACTGTTGAACATTTAACATTGGGACTAGTAACGTTTCAACCATTTAAAAAAGTATTAGCACAATATGGTGTTGCTGTAGATGAATTGATTAACGATATACAAAATTATTTAGATACAAATCTAAAAGACATTGTAGGCAAAGAACCAAATACTCAACCTAAAAAGACTCAATCACTTGAACGTGTAATGAACCGAGCAGTAACACAGGTAATGTTTACTGGTAGAAAGCAAGTATTAACAATTGATTTATATTTAAGTATTTTAAGTGAAGGGCATAGTCACGCACAATACTTTTTATTAAAGTACGGCATTACTAAATTAGAATTTGTAACATTTTGGCAAAAGTATTACAAGGGTGGAGAATACACTACCAACTTAACTGACAGTCAAGCAGATGAAATTTTACAAGAATATACAACTAACTTAACTGTATTAGCAAGACAAGATAAAATTGAGCCAGTCATTGGTCGTTTACAAGAAATTGACGATATCATTAATGTGCTTGGCAAACGATTTAAGAGTAACGTATTAATGGTGGGCGATCCAGGCGTAGGTAAAACTGCTATTGCTGAAGGTATCGCACTTGCTATTGTTAAAAATGAAGTACCTGAATTTCTACAAGGCTATGAACTTTATAGTTTAGAAGTTGGCGCACTTTTAGCAGGCAGTAGATATCGTGGTGAATTTGAAGAAAAAACTAAACAAGTAATTGAAGCCTTAAAAACTAAAAAGAAATGTATTTTGTTTATTGACGAGGCACATACAATGAAGGGTGCCGGTACTGCTAGTAATGGTGGCGTAGACTTTGCTAATATGTTAAAGCCTGCTTTAACAAAAGGCGAGTTGAAAGTTATTGCTAGCACTACATGGGAAGAATTCTACGAAAGTTTTGAAAAAGATCGTGCGTTGATGCGTAGATTCTATAAGATCAGCGTTGATGAACCTGATTTTAATAGCACAATTCGTATTCTAAGTGGATTGGCAAGTAGATTAAATGACTTTCATGGTGTTAATATTACAGATGAAAGTATTCAAGCAGCAGTTGAAGGCGCAAGTCGTTATATCACTGATAAGAAAAATCCAGATAAAAGTATTGATTTGTTGGATGCTGCTTGTGCTAAACAAAAAGTACTTGGTAATAAAGATGCTATTATTACTAAAGAACTTATTCACGCACAAATTGAAAAATATACAGGCGTACCTGCTGATAAAATGGCAGGAGATAATCTTGACAAAATTGCCAACTTGGATGTTAATATCAAGGGCAAATTATATGGTCAAGATGAAGTAGTCAACAACGTACTTGAACGTGTATATGTTAGCTATAGTGGCATTGGCAATGATACTAAACCTATGGCAAGTTTCTTGTTCTTAGGACCAACAGGTACAGGTAAAACTGAACTTGCTAAATTACTAAGCAAAAACTTAGACATGCCTTTACTCAAGTATGATATGAGTGAGTACAGCGAAAAACACAGTGTAAGTAGTTTGATTGGGCCTCCCCCAGGATATGTGGGCTTTGGTGATAGTCAAGTACAGGGCGGACGCTTAATCAGTGATTTAAGTAAAACCCCACATGCTATTATGTTGTTTGACGAAGTTGAAAAAGCACATCCAGATATCTTTAATATTTTCTTACAAATGTTAGATGAGGGACGTATTACTGGCAGTAATGGTAAAGAAGTCAGTTGTAAAAACTGTGTCATTATCCTAACCAGTAACTTGGGCAGTGCTGACAATGAACGTAATAACATTGGTTTTGGTGCTATGGAAAAATCAGGTGAAGATGACAAAGCACTCAAACAATTCTTTAAGCCTGAATTCCGTAACCGTTTAGACATGGTATGTAAATTCAATAAACTTGATAAACTTAGCATTAAAAAGATTGTTATTAAGTTCCTTGAAGATATTAAATTAAAACTTAATGAAAAACACAACATTACATTGAACTTAACTGAAGATGTAATTGAATATCTTGCTGATAAGGGCTATGATAATAAAATGGGAGCAAGACCATTGGCGCGTAAGATTGATGAACTTATCAGAGTTCCACTAAGTAAAAAGATATTGTTTGAAAAGATCAAAGACAGTTATATTATGGCTGTTTTAGATAACGACAATATCACATTTACTGTCAATCAGAAGTTGTCAGCAAGTATTGGCGCCGATGGCATCATTCAAGTAGAAACCTAAGGGCAAGCGTAAAGTGATAAATACTCTATTAATGGAGTGTTTATGGCTAAGATTGTAGAAACGGTATTTGTAGTTAAACTAAGCCAATTGGTAAAAGATAGCCAAGATGCCGAATCTGTGGGCTTTGATGAATTGCCAAATACTATTGAAGAAGTAGTACAGGGGTTAGTTGCTAGTGATGTATTAGTTGAAGTGGAGAAAGCATAATGGCACAAACCACTACACTTATATTACTCCCAGAAACAGCATGGACTAACAATAATCAGGGTACAGCTAACGTATACGATGTATTCGGGAATCAGCAGCCTGCCGCTAGCTATTATATAGCAAGTCAAAGTTTACAAACTATTAATATTAGTTGTGTGGGTGTAACAGGAAATATCACTATTGAAGCCACACTAGTAAGTCAACCTAGTGATAATGACTGGTTTAAAACTTATGTATTAGAATGCAATGCTAGTGCCCCACAAAATACACAACCTCAAACAAACAGCAATGCGCAGTTGTTTACAAACATTACAGGAAGTTATGTTTGGATGAGAGCAACAATTTATGATTTTAGCGCAGGTGTTGTTAACTTTGTAAAGATGAGTTACTAACATGAGTACTATAGTTGTAATGCCCGGCGGATTTCACCCTTTTCATGCGGGTCACGCTAGCCTTTATAACGCAGCTAAAAAAGCTTTTCCAAGTGCTGATGTATACGTAGCAGCTACTAATGATCAAAAGACAAGACCATTTCCGTTTGCTATTAAAGAAAAATTAGCTAAAATAGCAGGTGTTGAACCAGGACATTTTGTTCAAGTTAAAAGTCCTTTCAAAGCAGAAGAAATTACTAAAAACTACGATCCTAATAGTGACGTATTGATATTTGTACGTAGTGAAAAAGACAAGAATGAACAACCTAAACCAGGTGGCACAAAGAAAGATGGAAGTCCAAGTTATTTTCAACCTTACACAGGTAAGAATTTACAGCCATTTGGTAAACATGCTTACATGGCATATTTGCCTACAATAGAGTTTGGTCCTGGTATTAGTAGTGCTAGTGAAATACGAAAAATGTGGCCCACATTAGATACTAGAGGCAAAGGTAAATTAGTAGCACAATTATACCCTAATATTTTACAAAGTAAAAACAGTGCTAAACTATTAGCTAACATTGTAAAAATAATTGATATGGGAATGGCTGCCGAACCCGTTACAGAAAGTTTATCCATAAACGCTGATTATTTGCCAGAAAAATAATTTGACTCCCTCTGATCGTTGTAAATATTGTTACAACCAACACAAGAGGAATACATGGTTACTAAAAAAACTAAAGCGAAGGCAAAGCCAGCAAAGGCTTCAAAATCAGTTGAGAAAAAAGTTCCTGTAGAAAAATTACAGGAAATCGTTGAAAATCAACAGCAAGCACAACAAACACAACAGCCACAGCAAGGCCAAGTACAAGTTAATGTAGACTTTTTAAAGACTACACGTGTACACATTGCAATGCCATGTTACGGTGGTATGTTGACAGAAAGCACATTTATGAGTTTCATTAAATGGGCAAACACCGCACGCCAATTAGGCATTGACTGGACATTGGAAACAATGGTCAATGAAAGCTTAATTAGCCGCGCACGTAATACACTAACAGCAAAGTTCTTAGACATGGCAGAAGCCACACACTTGTTCTTTGTTGACGCTGACATTGGTTGGGAACCATGGCACTTGTTAGTATTGTTAAATCGTGACGTAGACGTTATTGGTGGCTTATATCCAATGAAAACTATGCCTATCAAGTGGGTAGTAAATGGATTTGAAGGTGCTGAAGAAGGCCCAGATGGTTTACAAGAAGTAAGCAAAGCTGGTACTGGGTTCTTGTTGATGAAGAAACATGTATTTGCTAAAATGAACAGTCACCCAGCTGTTAAACAATATAAGAACGATATCGGCTTAGACCCTAAATATGATCAATACTTAAAGACATACTTTGACACAGCAGTTCGTCAAAATCGTTATTACAGCGAAGACTGGACATTCTGTGAAAACTGGCGTGACTTAGGTGGTAAGATTTATGTAGATAAGCGCGTATTATTGCGTCACAGTGGTAGTTATGTATTCTGTATGGAAAATCAGCAATACTTAATGGATAACATTGGACCAATGTATGTTCAAGCACAACAAAATAATCAAAAAGTTGTTGCTGTACCACATCAAGTCGTAGATAGCGGTAGTAAGTAATAGTATAGGAACCTATACTTTAAGAAAGCCCCGAAAGGGGCTTTTTTATGAAACTCTATATAAAAAGTTTTGTTTATTTAAAAGTGTCTGATAGTTGTGATCTACAATTTCTTGTACATTTTGTAAAAATATTATAGTTTCTTCTTTGGTTAAACTACATAATCTATGAATTTCAGTTTGAATGGCTTTTAATCTTTCCTTGCTATCAGAAATGTTATCGTAATCTTCATTTATATATGGGCTAAATGTTTTATATCCCAATTGTCTTATATACTCTAACGATTTATACTGCCCTGCTAAAATAAAACTATGTTTAAAAATCATAGGTTTAAATGTTTTTTCTGTTAAAAATCTAACATTATACTCATCAAAGTTACTTTCTGTTACTACACTAAAAACACTACTATTAAAAAAGTTTAATAGTTTGAGTTGTTCTCCACCATTTGTATTATGTCCCAATGGCTTCATAAATTGATTGGTATCAATGGTTAATGGCAATCTCTTATATAAGTCACTATGTAACTTATCACTAGACATATGATTAATATCATTGCTAATGCTATTATACCCAACATCAAATAGATTATTTTCATAAAGATAATTTAATAACTCTATTCTATGTTTACGCCAAACTCTTGTAAAGTTAATATACTTTTTGGTAATATTATTAATATTACGAGTAATAGGTACTAGTTTGTCGTTTACTTTAGGAAAGTAATTTTGACTGTCTTTTTCCCAGTGTAAGTATGCTTCACAATTGATGGGTCTTTTATTATATAGGTTAGCTGTTTCTAAGATGATTTGTTTATAGTCAATGCTTGACCCTATAAAGTTAATTTTATTTTCAGGTATACCAAGCTTAATTATAAATTTATCGTATATAAAATCAATACAATTTGTATTACTTTCTAAACAATTATCAAAGCAAATTAAATCAAACCCTTCTACATTTGCTATATCTAAACTCTCAAACAATCTACGATTATTTTTTAAAAATAAGTCAGGTCTAGCTACATTTATGCCATTAAAGCTATAATATACTGAGTTGTGTTGTGTAGCAAGACTTGATTTTTCATGTATATACGTGCTGCTACTTTTATTTTGAATAATCACAGGATCCTTAAAATGTGATAAATAATAGACATAATGGATATTTAGCTATGAAAATCAATCAAATTTTAGAATCTACAGTAGCAGGAAGCATTGCCCCAGTAGCAGCTCCTATGAACGGAAAAGCAATTAAACGCGAAAGTGTTAAAGTTAGTGGACAAGAGCCAG
>Ga0208388_1000300_pt1 | contig 11934 bp, 24 predicted proteins | sample CryBogCBH18Jul07_FD_185511 | JGI IMG/M metagenome (GOLD analysis project Ga0208388, IMG submission 185511) | Freshwater microbial communities from Crystal Bog, Wisconsin, USA - CBH18Jul07 (SPAdes) (version 2) | ecosystem: Environmental > Aquatic > Freshwater > Lake | place: Crystal Bog...
AGGTAATGGGTTTGAGATAACTGAAAGAGAAACAACATTTAGAAAAAATATTGTAGAATTTTTAGAAAAAAAGTTTGGATTACTTAAAAATGATTGTTGCCCTCATGGAACAATGATTTATAGGGATTGTTTTTTAAAAAATCCTTTTACAATAACAATTTAATTTTTTTTATGTATATAACAAAAGCAATAATCTTTAATGAAAAAGATTTACCTGCAATAGAACGTGAAATTGAAAGACACGAATGTTGTAATAGAGCAACTCGCCATAATTATTGTGGTGAATGTGGTTCAAAGGTTGAATGGGTTAAAAGTATTCAAAAAGAAAAATTAGATACTTACGATTTTCTTGAAGAATTTGGTTTAGATTATGTTTTTAATTTTCAAATAAATGAAGATAAAAAAGTTTGTATTGGTACTTCAAGTAAAGAATACTACGATTTTATTTCATTAACTGAAATAAAAAACTTTATTGATAAAGAAGATTTTGAAAATAGTGAAGATGTGAAAAAATTAATTGATTTATTTAAGGAACACAATGTACCTTATGTAATAGATATAGTTGTGGCAAACGAATAAAAAAAAATAAAAAAGGATAATTTATAAATTATCCTTTTTTATATATCTGTTGTGATAACTACAAAGAGGTTGCAAGTTTTTAAAATGATTAAGTTCTAAAAGTTCTTGCTCATTTTTTGCGGAAGATAAAGGTATAATATGGTCTATATCCCATGTTTTATTGGGTTCAATTAATCCGTCTTTTGGATTACCATAATTACTCCAGTTCATCCAGTTTTCAAATTGACTTTCTAAATATTGTTTAAGTTCTTCATAAGAACACCCTAATATTTCAAAAGTTTTTGATTCTTTTTGATAACCTTTATTCGTAATTGAACTACAAATTAATGTTCTTATATTACAAGTTAATTTATACAAAGGGTCATTTTCTTTACGTTCTTTTCTAATAAGATTATATTTATTTTTATTTTCATTTTTCTCTCTATAATTTTTATTATATTCTTTTAAAGATTCTTTATTTACCTCTCTATATTTTTTATTGTAGTCTTTTAATATTTCTTTATTTTCTTCTCTATATTCTTTACCATATTCTTTATTATAATTTTTGATATATTCAGATTTTTCTTTTTTATATTTATTATTATAATTTTTAATAATTTCTTTATTTTCTTCTCTATATTTTTTTGATTTCTCTCTAAGGATTTCTTTATTTTTTTCGTAATATTCTTTTAAGTATGCTTTCCTTTTTTCTGTCATAGTCTTTTTATTTTATATATAAAAAGATTTTTTTGTTTATTAACTTTTTTTTCCGTATATTTGTAAAAAATATTTAATTATGGCATCAACAAAAGAAGCAAAAGTAACTAAAAAAACACTTGTAGCAGAACTTAAAGAATTTCCTTTATATGCTGACAAGAAGGAATCTACGCTTATGACAAATAAAAAAGAAACCTTACAAAAAATGCTTAACGAATGCTTAGGAATTAGTGACGAAGAATTTATCGCAAAACAAGCAGAAATTGAAGCAGCTAAACCACCAAAAAAACCTGTGGTTCACCGCAAAAAAAGCGAAGTAGGTTTTACAGTTGGTATGGATTTTGGCGAAGAAGTTTTGGCAACTGAAAAAGATTTATTACACTTTGCTTTTAATTGGAGAGAGTTTGACAATTCTAAATTAGAAGCAATGGTTGATACCGAATACGATGGACTAGATATAGAAGTGGGGGCTTAACCCCCACTTTTTTCCAAAAAATATTTGGTTATTAAATTAAAAAGTTGTATCTTTGTATAGTCAATGTAAGACGGGCGGCTTATTAAATAGCTGGAGAAATCAGAGGTAGGCTGCGTAAAGCAGCCATTCCCAAAGGGAATAGGTTGTTTGTTATTTTTTTATTAGTGTCTTAAAAAGTTTTTTTGTTTATTAACTTAGAAAGTTGTATATTTGCTTTAAATAAAAAAATATGGAATGGAATCCTAATGGATATTTAAGTGATGTATTAATAAATAATAATGTAAAAGATGAAAATGTTATAAAGCAATTTGTTCATTTTCATAATTTACCTTTAATAGTAAATGATATATGTTTATTTGCTAAAAATAATTTTAATAAATATCCTTCAAAAATAACTAATAAAGGAATGGAATTTTCTGCTTTTAGTGATTCTAAAATAGAATTAGAGTTTACTGAAACAGGGAAAATTCATATTTATAAATTTATGTTAAAAGTAGTAAGATGCCCTAAAATAGATATTCAATATATTTTAGTTGCTGCTTCACCTTTTACATATAAAAGTTTTAGAGAACTTTTAGGATTTGATAATTATATTCTTATTGAAGAAAAATTTGGTTAATAACTTTAATACCTGTATATTTGCAGTATGGAAAAAATATTTGAAGTAGTATTAAAAGATGATGAAGTATTAGCTGTTTCTTATGGAAACGCATTATTAGGGGTTATTATAAGACCTACTATTGAAAAAATACTTGCCTTATGTGATGATAATAGGTTTGAAAAAGGTGAAGATATTTTGAGTGAAAAAATGTTTCAAGAAACTGATATTATCATAGGTGTTGATGATATTATGGAAACTACTTTTAAGGTTGGTTATGCAACTGAAATAATAGGTGAAGAATTGATAAGAATGGGATATGAAGATTTTAATTTAGAAATTGTAAAAATTTTAATTTAATTTTTGGTTATTAACTTTTTTCTTCTTATATTTGCATAACAAAAATAAAGGTATGGAGAACATAAAAGTTTATGGTGTTGATGAAGATGTTTTTAATGAATTTAATGAGGAAGATTTACTTTCAGAATTAGATAATGAACAATTTGCAAACGAAGCAGAAAGACAAGGTTTAGTGTGGAGTTTAAAAGGTTTTCAAGAAGCATTTAATATTGGTGAAGTAGATAGTAATAATTGTTTATATATTAGAATTATTGAAAATTAATTTGTTTAATAACTTAAAAACTCGTATATTTGCTTTATGAAAATAAGTACAGAAACAAAAAATACTATATTATTAGCTATAATAAGTATTGCTTTAATAGGGTTATTTATTCAAAAAGTTTATAACTCTTAAAAAAAAAGATTTGGTAGATAACATAAAAAGATGTATATTTGCTGTACCCTAAAAGGGAGTGCCAAAAGGCACTATCAAAATAAGTAAAAAAGTTCTTTAGAAAAAAGTAAAAAAAAGATTTGGTAGATAACATAAAAAGATGTATATTTGCTGTATCAAAAAAATATTTCTGCTCTGAATGGAGAGAAAAAAACTAATAGATACAATTTCTATTAGTATTGTTAAAAACAAAAATGTAGTAAAAATGAACAAAGGAACGTTCGAAAAATCTCTTATTGACAACTTAAAGTTGGATAAGAAAACAGCCCACAAAGCGGCTAGTGTAGTAATTGATGCTTTCATTGATGGTATCGTCAATGATGACAAAGTGACCTTAATTGGTATGGGTACGACTGACAAAATTATCCGTCAAGCTCGTAAAGGTAGAAACCCAAAAACAGGAGTAGCAATAGATATTCCAGAAAAGGTAGCTATCCGTTTCAAACCAGGTAAGGAATTGAAAGAAGCAATCAATGGGGCAAATGTAACTATTGACTTGGAAGCAGATGTAGAAGTATTAACAGCAGAAGAAGCAGCACAAGCTGAATTAGAAGCAACAGAAGATGCTTTGGCAGATGCCTAAAAAAAGTTTTGGTGGGTAAATATATTTAACGTATATTTGCTGTGTAAAAAAAAGTATTTAACAAAAAAAAAGTTTTTCAAAAATGACAAAGAAAGATATAGTCGCAAGACTTGTAAAAGAAGCAAAGTTGTCCACTAAGGATGCAACAGCAGTAGTAAATCAATTTATAATTGATTTTAAAGATGCCTTATCAAAAGGTATTGGTTCACAAGCCAAATTTGTTGGTATTGGAACGTGGAAAGTTTACGAACGTAAAGCAACCACTAAAAAGGATATTAGAACTAAAGAAATTAGGTTTATTCCTGCAAAAAACGCTATTCAATTCAAAGCTGGTAGCGATGTGAAGGAGAGAGTAAATACTCCAGAAAATCTTGCTAAGGTGAAAGAATCTTTAGCTAAGAAAGAAAAAACAGCAGAAGTTGCTGCCTAATTAAATAAAAGGGGGTTTAAGAAATTAAATCCCCTTTAATTAATTTTTTTTAGTTGGGATAGTCTTTGGTAGAAAGTTTGACTCTAAATCAGATAAACAGGGGTTCGATGCCCCTCTATCCCTCAAAATAAAATGCACCCCCAAAGGGTGGATTTTATATATACATATATAAAAAAAATAGTTTCCAGCCTACTTCTGATTCCTCCAGTTGTTTTATTAACCGCCTGTCTAAATTGACATAGCAAAGATAAGGGTTTTTAAGTTAATAAACAAATAAAAAAAGATTTGTTTAGTAACTTTATTTAGTGTATATTTGCTTTATAAATAAAAAGAGTATGAAGATACATAGTAATATTGAAAAAGTAAGTGATTGGGATGTTGAAAAGTGGCTTACAAAAGAATTGGATTTAACCCCTTATCAACAAAGTAGAATGAAAGATAGGGAGTCAATAAGATTTGCACCTTTTGATTTTTATAAAAATAAGAAAAGGGTAGAAAATGTTTGGTTAAGAATAACTATATTATTATTTCCTTTTGTATGGATATTATTATTTTTTGGTATGCCTATTTATTTCATCTTTACAGGTGGATGGGGATATAAAGAAAAACATATTAAGTGGTATAGAAATTGGATTCATTTACTCAATATTTAATTTGGTAGATAACTTAAAAAGGTGTATATTTGCTTTACAATAAAAAATAATAACAATGGCATTTAAGTTTGAAATAAGTTTGAAAGAAAATCAAGTTCTTCATATTCAAGAAGAAGATGTGATATTTACTAATCCTACATTTGAAAAAATTGAAGAATATTATCAAAAGAATTATGACTACAAAAATGTAGTTCAATTAGGAGATATTGTTTTAGATTCTGAAAATCAAGGAGATTCTTTTGAAGTTGCCTTTATATATAAAGATACCTTTACATATAAAGATGGTGATAAAGAAATTGAAACAATAGTTTTAAGTAAATTAAATATCGTAAATTAAATTTGGTTAGCAACTTAAAAAGCACTATATTTGCTTTATAAATAAAAAAGGTTATTAAGTAATTAAAAAAAAAGATTTGGTTAATAACTTTAAATATAGTATCTTTACAACGTAAATAAATATTTTATATAACAATTAAAAAAGTACAATTATGGCGAAAGACAAAGTAGCAAAAAGGACAAATGGTGTTATCAGAAGTTTAACATCTCCAGATTTAGAAGTTAAAGAAGCAAGAGCGGTCAATTTCTCAAACTTGTTGGGTGGTGCGCAAAAGAAGTTGCTTAGTGATTTAGAAGGTAAAATTGCTAATCTTGAAAGTAAAAGACTTACTTTAGAAGATTTTGGTGCATCTTCTACAACTGATTTGAATCAGCACTTATCAAAGTTTAATTATGACAAGTGGACTTCTGAATACCACGAAATCAAAGTTGAATTGCATACGTTAAAAGTTGAATTGAAGTTGGCGGAGGAAACTTATGAGAAGTTCTTTCAAGATGAAGAAGAAGCGTAAGAAAAAAAAGTAATGAATAAAAACCGCCCTTAGTGGGGCGGTTTTTTTCTTTAAAACAAAAAAGATTATTATGAATGTACATATTATTTTAGAAGATGTTTCTTATACACTCAATGCAGTTAAAGAAGAATTAGTTAATAAGTTAAAAGAATATCCTAAGTATAAGGAAACTTTTTTATCAGCAGCAGATTATTTGATAATTATTCCAGATTATCCAACGGCAGGTGAACAAAGATTTAATAGAGAATTAGTAGACCTTATTCTCAATCATACTTATCATATTAATCATACTTATTTATTAGATAGGGATTTTTCATTAATGCCTATTAATGAAAACAAATGGAATGATGATAATTTGCATTTTTTAGAACAAAATTTACAAATTACCGATGTATTTGGATTTGCCCCTAAAGAATTAGCTGAAATAGCTAGAGAACAAGAATGTTCAGATTGGCAAAATCCACCCATAAAAGAAATAAAACCAATAAAAGAAATTAAACCTAAAAGAAGATTATTATTAGGTTAATAACTTAAAAAGGTGTATATTTGCTTTACAACAAAGAAAGGGATATGGTACATTTGTTTAAGGAAGGTTTTACACCTTTATTTAAAGTAAGTATTAGTAATGAGGTATTTAAGCAAGACCTATTAGATATAAAATATTGTAATCCTTGTAGGGGGCCAAAAGGACATTGTTTTAGTCGTTCAAAACTTTTTACACATTATTTTGGTGGGGGAGATGAAACTAATTTTGATATTAGATTAATTTTTAATAGGGAGAAATTAGCACAAAGATATAGAATATATCCTGTTGATGAATTTTTCTTATCAAGAACTAAAGATGCTAAAAAAGGTTGGTATTATAAACATAGTAAAAGTGTTCATAAAGCAGCATTTCCTTTGTATAAAAATTCAGATGGTGAAATATTAAGACAACCTAGACATAATTTAAAAGGTATTGATTTTAAAAAATGTTCTATTGAATTTGAGTATGAAGAACGTATTTTATCAAGTGTGCCTAATTTGGGTAGATATATTTATGCAATCAATTATCGTAAAGATTCTGATATACGAATAGATACTACGATAAAAAAGTATTTAGAGAAATACCCACATATAAAAATATTAAGTGGGCATGATAAGTTAGAAGATAAAACTGATTACTTTAACGAAAAAAATTCTGTAAATTAGTTGGTTAATAACTTAAAAATGTGTATATTTGCTTTATCAAATTAATCATTAAAAAGAAAAGAAAATGAAATTATTTACAATGTTTATCGTTATGGCAATTTGGGTATTCATAACAATTTATTTACCCACTAATTTAATTGCTTTTAATCCATTTATGGCACTTTATTTAATTGCTATTATTTGGTTCAGTCTTAGTAAAGGTGTTGATTTTCTTGTATGGAATTTATATTCAGTAGAAGAAAATTAATAATTATGAGAACATTTACTTTATACACAACATATTTTATTTGGTGTTATTTAACTATAAGTTTAATTACATTTAGTAATGCATGGATTGAATTAATGTATTTAATACTAATAGTTTGGTTTTCTATGAACAAAGTATTTCCTTTCTTAAAAAGGAATCTTGAATTATAATACGCCATAGGTTTTATAAAATCCATAGAATTAAAGGGATGCTCTTTAAGAAGGCTAACAGGTTTTAAATAACCTCAACAATATTTAGCAAATATTGGTATTCTATACGCCTTATACATGGTAATCCGATTTGAGGGCAGTCTGTGATTATATCAAGTGGATATTTTCGGGCAGACAAGTATTATATTTTATTCATGAAACAAATTAAAAAAGTCTATATATTAAATGGAAAAATTAAGTTTTTTCCATTTAATATTGATTTTTATCATCCGAAAACTCAACTCCCATCATAATAAATTCAAATTCATGCAAGATCATGTATATATATAATATATATAATATAAATAATTCTTGATTTTCCTTGACTTTTTAACATAGCGATTTTTTAGTGGTTTTTTATACTTTTTAATAAATAACCTGCTTCTGATTCCTCCAGTCATTTTATAGACCGCCTATCAAGCACCCGCCCCAAGCGGGGTGCGTTATGATACAGCAAAGATAAGGTATTTATAGTTACTTACCAAATTTAATTTGATAAAAAAAGATTTGTTTATTAACTTTAGATGCTGTATATTTGCAGTAAGAAAAAAGATAAGATATGTTAAAGACAAAGTTTGAAGCACAACAATACTTAATAAGAGAAGCAGAAATTAAGTTGCATAATGATACACAAATGCTTTTAACAGAAATGTTAAGAAGTTTGAGTGAAGAAAAATTGCTGTTATTAGATGATTTTTGTTTAGATGGATGGGGCGAAGAAGGAACTTATATTAAAAAAATTGAAATTAATTCTAGTTCAATTTATCTTATAATTGAAGATTGTACTGATGGTTCTATATATAGATGTAATATTGATAGTTTAGAACAACCTACACAAAAAGAACTAATTGATTTTATTTTAGAAAATAATTTGGTTAGTAACTTTTAATGTTGTATATTTGTAAAAATAAAAATAAAAAGAAATGACAGAATTAGAATTGTTAGAATTAGAATTGTTAGAAGATACTATTAAGTATTACAGCGAAAATACAGAAAGAAGATGTACCGATAATAGAGGCTGTTTTTATTCCCCTATTACAATAGGAAAAGAAAACATATCGGAAGGGTGTGCTATTGGTAGGCATTTGGATAAAGATTTTGCATTAAAAATTGATGAAGAAAAAGAAGAATATAATATTTCTTCTGTATTAGATAAATTTGTTTTAGGTAATGAAGATAAATTTCCAGATTGGATGCTAAAAATGAAACCTTTATTTTTAGGAAAACTACAAAATTTACATGATGATGATGATTTTTGGGATGAAAATGGTCTAACTGAAAAAGGACTTGAAGATGTAGAAGAAATAAAAAATCATTTGGCTAAGAACTTATATTAACGTATATTTGTAAAAAATAAAAATAATGAAAAGATATTTAGTAACATTAGATGATAATTCAATAGAAATTGAATTAAATTATCTAACAGAAAGTGAAGTTTACAGTAAAGTAAACGAAAAGTTTAGTTTATTTGGTAGTTATACAATGAACTTAAAGTTTATTCAAAGTATGAATATTCATACACTAACTCTTACCAAACGTGGTTCAGCTACCACTTTATTAATCAAAGAAATTGTTAAAGAAACACAAACATCTTCTTTTGATATTCAAAAGTTTAATGCTGACATAGATAGTTTGTTAAATGGTGGCACTACAAGTATTTATGTGAAAAATGTAAGTAAATACGATTTAGAAAATGCTTTAATAAATAAAGGTTTTTCTGAATTTGGTAAAGATACCGATAATGATGATGAAATAATTTATTATTTTGGTCACGAAGATTGGGATGTAAACGATGATAGAGAATATTTTAATAGATTAAATGTTAAATATGATTTAACAGATTTAAGTATTGAAATTGATTTGGAAGATGGTTATTCTAAAATTGAAGATTTTAAGGCAGCAAAAAAAGAAATTCAAGAAAAGAAAGAAGAAATTGAAGCTATTGATAGACAAATTGAAAAGTTAGAGGATGAAAAACGTGATTTGGAAGGTGATATTGAAGATTTAGAAAGTGATTTATCTAGTGATTTATATTACTAAACAAAAAAATAAATTTGTTTATTAAAATTTTTTTTCGTATTTTTGTAAAAATAAATAAATTTTATGGCCGTTACAAAACAAGTTTTAGCAGATTTAATTATATTAAATCCTAAACACAAAGACAATACCGTATCTAAGTTGATGCGATTAACAAAGGATAAGTTGTTAGCAGAATGTAAAGAATTAGGAATTGAAGTTCCAGATTCTACGCCTAAAGCGAAAAAAACAACCACAAGTAAACCTCGTGTAAAAAAAGAAGTTGATACTTCAACAGAAGAAAAGAAACGTTTAACTTCTCGTGTTTCTAAAAAAGACGATAAAGGAGATTTTGTTTCTTGGAAAAAAGCACAACGTTGGACTAAAAACGATTCGGGTGAATACGAAAATCCTAATGGTGAAGTAGTGTCAAATATAGAAGCTGTATTTGATATTTTTAAAGCCATAAAATAGTTTCTTAGTAAATTGCCTTGAAACTTTCAAGGCAATTTACTATCTTACAAAAAAGATTTGTTTAGTAACTTTATTTATCTTATCTTTGTAAAAATAATTAATTATGATAGTAGCAACTAAAAAAAATGGTATTTTACTTAAATCAGTAAAAAACGGTATTAAAAAAACTCTCACTATGAATAGTGAAGGTAATTATTTAGTTAGTAAGATTAATAACTTAAATAATGAATTAATTTCATCTATGATATTAAGTTCAGATGTGTTTGATATTCAACAAGTAGTGGATTACTTTACAAAGTATTAAGATATGTTAGATAAAAATATTTTTTTAATGTTCATGACTTTTTGGTCATTAATGGCATTGTGTTTGGTAGGAACAGATATTTTTTCTAATTATCATTTAATTAGAAATGACGATTGGTTTATTCTAATTAGTAGAAGTTATAATTGTTCATTGGCTTATGTATTAATAGTGCCTTGTTTATTATTTTCTTTAATAAGTTCTATATTTTTAATTGATGTAAAAAAATAATTATGAAGTGGATTATTGGTATTGGTTTATCATTTGTATTATTTGTATATGTTATAATTAATTATAGCGAAGAATACAAAATTAATGGTATTGTTTATGATAAGTCTATTACTTCGGGAAGGGATGGTGATGTAGCTTATTATCATGTTTTAGTTAAATATGATGATGGTGATACAGAAGATATTACAGGAGTTGATAATTATACTCGATTTGAAAAAGGTGTAAGATATACATTTACTAAAACTAGATTAAACTTTCATAAAAAATAAAAAAGGGATAATTAATTATCCCTTTTTATAAATCTATTGTGATAACTACAAAGTGGTTGTAAATTAGTATAGTGATTAAGTTTTAACAATTCTTCTTCATTAGTAGCAGATGATATTGGTATAATATGGTCTATATCCCATGTTTTGTTGGGTTCAATTAGTCCATCAACAGGGTTTCCATAGTTTTCCCAATTCATCCAGTCGGTAAATTGATTTTCTAAATGTTGTTTAAGTTCCTCAAAAGAACAACCTAGTATTTCGTGGGTTCTTGATTCTTTTTGATAACCTTTAGAAATTATATGATAACTTATTAAACTTCTTATATTAGAACTTAATTTATATAGAGGGTCTGTTTCTTTGCGTTTTTTAATTCTATTATATGTTTTTTCTCTATTTAGTCTTTCATATAATTTTTTTCTTTCACGTTCCTTTTCTAAATTATTTTCTCTATAAGTTTTACCTCTTTCAATTTCTTTTTCTTTATTTTTTTCTCTATAATTTTTTTGTATTGATAAGATTTTCTCAACATTTTCTTCTCTATACTTTTTATCTTTTAATAATAATTTTTCACGATTTTTTTCTCTATATCTTTTATTGTATTCTTTTTTCTTTTCTTTGTCTGTAATTTTTTCAGTCATTTTTAAAAAATTATTTTTTTATTAAATTAAAAAGTTGTATATTTGCAACATAATAATAAAGTATATATTAATTAAAAAAAAGGTGTTATGGCAACAAAAGCAGAAATTGTAGCAGAATTAAAAACATATCCTGCTTACAACGATATTAAAGAAACGGTTTTAATGCGTGAACTTAAAGCAAGTCTTGAAAAAAGATTGGCTGATGTAAAGGGGGTTTCAACAGAAGAATTGAAAGCAGAAGAAAAAGCTGCCCCTAAGAAAACAACTACAAGGAAAACAACCACCAAAAAAGCTAAAGTAGATTTTGGGGATGCAGAACTTGACCAAGAATTATTGAATGACGAATCAGTTGTAAATGATTTTTATGGGGATGATTTTGAAGAAATTGATGATGATTTTCCATTTTAGTAAGCCGTTATTCTCTATATAAGCAACTCGCAATCCCCTAAAGGGATTGCTTTTTTATGTACATATTTTTTTTAATAAAAAGCCTATTCCCTTTGGGAATGGCTGCGTAAAGCAGCCAACCTCTGATTTCTCCAGCTATTTAATAAGCCGCCCGTCTTAATTGACAAGACAAAGATACGAATTTTTAATTTAATAAACAAATTTATTTTATTTGGTGGGTAAGTTTATTTAGTGTATATTTGCAGTCTAAAATGATTTTTACTATATGGCAATGACAGCAGAAGAAAAGAACAAA
>Ga0208388_1000303_pt1 | contig 11829 bp, 30 predicted proteins | sample CryBogCBH18Jul07_FD_185511 | JGI IMG/M metagenome (GOLD analysis project Ga0208388, IMG submission 185511) | Freshwater microbial communities from Crystal Bog, Wisconsin, USA - CBH18Jul07 (SPAdes) (version 2) | ecosystem: Environmental > Aquatic > Freshwater > Lake | place: Crystal Bog...
TATAGTCCAAATGGGTCCTAGAGAGAAGAAAAAAAATCCTACGAAAAAATAAAGATAGTTACTTAGCCTTTTGACCTGGTGATTTGGCAACACCCCTCTTTTTTAAGGGGGAAAAAAGGCTTGCGCTCGTTGTAAAAATACAACACAATTTAATTGTATACCCCGAGCCCCCTATCAATATTCTTTTTCTCAGCCCCGACCTTGAATCAAAAAGAAGCCCAATGCCTACCGGGAGCGAATCGGGTTTATGAGCATTGGGCTTACGGTGCAGGCATGCCTTGCCTACTAGGAGTCTGGTTACCGGGAGCGAATCGTTGGCCAGACTATGGTTGGAGCACGGCTACTATGCTGTAGCCTATGCCCTAGTGTATGCTAGCCCTTAGCGGCTACCGCGCATACATGTTACCTCTGCTACAGCTTGCCACTTGGCTGGCATGCTGACTCTAATGTCTGCTACCTTGAGCACCATACGCAAGCTGAGCTCACGCATCCTGGGTGCATTCGCCTTAATGAACTCTACCACTTCCTTCTTAGCTTCATCACTGAGCTCATAGTCATCCAACATGCCACAGCTATCAACTACCTGTCGAATGCGCAACAGCTTCTCACGCTCAGTATCGATAGTAAGGTCCAAGTAGTGGCAACGGCTCTCCAATGCTTCCAAGTGATCCTTGAGCTTCTTGCTCTTAACGTGATCGAACTTGATGTTGGTAATAAAGATAGCGCCACCCTTGAATTCGAATGAGTTAGGTACACCCTGATCCTTAAGCAAACGGCTATCAGTGTTCCAATGGATCATACGCTTCTTACCTGAGTCCAAGGCCGCTTTCAAAATGTTCAAGCTCAAGTCATCAAGCAGAACACTATCACAGTCATCAAACACTAGGATACTCTTCTTATCACTGTACTCATAGAGCTTGCTGTATAGACCCAGGGCACTCATAGCACCTTTGACTACTTCGTACTTCTTAAGCTTCTTGTCGTCTGCTACATTGGCAAAGACATCATGCTTTGACAGTACCTTCTCTACACCGAAGCTTTTGCCAACTCCTGGAGGACCTGTTACGATCATAGCACGTACATCACCCTTCTTAACAGCACGAGTCATGTCTTCCAAAATCTCAAAGCGTTCGCCCAAACGAGTCATGATCTCTTCGTCTGTTTCAGCTTTAAGCTGACGCTCTTTCTCTGCTAGGAAGTCCTTGTCCACTTCCAAGCTCTTGACCTCTGCCTGTGCGTTCAGCAACATCGCACTAGTAACAACCTTACCCATACTCGCTCCTTGTGTAAAATTAATATTATATAGCATCTTGCCCTTTCGGGCAAGAATTAATTAGTCCAAACGACTGCCCGCATAGGCCTTCAAGCCTAGGGCCTGCAGGTAATTGGCATAGGCATAGGCACCTGCTTCTTTGATGTCTATGTTCTGCACTGGCAAGCCTGCTGGATCCCACATGCTCAAGCATTTTGGTTTGTAGTCCTTGCGAAAGCCTGCGGCTAAGAGTTCTTTGGCCTGCTTTGAGTTGGTACGATCCACGTAGACCTCTACCCAAGCAAAGCCACAAGCTCCACGGTCACCGCCCCACTTGGCGTACTCAGCGCGGCCTGCCTGCTCTGCTAGCACCTTGCCTGCCTGAATCTGTTCTGCTGTAATCATAAGTCGCTCCTATAATTGCGTTGTTGAAGTAGTTATTATACTGTCAAGCCAGCTCTTTGTCAACCTCTGCGTTATAGGCTTTGATAAACTCTTCTACAGAGCCAAAGACTTCTACGGCTGTTTCTTCAACGATAACGCGGTACTCTTCTAAGAACTGTTTTACTGGAATCGCCATTTTGTGCTCCTTATTTGCTGTTGATGTTAGTATTATAGCCTCAAGCCAGCTCTTTGTCAACCACTGTGAGCATATTGGCTGGCACCCGCCACAAGCCCATGCCCGTATCAACTGTGACGTATTTAATGGCAATCTTTGTGACGAAGCCACGGGTCAAGCGTCCTGTCTTTGAGCTGGTGAACTCTACATTGTCGCCCACACGGATTGAGCGTTTGACTTGGTTCACCAATTGGGCACGGTTCCATTTGACTGCATCAATCATGCTACGGAGTTCCGTATCCGTCCAGGTCTGTAGCATGATGGCTGAATTGACTTCTCTAATGGTTAGCATGATATCTCCTTATCGACGAGTGGTTAAGCCATTGATGCCTGCAAAGAACAAGCCCAAGCCTGCGATGGCAATCAATGTGAGTGGGAACAATTGGCTGTCTGTTGCCGTGTCCAATGCGCCTGACACGCCAAACACTAGAAAGAATCCAACGCCTGCTACGATGCTATCGCAGAATGCATAGAGTTTTGAGTTCATAAGTTTCGCTCCTTATTTGCTGTTGATGTTAGTATTATATCTGATTAAGCTGACTCTGTCAACCGAATTACAAACCCTGAATAGTCTTTTTTGGCACGACCCTTAGCCTTCAATCCAAGCATAATGCCCTTAGGGTCTAAGAAGCGCAAATCAGTTTCGTCTGCACTAGGAATACCCTCTGGGATCCGATCGTATACTGCCACAACGGACATGCCTTGCAAGAGTGCTTCTGCTACATCTGCGTCATTGCCATCTGCCTTGCTGAATGTAAGGTGGTAGTTAGGCAGGTGTGCAACCTTACGGCCAAGCACCTTAGTGTAGTCATAGAACTGTACTGTAGGGAACTTTTCAATAATGCCCCACTTCTCCACAGCCAAGTCACTAGTTCCATTCAAACGGAATACGGGAATTAATCCTTGCTTCTCTGCGAACTTGATAGCCTTGCGGATGTCTGCTTCCAATGTAGCAAGGAACAGATCTCTTTGCTCAAAGTACATCTTTGTCTTACGGATGCGAGCCTGCTGAATCATGTTGGTTGTCTCACCCTTTTTGAACATGCCGCCACGACCGGCAGTATTAAGGCAAGCGGCAATGCAACCAGGTGTAGCCTTAGGGCAAGTGTTCTTGCCGGACAGCATACTAGGTGCAAGGTGCAGAATAAAAGACAGATAGCCTAGCTTGGTGCCCTTTTGAATTTTAGGATTCGCTGTAGATAATAGTTTGAACATGTTTCGCTCCAAGTTCGTTGTTGATGTAAGTATTATACCCTCTTTTGGAGGGTATGTCAACCTTAGAGTTTAATTAAATCAGTTGAACCGATGCTGGCTACTGTAGGGACGATGTTAGTGAATGAAGCCTGTACAGGGCGAACTTGAGCACGAACAGTGCCTAGTTTCTCAACTACCCCAATAACAAGACTACCAGCATTGTGATAGCTGACCATTGCTACACGATCGCCTACTTTGATCTCTTTACCTTGCATGTCTTTTAATTGTGTCATTTTTCGCTCCTTATTTGCTGTTGATGTTAGTATTATAACGCCTTTTGGGCAAGGCGTCAACCGTTTAATCCCAATCTTTCTTGCCGCCAAACTGCTCGTTCCATTGGTAGCCTGCTAGGTAGGCTTGGATCTCACTAGGAGTCAGCTCACTGATGCGTGGGCCACTGTCGCCGCCTACACCGCCTCTATGCGGGTTGCGTGGGCGCTGGTAGTAGGAGTCTGCCGAGCCACGGTCAAAGGGTGAGCCATGGCTGGTATCATAGTTATCGCGGGTTTCAATTGTAATCATATCAAGCTCCAAAATAGTAGTTTTCTTCAACTTCCGCCAAAGGCAGTAGCATCACAGCAGGGTAGGTAATAGACCCATCATACTCCAGCTGTGAGCGTTCAAACTCAGTCATGTAGTCATCTGAGACTACACCATAACCCGTCATGTAATTACGAGCACCTTCGTGATCGTATTCAAAACGGCCACGCAGGACGTGGATCAATTCAGCAAGGTGCTCATCGCTAGGTACTTCTGAACCCAACTGATAGAAATAGTCCTCACCGCCTTTGAACTTCCAACGCTGGGGGCACTCACCTAGACCGTCCCAATCATGGGCACCATAGTTTTCCATGTATTGGGTTTGGATATGTAGCTTCATTAGGTTCGCTCCTTATTTGCTGTTGATGTTAGTATTATAGCAAGATTGGGCAGAGTTGTCAACACCTATTTGCAAAATAGATCGGCCGAGTGGGCACCTAGATTACACGCCCAGCGATGCCGTCCATCCCGTCGCCTTCGAACCATAATTATACGGCCGTTTGGGAATTCAGTCAAGAGAAAAGGTGTTGTATTTCTACAACACCTTTAGGGAGGGTTTTGGGAAGTCTCACCCTGTCGACTAGCAGGTTTCGTAGAGGGTTTGTATAGCGGCGGACTTATAGTCTGCTCTACAGGAACGCACTTGTCCCTTCCCGCTTGAGTGGTGGGCCCACCTGGACTCGAACCAGGGACCAAAGGATTATGAGTCCTCTGCTCTAACCAACTGAGCTATAGGCCCCGATATCGTCTGATCTCTTTCAACTCGCTGTCTGTATCCTCTAGGATGTAGACTTCGTCTTGAAACTCCCGTTCGTTCTCCGCGATCTCTTCTGCTTCTTTAAGTGTGGGCACACACTCAATCAGTTCTTCATGCTGATCTCGTATGCCCCAAACTTCGTACTGGATAAACGCCATAGATTAGAAAGGAGCGTCTTCGTCCTCAGTTACTTTAACTGCCTTAGGTGTAGCCTTAGTCTTTGACTGTGCCTTAGCAGGAGCCTTCACAGGCGCTGTCTTGGCCTTAGGAGCATTGTCCTCAATATACTCAGCGATAGTTGCTTGAGCAACTGTATCACTGAAGTCATCCATAGTGCGGATGGCGTTGGCGGCATCGAGCTTGCTCATAGCCTTGTCCAACTCTGCCAAGCGGATATCTTCGTGTCCTGACTTGGCAAGTACTTTGATACGCATTAGATCATTGGCAAAACGAACCTTGTAAGAACCGTTGAGCTTGCTAATACCTGCAACTGTGAATAATTTATTTGTAGCCATTTGTTACCTCTGTGTGTGTTGTTAAAAAAATTATGAACTCTTTGTTGTGTTCATGTTCTTATTGTACTGCCTCTTGCTCAATTTGTCAACCGTTTTAGGCTTCTTTTGAGCAACCAATTTATCCGCTACTAGACCCAGTTTGGACTTCTGTTGCTTTCGCACAACAGGTTTGAATTCCTTATTGATATAGTAATCGATCAACTGGTTCCTAACCATAATGGTTAGATCAAATCCTGACGCATCAGGACATATGAATCTGACAGGACACTTGCCCCATCCGCCATACTCTCTAAACTCGTGGTACCAGCGTCTATGATCCTTGTTAGTTGGATCAAAGGCTACTAGCGGACGAGCGTAGAATTCAAGTTTGCTCATAGGCCTTAGCCTTCCAAGCCCTTACTACTTCTTCTAACGGCTTAAAGTTATACTCAGGCTGTTTGGGCCTAATCTTCTCTTTTTGTCGTTCATCGTGCTCTGTATTGAGCTGTCGGTTTGTTTTCAAAACGGTTTCCTCGTTGTTTAAGTTATAATTATACAGGCTTTTGGGTAGCCTGTCAACTCTTATTCTTCAGACTCTTCTTCGTATTCAGCAATCGACTCTGAAATGCCCATGATCTCATCAAGATCTCTAGGCAGTTCTGTTTCTACCTGCTCGCTAGTCATACCGCCTACATCATAGTAGTCATCACCGTTCTCATCATAGACACCAGCAAAGGCCATGCCACACTCATAGTAGAATGCTCTAAGGGTATAGCCCTGATCTAAGAGTGCATCGTAAACACCTAGGGGTGGTGCCCAGGCTGAATCGAAACCAAATGTGATGCCGTGTTTGTCATGTTGGTCATCATAGTCTACCTTGTCGTAGGCTTCTACATCCCACTTGGTGCCCCATTCGTTTACGCAGAAGTCATACCAGTTCTTGTAGCCATGCTGGGCAAAGTTTACCTTCTCTTGCTCTTCCAAAGCGATCTGCTCTGGATTGTCATCACTACCTACACGGCCTGCCACAATGCTCAGGCTCTCTGGCACTGGTTTGGCAAAGTTACAGAACTTGCCTTCGTTAATGGCTTCAACCAAAGCATACATCTTGGTCTTGTCTTTGTGATTGATTTGAACTGTGTTATTGCACCAATTAGGCATATTCGCTCCTTAAAATTAGCAACCGTATTCAAAAAATTCGACGCTAGGGTCGATGCTCTTTAATTCTTCTGCCGCACGGGTCAACTTCTGATACTTGAGCTGAACAACGCTACGAGGAAGTTCGCCATCGCAAGTTAGGTTCTCAGGACTCAAATCGCTGTCGATCATGTCTGCGATACGCTGGCGATCCGCGGCATTCAACAGGCTCAGTGCCTTATGACCAAAGATCTTTTGGTATGCATTACGCTGAGCCACATAGGCTTCTAAGTTTGATATGTTCATAAAGTTCGCTCCTTGCTGTGTTTAAGTGTTAATTATACTGTCTTTTGGGCAGACTGTCAACTGTGATACATTGCTTCGCAAGTCTTAGGATAATTGCGTTCAGCCTCGGCAACACCGTCGCAAGTGAATACGACTTGACCATATCGGCCTAGAACTTGGACTAGGATATCGTCATAAGCCGCCCATTCGATACATTCTTTGCGAGCCACTTGATAGTTGTTAGTTTCAAGCAAGACTTGGCGTCCACGATCATCGATCTTGGCTTCTTCGTTACTCGAACACTCTGTAACTACTCTGTATTTGAATGGGTAATACATCTTTAATCCTGTGTGTGTTTAAGTGTTTATTATACTATCGTTTGGCGATCACGTCAAGTAGTGCCTTGGCGGTGTTGTATTCCTGCAACAGAGCTAGTTCACCTTCGATCCTAAGCTCTTCTGCACGGATCTTAAGCTCTAGGCTATAGGCATCCATTAGTTCCTGGGCATACTTCAAGTCATCCTCGTCAGCTTGGGCATGCCATGCTTTGAATTCATCACCTTTGGTGTTGAGCAGGAACTCTAGGTTATCCCGGTCCCAATCGTTGGTAATAAGTCCCTTCATTAGAAGTCTCCGGGTTCAAAAGCCTCTAGCTCGTCCCATGATTCAGCATCTACATCAGCTTCTAGGTTAGTAGACTCTAGCCAATCGTAGACCATTTCAACCGGTACATCCAATTGAGCCGCAATTGATGTGGGCCTGTAGCCTTCAATGTATAGTTGTTCAATGTCATAAGCGATATCGCTTAGGCTATATCGTTCAGTCGTCATATGCTTCATCTCCCATTTCTTTGACTATTTCTTCTACCACACCTAAATCAACGATGCGGGCTGTTTGGTCCTCATTGCTTACACCCTGAAAGGCTGTACGGAATGACTGGTATTCGGCCAAGAAGTCGAACACATCTTCGCGTTCCCACTCCATGGGAACCTCTAACTCTTGTGTCAGCAGGGTCTCTACTCTAACGGTCTTGGTGCCCTTGGCCATGGCCCGCTTAGTTTGGAATCCGGTCATACAGTCTCCTTAGGTGCAAACAAAGCACTCATGTCTTTCATAAAACGACGGAAGGCTACCTTTTGAATAGTGGGTAGCTCGTCACACAAGGCCAAGTCATGCATCTCTTGTGTAGCCTGTAGCAAGTCTCCGCCTGTGTTCAAACGGGCATAGGCTTGCACAATCTCAATGGCTTCGGTAATGCTCATCTCGTAGATGTTACCGTTACGGAGTGTTGATATAGTACGCATAAGTTTCGCTCCTTATTGTTACTGTTAAAAATATATTATACTGCCTTTTGGGCAATACGTCAACCGAATTAGATTGGGCGGGCAGAGCGTGCTCCTCGTTTAATATCAAGCCCACAGGCTGATACCCTGTAACCGTACAGTTAGAAAAGAACTAAAGGGGCTCCGGACTACTTGCCCTATACCGTCTATAGAGCTAGTGCCTTCGCTATTACCGCCTACTTACCCCGTCGCCACTCCGAGCCTAAGCCCTGTTTCATGTCCTGGATACTAGGCACCCGTCAGTGCTCTTCCACCTCTCCTAGGACCTAACGGTGTAGGTAACCTTTAATGCTTTTCTAACTGTTCATGTGCTTATTATAGCACATGAACCCTAACCTGTCAATAACCTATTGTTTTGGACGGTCTTTACAAACTTCAAATCCCTTCCAGTGCCACTTTCTGCAATAGGTACATTCCATTGTCTGCTCCTTTGTTGCTAAGTCTTTATTATAGCGCCAAACGAGCAGACTGTCAATAACCTTTCAATTTACTCAACTTCTTCTACTTCGTTCAAGTGATCAAAGCAGTCTTGCACACGGCTTGACTCTGTTGTGAAGAAAGTGTAATCCCCACAAGTCTTGCGACCCTCGTCCTCTTTGATGTACTCGAACCCGCCATAGTAGTCAATGGCACTGGAATGAGTAACAGCAATGACCTCTTCCTCACGGTCAATGTAGACAGGACCACAGCGCATGTCCAAGCCCAACTCATTGGGTGTACAGCGTTCCATCTTGCGTACATGTCGCTCAACCACTTCGTTCACAGCGTCGATCATGTCTAATGTTGAATCAAACGCTGTATCAGTAAAGTAACCCATTCTGTTTCGCTCCTAATGTGTTGTTGATATGAGTATTATAGCAGGGACTGGGCCCTGCGTCAACCAATTACGCTACTTCATCCTCTTTGAATTGCTTCATAGCGGTTGACAAGCGTTTCCAACGTCCAGTCTCGCGTGTACGATAGTACCACTTGCCCGACTCCAAGTCCTCGTCGTACTTGAAGAGATAAAAGTATTCGCACCAGCTGCCATCGTAGTAGTCACTAGCTTCTTTGATTGAATTGAAGTGCTTGTAGGGTGCAGTCTCACCTCTGTCACGTGTGTAAAATGTGCAGGAGTTACCGTACAGCGCATCCCACTCACTGTCTGTCATCGTAGTGTCCAAACGGCTAAACGGGTGCTTCTCGCCAATTTCTGGACGCAAGCTACTCAAGTCACCCAGTGCAATCAAGTTGTTGACCTTAGGGCTTGCTGTGTAGTGCTTGTTGAGGATTGAGCCATTGTGTTGCAAATAGCCATCCCAGTGACAGTAGACTGCTTTGATGCTTTTGCTATTTGGATTCTCAATAGCAATCATTGAACGTGTACCCATTTTTCGCTCCTGTGTTACGTTGTTGATGTGTTAATTATACTAGATTTAGGACCCGCTGTCAACCTGCTTAACAGCGGGGTCACAACCTGTCAACTGCAAAACACTTCTTTAGACAGGATCTTGTCCTCTACTAGTGTGTGCGCCAAGTTAAGGGCCATAGTGGCTACAGTGATAGCAATAATGCGCTCTTGCCCATTAAAGCGTTGACAGTACTCCATCAGCTGTTCCAAGTTCTCTGGAGTTGCGAACAATCCGGTCTTTGGGATTGGGTTTTGAACAACGTCGTAAATGCCTGACATAAGTATCGCTCCTTGTGTGTTGTTGATGTTAATATTATAACTTGAATTCAGGTTCCTGTCAACCAAATGCTTTGTATAACCCTACAGCGCAAATGGCTATTGATACCGCGTTAGTTACTAGTTGTGGGGCATTACGTGTACGTATACTCCATATCAAATAGCAAGCTCCTCCAAGTACTCCCGCCACAATGTTCCAGGGGTACTGGTTCAAGCTCATTAGCGTATACATACAGAGGAAGCAGACAGTGCCTGCCCACTGTATTAAGTTATTAAACATTATGCGTCCACTGTTATTACTTCTATATCCGTTTCCACGTCCATAAGCCCGTCACTATGTGCTTCCGCTATTAATACGTGCATGGCATCTTCAGCTAGTTCTCTAGTACTGTGTGCGCTAACGTTATACATAGCGTCTTCGTCATCACCCCAACCCCGTACTTGCACAATGTACACTTTTTTCATATAGTTTGCTCCTATTAAAACATTAATTATAGCACACTAACAGCCAAATGTCAATGTGCTATGTATTAATACTTTAGTCCATGTATTGCACTACGCAAAAACGCTCACGTGCAATTAAGTTTTTTTCCTCAATATAGCGTAGTGTAGCAATGTAGTACTCTCGTACTAGCGTGTCCTGTTGCATAATGCTGTCATGCAACTGTTGCGCATTACTATTAGCTAAAAATGTCTCTAATGCTTTTGTGTTATATATAACGTCATCCGCATACATACGCAAGCTGTCGTCATCATTAGTGCTAACAAAAGTACTAATGTACTCCTGTGCAGTCTTAAGCATTAAAAATGTAATGAACTGTTTATTGTGTTTAGTGGGTTTACGCATAGTTTTCGCTCCTATTGCTTGTTAAAAATGTATTATACTATTAATCAACTGTCTTGTCAACCAACTTTGTTGCTGTACGTAGTGCTGTACGTATAGCTTCAAATGCGTCTTCAGCTGTTGCATTAGCTAACTCCGCGTCGTCTAAGTAACAGTTATTAATTGTAACGTCATGCTCCAGCACTTGCTCTGCAAAGTCCAATAACTGTAGTAGTGCTTTTTTAGCTGTTGCCTCTTGTACTGTAAACTGTAACATGTAACGCTCCTTTGTACTGCTTAAAAAACTAATTATAGCACACTTTGGGAATGTTGTCAAAGTGTGCTATGTATTAACCCTTTAACTTAGTACAGTTTTAATAAACGCATACATGTCGTCTTCGCTGTAAGCATTTTTAGCTACATACGCAATAGCGCCGTCGCTGTTAGTAATATACATTACTTCGTTGCTGTCAATGTTGTAATTGTAGTGTACATTGTTAATCCAGCACTCCCCACTGTTTTGCTCCCCTGTAAACACAAACTCCCCGCCATTGTAGTAATAAGTAGCTGTCCGGTCATTTATTACTAGTGTTAATGCTAAGTTGTCGTCGTTGCTAAGTTGCATTACTGTTTTTGTCATATACGCTCCTTTGTTGCTAAGTGTTTATTATACTGCTATTTGGCTAAATTGTCAAATTAAATACCCTAGCGCTCCGGGTAATTGCATTGTGTTGTGTAGTGCAAAAATGCATTCGATAAACAGGTCGTATGCACAAGCGTCACTTATAACGTAGTTGTAAATGTCACTGCTAACTGCGTCGCGCATAAAGTCCACTATAGTTTCGTCGTCGCTACTTTGGCTGTAAATTACAGCGTCAGTGCTGTTAGCTATTGCTTTGTATGTTTCGCTTACAGCATAAGCAAATTTAGCATTGTCGTCCAGTGTGTTGAATGGGCATTGTAACATAGTTGCTCCTTTGTAAAACATTAATTATAGCACACTTACTAATTTTGAGCAAGTGTGCTATGTATTAATGCTTTAGTATTAATCTACGAATTGGATGTTAGTTGTGCGTAGTTGCTTTTGCACATGGGGTAGTACTTTAGTAAGCTCTGCTTGCAAGTTTTTAGCAAGTAAGTCCCCACTAACATAAGCGCATTTTGCTTGTGTTGGAAATGCATACTTTACTTTACCCGCTGGAGTAATAGTTTTGTGTGCATTAAACGCTACAACTAGTTTATAGGCTTTTACTTTTTTATTGTACACTAATTTTGCTTTTGCTATGCAATTTGTTAACATATACGCTCCTTTTTGTTTATGTGTTTATTATACTGCATTTTGGGCAACAAGTCAACAACCCTACACAAAAAAGGGTCTTTGCATTTTTGGTTGACGGTTTGGGCAAAAGAGAATATAATAGTGGCATAGGTTCGAAGCACTATAGCGCGGGGTGGACGGCAAGGCTGCGCACTATTTCTTAAGTTAGTTGGCGCCGACTAACCTCTGGATAACCTTGTGGATAATGTGTGAATTGTGAATAACTTGTGGATAACCCTGCCCCCGGACTTATCCACAAAGTTATCCACAAGTTTTGAGCGAACTTTTGATGTTGTATCTGCGCAACTCAAAAAAAAACCCGCTTGACAAAGCGGGTTTTG
>Ga0208388_1000304_pt1 | contig 11828 bp, 6 predicted proteins | sample CryBogCBH18Jul07_FD_185511 | JGI IMG/M metagenome (GOLD analysis project Ga0208388, IMG submission 185511) | Freshwater microbial communities from Crystal Bog, Wisconsin, USA - CBH18Jul07 (SPAdes) (version 2) | ecosystem: Environmental > Aquatic > Freshwater > Lake | place: Crystal Bog...
CCCGTGGGACCTGTTGTGCCGGTCGGACCGGTTATTCCAGTCATGCCAGTCGTACCCGTAGGACCTGTCGGACCTGTCGGACCGGTTGGACCTGTGTCCGCCGTGGGACCGGTCATACCCGTGGGACCGGTGGGACCCGTGAATCCAGTGGGTCCGGTGCGACCTGTCATTCCCGTGGGACCTGTTGGACCTGTAGTCCCAGTGTATCCGGTAGGTCCTGTGTCTGCGGTGGGTCCAGTGAAGCCTGTGAAGCCTGTGAAGCCTGTGGGACCTGTATTGCCCGTGAATCCGGTGAAGCCTGTGGGACCGGTCATTCCCGTCGCGCCTGTTGGACCTGTCATGCCCGTGGGACCTGTGTCAGCCGTGTAGCCAGTCGGACCTGTTGGACCTGTCATGCCCGTCGGACCTGTGGGACCCGTGTTACCGGTGAATCCGGTAGGTCCTGTGATACCCGTGATTCCTGTGGGACCGGTGGGACCTGTGTTGCCAGTAAACCCAGTGGATCCGGTGATTCCGGTTGGACCGGTTGGACCTGTCGTACCCGTAGTGCCCGTGAATCCTGTCGGTCCTGTGATACCCGTCATGCCCGTATGTCCTGTGGGACCCGTGAACCCTGTGTACCCAGTGAATCCGGTCGAACCTGTGATACCGGTCATACCTGTCGGACCCGTCGGACCTGTCATTCCCGTATTGCCCGTGTATCCGGTCGGACCCGTTGGACCTGTCATGCCCGTCGTGCCAGTGGGTCCTGTGGGTCCCACGGATCCAACCGACACCAGTGTCGTGTGAATGTGGGTGGGAGTGTTATCACGCAGTCCAATCGTCAAAGAACTTCCGACCGGAGTTGTCGCGTACAAGCGAACTGTCACGTTTGAACTGTATGTATGTCCGGGGACGTAGAGACTGTACGTATACTGCTGCATGACGGTGGACTGGTTGACAGCTGTCGCATCGACCGCTGAACCTGCGGCTATAAGTGTACTATTGTCGTAAATACTGAAATAGAACGTAGGCGGAGACGAAGCGACACCGGGTGTCGCATACAGATTCATGTCCCACAATCCACCCACAGCCACAACTCCAGGCAACGATCCAGCCGGAATGGTAAAGGACCCCACATAGGCATTCAGGGTGTTCGCGGGAATCGTGATGTCCACCTGTGTCCCTACGTTAAAGGACGTCAGCAAGTCTCCTGACAAGGTGGTTGTCCACGGATTGACAGTCGTCGGATAATCCAATTGGAGAATCAGACCACCCGACACACCCGCAAGGCCCTGTGCGCCGGTCGCACCCGCAGATCCAGTGGGACCTGGAAATCCAGCGACGTAGGGCAAGTCTGTCCATGGCGTTACGCCATCGCCAATCTTCACGTACTCAAACGCCATTGCGTATTCACGGCAAAGAAATCAGAAGCAATCTAACTGAACGCTCACATCATGCGTTGTGTTCCCGGCAGCATCATACGAAATTCGTACATGGATGTAGTCACCGGCTGCGAAATTGACTGATGCGTCATATTTTGAGAGGGCTGTCGTTGCGTTGGAAAGGACAAGAGAATACACCGTGTCGGCAATTGAACCTCCGGACGGTGTCTTTCGCACAGTGATCGTCGTCGTATGTCCAGTTCCGGGCGATACGTTCAAGGATGCCGACATTCCCGACAAAATCAAGGGTTGCTGAACACGATAATACGGAGGAGGAGTCGTCACGTCAGGATACTGAATGAACTGACCACCTGATGAGTGAATGACCACCGAGCCCGGCCACAAGTACGCCGGTGTTCCAGTTCCAGGATTTCCAGATGTATTCAGGGTTCCCATTGCCCCGTAGAAGAGCGTGGTCGGGTAGATATACGTCGAGAAGCCCTTGCCGCCTGCTGTCTTGGTGACCAAGTCAGTTCCCGGACCTACCTGAATACCCGCCGACGCCAAGTAGGTTGGATTGGTGATGGTTGTGGGATTGGTTTGAAGAATGTCCGAAGCCGTGTACGTCTGATTTCCCGTAGGCTGAGCACTTCCAATCGTTGTAGACCGACACTGAACCGACCCCAGATTGTTGGCGTCCCTGGTTTCGATCCCCACATACGAACCAGCAAAGTTCGAGTTGGTGGGCGGAGCGGCTACGTAGATGTTCGTGTCTCGCAGAGTCGCGATGTTACTGTTCGTCACAATCATTCCGCGTTTATCGCCTGATCCGTTGCCATACACGCTAATCGTCGACCCCTTGACGCAGTTGAACGAAAAGGTCGTGAAGGACCCGCCCGTTCCATCAAACTGCACTCCGTACAGGTTGTTGGAGGATGTGTAGGACATACTCGCATTTGATAAACTGATGGTGGACGTTCGGATCTTGGAGGACACGGTGGACGTTGAGCTGAAATACAGACCGACCAAGTTGTTCGATCCAGAGTAGGTTGAACTACCGAGAACCATAGTCAGGTCTTCAATACGCGTATTGGGTTGGATGCTAAACAGAGCTGTGTTCTGCGTAGGATTGGCACATTGGATCGTACAGGTCTGCAAACTGATTCCACGTAACGCGGTTGTGGATGGAAGTTGGAGTAACGGATATAGTGTTTCGCCGATATTCGTCGTAATCGTAGCGTTGGTTCCCGTGGGTGAAATGGTATACACTCCAGGAAGCACCCAGATAGCCTGGTTCGAGAACTGCGGCGTAGCCACAGACCCCGTTCCAATCACCGCAGTAATCGCCGCCTGAATCGTCGCATACGGAAGACCGCCAATGTACGCGGTGGAATCGTTTCCATACACTTGGTCGACGCGTAGAACATTGCCTAACTGTGCGGTCGGAACTGCGTTGAAAGAACCGGACAGCTGATACCCGATCTGACCCAGATACAAGACCTGCGAATTACTCGCCACCAATGTCGCATATCCTTGTCCGAACGGACCCGTTGTTCCCGTCGGTCCTGTCATCCCCGTCGGACCGGTAGGACCCGTCATTCCAGTCATTCCGGTAGGACCCGTCATTCCAGTCATTCCGGTAGGACCTGTCATTCCAGTGGGACCTGTCATTCCAGTGGGACCTGTCATGCCAGTCATGCCTGTCGGACCCGTGGGACCCGTGTAGCCAGTGAAGCCCGTGGATCCAGTGATACCTGTTGGACCGGTTGGACCTGTATTCCCCGTGAATCCGGTTGGACCCGTGATTCCGGTGTACCCAGTGAAACCAGTTGATCCGGTGATGCCCGTCGGACCCGTGGGACCGGTCATACCTGTCGTACCCGTAGGACCTGTCGGACCTGTCGGACCGGTTGGACCGGTAGGACCCGTGTTGCCGGTGAACCCGGTGGATCCAGTGATTCCGGTTGGACCTGTCATTCCCGTCGGACCGGTGGGACCGGTGTATCCGGTGTACCCAGTGAACCCAGTGGATCCGGTGATTCCGGTTGGACCGGTAGGACCCGTGTTGCCGGTGAACCCAGTTGAGCCCGTGATTCCTGTGGGACCTGTCTCACCGGTGGGACCGGTTGGACCGGTGTATCCGGTGTACCCAGTGAACCCAGTGGATCCGGTGATTCCGGTTGGACCGGTAGGACCCGTGTTGCCGGTGAACCCGGTGGATCCAGTGATTCCGGTTGGACCTGTCATTCCCGTCGGACCGGTGGGACCCGTGGGACCTGTCATTCCCGTGGGACCGGTGTTGCCAGTGAATCCTGTCGCTCCGGTGATACCCGTTGTGCCCGTCATTCCCGTCGGACCTGTTGGACCCGTGTTCCCCGTGTATCCCGTAGAGCCCGTGATTCCCGTCGGACCTGTTGGACCCGTGTTCCCCGTGTATCCTGTCGGTCCTGTGTCCGCCGTGGGACCGGTCATACCTGTCATGCCCGTCGGACCCGTCGGACCCGTGTTCCCCGTGTATCCTGTCGGACCTGTGATACCCGTCATACCCGTAGGTCCTGTGGGACCCGTGTTGCCAGTGAATCCAGTGGCGCCCGTTGTACCTGTGGGACCGGTCATTCCAGTGGGACCCGTTGGACCCGTGTTCCCCGTGTATCCCGTCGGACCGGTGATACCTGTCATGCCCGTCGGACCCGTTGGACCCGTGTTGCCAGTGAATCCAGTGGCGCCCGTTCTACCTGTGGGACCCGTGATTCCAGTGGGACCGGTAGGACCGGTGGTGCCAGTATACCCAGTGAATCCGGTTGAGCCCGTGATTCCTGTGGGACCGGTAGGACCTGTGTTGCCCGTGAATCCGGTTGAGCCCGTGATTCCTGTGGGACCGGTGGGACCGGTGGTGCCCGTGTATCCAGTTGGACCCGTGATTCCTGTGGGACCGGTAGGACCTGTGTTACCGGTGTACCCAGTCGGACCTGTTATACCTGTCGTCCCCGTGGGACCTGTCGTCCCCGTGGTGCCTGTGTATCCAGTAAACCCAGTCGATCCAGTGATACCTGTGGGACCTGTGGGACCTGTAGTCCCAGTGTATCCAGTTGGACCCGTTATTCCGGTAGGACCGGTAGGACCGGTGTTGCCCGTGAATCCGGTCGAACCTGTGATACCGGTCATACCTGTCGTCCCCGTGGGACCTGTCGTCCCCGTGGTGCCTGTGTATCCAGTTGGACCCGTTGGACCTGTGATGCCTGTCGGACCTGTGTTGCCCGTGTATCCAGTTGGACCCGTTGTACCCGTGGGACCTGTCACGCCTGTGATGCCTGTTGGACCTGTGTTGCCCGTGTATCCGGTTGGACCGGTCATACCCGTTGGACCTGTTGGACCCGTGGGACCTGTCATTCCGGTTGGACCCGTTGTACCCGTGGGACCTGTCATTCCGGTTGGACCCGTGATACCCGTCGCACCCGTGCGCCCCGTGTTGCCCGTGTATCCAGTTGGACCCGTGCGCCCAATGTCCACAGCGATCTTCTTGATATTCACAGCGACAGACGGTCCAGCCGGAGAGGTAGTATTATTCGAATTGATTCCAAATGCAGAGACACTGATGTTTGGGGAATTGGTCGTTAATGCAATCTCAACATAATCACCGGGGTTCAGTGGGTACATGTATGGAACCGAAATCAGCGACGCGCCCGATGTATTCGCCGGAACGAGCAAACTACCGTTCGTGGCTGGAACGTCTACGCCATTGATACGAATCCATGTATACGCGTTTGTCGCCTGGGACCATCCGTTCGTGATCTGAATCGATGATATAATCTCGTAGAGACCTTCGTCGTGAATCATGATGCGAGTGAGATCTCCATTTCCATTTGCTTGTAGAGTTGTGCCTTGTTCAACATAGACGCTATCGAACGGAACGAGCGTAGTGCTGCCACTTGCAATGAGAAGATCCTGCGAGTACCCATAACTCGACGCAATGTTCGTACCTTGCGCGATCGGACCCGTGTTACCCGTGATTCCAGTGGGACCTGTCATTCCCGTCGGACCCGTCGAGCCCTGAATACCTCCGTAGGGAAGCGAGTTCCAGCCATGAATTCCGTCACCGATCTTGAACGACCCCGAATCTGTCTCAATGCCCATCTCGCCCGGTGCGAGCAGGGTATTCGCCGCTGCCCATTGAGCGGCTAACCCTCTCCGAAATTGGAGTTGAATGTAGGGCATTCACACTTGTGTTTCCATCAGAAAATGCTACCGCAGTCTAGCACAGGACCGTTTGAGTACGTTTGCACAGGTCCACCGCCATCGAAGATGATCGTGGCGGCAGTTCCTACGTAGGGCAAGTCGACCCATCGCGTAACTCCATCACCCACCTTCATTTGTCCTGTGTCCGAAACCACGCTTGGTTCACCCAATCCCAAGACTGGATTCGCATTCGTCCAATTCACCAGCGTATCGCGGCGAAGTAAAAACTTGACTGGATTGCTCATTGTTAACAGACAACAGTCGTTTCAGTTGTACCCACGACATTCGTACCTGCATTGCCAGCATCGTACGTCCTGCCTGTAACCGTCGTCCCGACATCTCCACCATCCAGATGGATCGGATTCTCTGTCGTCGAAAACCCACCATCGTAGATGTTCGATGTGACGGTCGTGAAGATGCGATGACAGATACCTGTGATCGAATACATCTCCACCACACCATTCGTGAACCCGGATGTGTGGGGTGTCTCGCGTAGAACGTACCCAGGACTTCCGTAGAATCCGTTGACAACCGCCTGTCGACGTTGCTGTTGAATGTACATGGAGGCATCGCGGTTACTAGAAAAAGAGCGTTCCCGTCCGACTGAAACGGGCGGAGGGAACACATGTACTTCAGGTGCTTGTGGGGCATTTGCTGCTGCGGAGATGAAGAGGTTAGCGACCACTAATGCCATGAAGGCGGACGCTATGAAGTTAAGACTTAGCATTACTCCTCGCTGAGGTTAAACCAGCGGAGAACCTCCCTGCGAGCCACATCGTCATCGCCCACGTGCTCATTCACGAGCTTGCGGAAGCGAAGGTTGATTGCCTCCGGACTGCGGTGGAGCTCCATGCCAATCTCATGGAAGCTCATGTTCTCGTGACGACGCATGTTGACCATCGCACGCTCCTCGGACTGAGTCCAGCGGTGATTGTCCTTGGAGAACTGGATGACGCGGGCGACGGGGACGGCACGCTTGATGGCATTCTGCTGAGAGCGGGTGTACATCTTGTTATGAGAGGGATTCTTCCCTGCCATAGCACGATTCGTTTTTTGTTCATGAAATTGAGTTTGTTCACCGGCGCGAACGGCGAGTCTTGCGACGACGGTGCCGAGTCTTGCGACGACGGTGATGGGTCTTGCGTCGACGTCCACCTGCCTGCCGCCAATCCCGCCGCCGCCAAATGGCACGAATCCAAAGGTCTTCCAGAGTGAGTGGTACCTCTTCCGAACCCTGCGAAAACGACGGGGCGAAGCCGAGGGGTAACGTAGAGACGTGTGCTCCGTCAACCCACCGGAACTGCTCATACGTATTATATAATGTCAGTACACCATCCCTTGCCTCCCCGTCATTCACGTACCCAAAGACCGCCCATACGCTGTTGCGCGTGGGGCTTGTACTCGGATATTTACGGATATACGTAATCGCAAGGGGGTCGCCCTTGAGATACACTTTGTACTCAACAAATTTGCCTTCCGGCGGCTCGCCATCTTGTACGTCCGAGACCATCAGTCCGTAGTGTTCGCCTCCTCTGGGTATGGGTATGTCTTGGTTTAGTGTAGTACCCTCGATCCCAGTGAGGTCATTGACCCCACGTGGAAAAAGATAGGTAAGAATATTCATAATTTTTTGGTTTTCACTGTCTGCCGTTACCTCCATTATACGTTGTCGATAGTTATTTTGCCGCAGGAAGGGATTGAACCTTCGACCTACCGCTTGTTTCCTCCGACGTACAAAGCGGGTGCTCTACCACTGAGCTACAACGGCGAGTGTGCACGAAATGGGATTCGAACCCATGCGCTTGCGCAGCAGATCTTGAGGCTGCCTCCTTAACCACTCGGACATTCGTGCAGGATACGAGCAGTGGGATTCGAACCCACGAGGTGTGAACCAACAGATCTTAAGCCTGTCTCCTTAACCACTCGGACATACTCGTGAAGGTGTGTGTAATACCGCATGCGGGGCTTGAACCCGCGACTACCGGCTGACAGCCTCTCACGCTTAAAAGGCCGGTGCTCTACCGACTGAGCTAATGCGGTGAGTTGGAGCGAACCTTTGGGTTCGCTGTCATAAGACCGGTGCTCTACCACTGAGCTAATACGGCAGAAAATGGATTGTGTGAGTTCATGATAGGTATAGAAGCCTCCAGCCAAAATGTCCTTCCACCACACGCCTGTTGGCGAGCCTACTCTTCTCGACACCCTTCCCGGCGACGTTCTCCGCTACTGCATCATGCCCTTCCTCGGCTGGGAGGACCGTATCCACGTCAACCGCATGACCCCGCCCGGCGACCGCACGCCACCGAACAAGATTCCCAAGGACCGCATCGTCGCGCACCAGCTGAACATTGTAGTTCCGCACCTGATGAAGAAGGTGACGAAGGCAAATGCTTTGTATGCGCGACGAGCCCGGAGGGTCGGAGTACGTCCGCCGATCTACGAGGTGGCGGACGCAGTTATCGAGGTGTTCCGTGAGATTGTGAAGAATAACAATCTGCTGATCGTTCAGCACTCTCCCAGACTTCGCGAGACCCTTCTGCAGAAGGTTGCAGAGTTCAGTGAACCCGCGAACATCCGGGCACTTCCACGCATTGCCCAGCGGGCAGAGATGCAGGATGCTCTGCACCACGTGCTGGTCGCACTGGAAAAGTACCCTGCAAAGCACGAGGTCAAGCCGTGGAAGTGGGGCAAGGCTCGTGTCACGCAGGTTGAGACCGCGTCACTCTACCAGGAGTGGACGGAGCGCGGACAGGTGGTTCGTCGGTATGGTGATATGTACAGTGAATGGGAGTAAAGTTAGTTTACGTCCAGCGGGAATCGAACCCGCGCAGTCAGAATGGAAATCTGATAGTCTACCATTAACTTATGGACGTTAGAGGTACTCGGGATCGAACCGAGGTTAACGGGTTTCTTAGATGAATTGGGTGTCGAACCCAAGACTTTTCCCGTGTAAAGGGAACGCTCTACCGCTGAGCTATTCATCTTACTCAAAGCCCGCTGTGCTGACCACTACACTATACCTCTACGTTCCCGTGCCGGGAATTGAACCCGGGTCAAGGCTGTGAAAGAGCCCTATCCTAACCACTAGACTACACGGGAGGCGTGGGACCTTGGTCCCCAGGCACCGCTGCCCTACTCTCCTCCTTGCTTGCGTCTTTAAACTCCTTCCGGAGCTCCATGAGAATCACGCCGAGCATGTTCTTACCCTTCCACTTCTTCGGGTTCTTCGCATCCTCGGTATCCGCAGACGTTCCAATGCCCCAGTACTTATCGCGAGGGTTCGCCTCGCCAATCTCGCGGTCTCCGGTGGCTGTCAGCTTCTCCATGAGCCCATGCTCCGGGTTGACAAACTTAGCACGCACTGCCTTCTTCATGATGTCAATTTTTACTTCATCCCACTTGGCTGGACTGAAGTCCTTGACCTTCCGTCCCAATGCCTTGACCGACTTGGCTTCGGTGTACTCCTTGTTACGAGGCGGCTTCATCATCTTCGCAGCCTGCTCGGAATCCTTACCCTCGAACATCATCGCCTTGGACCACTGGAAGTAGTGCTCGACCGTGGGGAACTTCATGCCATCCACCTCAAAGGGAGCCACAAACATATTGCTCATGAAGCGATACTCACCCTTGCTCTCATCCGCTCCGTAGAACAGAACCGGCGCCTCAACCGGAGCTGCGGGCTCCGCAACCTTTGGCGCCTTGATCAGCTTCTTCTTGACAGCCTTCGGCTTCGGCTCCTCGGGGACTTCGGGCTTCGGCTCCTCGGGGAGTTCCTCCGGCTTCGGTGCTGCGCGCTTGAACACGAAGGCTCGGTGGAGGAACGAGAAGGCTTGGTGTTCCTGCGTCAGAGTCGAGGCTGTCTGCTTCGCATACAGGTCCGAGAACATCTCGGTGCGAACAAGCTCATATCCCGCGTGCGCGAGCATCTCCGTCACCTTTCCGAACGGAACGAGCGCCTCATCCATCGGCTTCTCAAAGCTCTCCAACTTAACCGAGATCATCTGTCCAAACTCCTCGCGCCACGTGTCACCATCGTCGTACGACTTTGTCATCTCGCCAAACACCTGCCCGTTTGCGCGAAACAGTGTGCTCTTCTTGCCCAACATGGAGGCATACACCGAAGACCCATCCATACACGTGCCGAAGAAGAACCCCTTTCCGTGGTCAGTGAGATTCTTGACGAACACCTTGAACACATCCTCCGAGGTACACGCGTAATGCAGTGCCATCTGGCACGAGATCGCATCAAAGTGGCGGATGCCCGCGAACTGTTGGAGGTACGGAGTCGGTGCAGGCTCCAGTCCCGCGAGAATGCGAATATACCGGCTGTTTTCCTCGTACAGAGGCTTCGTCATGTCAGCTACGATGAAGAGAGCCGGCGGAACGCCTGACTCTCGAATGTACCGAACGCATGCGCCCTGAACCGGTGAATTCAGATTGCCCCCAGAGATGTCCACTCCGACGACGCGACTCGGCTTCGCCTCCTTCCACTTCAAGAGGTCACCTGCGCGACCCATTGCCAACTCCAACAGCGTCGTTCCCGGCTGAACATACTGCTTGTAGAGCGATGCCTTAATCTTGTTGTGAAAGGCATACGTATCCTTCAACACGCGGTCACGAGACCCCAGATCATCGCGGTAGTAGAGGTCGTCCTCGAAGGTGTCATCCGGCGGATTCGACACACACGTTGTCAGCATCTCCTCCGTGACCGGAACGTGAATGTTGGTCCACACCGAGTTCGCAACTGCGACGTCGTTTCCAAACTGCGGCTGGTGGAGCACGCGGTACTGGTGCGTCTTGTCATAGCGAGTCCGGAGCACAATCCAGCGGTCGGTGTCCACGTCCCGAACACACTCGATAATCGTATTGTCATCAATTCGCTGTCCCTTGTGGTCAACCGGCACGCCCTTCGGATTCAGGGGGAGTGCGATCTCGCACGCGGACGGATTGCGAGGCACTGAGGGCTGAAACACCCCGGGTGACCGGTCTCGCGTCTCGGCTAACACTCGAAGGTCAGGGGGCAGCTGCGGAGGCGTGTACTCGCCCGTCATGGTCTCGCAGGGATAGACGATGTCGTATCCGCGTGTGCGGCTGATGTAGAGCGTTCCCTTGAACACGGGTGCCTTCAAGATCGTGTCGAAGACTTCCTCTGTCTTGAAACGGACCAGGAAGTCAATGCTGTTCTGGTCCGCAGGCTTCCACTTGTAGACGGTGGTCCACGTATTCCCCTTGCGGTCAGCCATGGGTGCGACAGGCGACGCACGCGGCGTGAAGATAAGACCATCCGTCTCGTACTCGAACTTGGTTTGCAGAAGCGTGTTCACAGCCTCCTCCATCGCAGGTCCGTCTCCTGCGAGGAACAGCTTCGTCTCCACGCGAAGGATACGACCCATCGGCTGGGTAACAAAGTCGCGACGAATGTCAGCGACGAACTCGCGAGCACATCCGAGACGCGACGAGAGCGGGTTCGCAACCACATCCTCGTCGGTCGTGAACAGCGGAAGGCGAGTCGTGTTCTTGCCTCGAAACGAGTATACGTCGAAGATGCAGAAGAGGTTGCGGTCCTCAATCAGCTCGCCATCAATCACGTCACCAATATGCGTGTCCTTCACAGCCGTCATACCGGTCCACGAGATTGTCCCGTTTGGACGGATAAGGACAGCGCGCTTGTCACGCATGACAACGATGAAGCACCGTTGTCCGTCTGCCTTGTTTGTGACTGTGTAGCCGCTCAGGATATTGTTCGGACGGTCGGCGCGGACATGGCGGCGCTTCATCGTGACGGGGTTGATGAAACGGTGTCCGCTGGCTGCGAACTCCGTCTCGTACCGCTTGAGGTCGGAGGATGACAGCAGGTACGACGTGCCCTGAAAGGCAGCGATGAGGTACCCGCAGTGAACCACTAGAGACTCGACAATCAACTTCGGATCGGCTGTGCGATTCACCACCTCCACCTCCAACTCGTACGATGGGTTTTGGGCGAGAAGCTCATTGAAGGTCTTCATTCCCTTGAACTTGGACCTCACCATCGAGAGGTCGATTTGTAGAAGCCCGTCTTGGGTCTTCCAACTCTTGCGATTCATGACGCGAACATGGGCTGTCGCATCGGACGGAGACCCGGAGAAGTCACGACGAATCTCTTCCTCCTTGCGAAGAGTGAAGCGAAGTCCTGAGTCGGGGCTGTCCACCATGTCCTCGCGTGGACCATGCCCGCCAAAGTAGCGCGTC
>Ga0208388_1000305_pt1 | contig 11775 bp, 22 predicted proteins | sample CryBogCBH18Jul07_FD_185511 | JGI IMG/M metagenome (GOLD analysis project Ga0208388, IMG submission 185511) | Freshwater microbial communities from Crystal Bog, Wisconsin, USA - CBH18Jul07 (SPAdes) (version 2) | ecosystem: Environmental > Aquatic > Freshwater > Lake | place: Crystal Bog...
ACAATAGCTGTAAAGGGTTTTATTTCATACATAAAAAATACTAAAGACAATCTTGATGGCGGTAATGTTGCTTATTTGGGTTTAATTTCAAATCATAAAGCCGAAAGCACAAAACCTTTTACAAGTTCATACGCACCGATAATTGGTAGTGGTAGTGGGGGTAGTGGTTCAAGCACAACAAGTAAAAGCAAATATGGAATAGGTAATTATATACCACCTAAAACAATCACGAAACATACGATAAATTTAGATTAAATGAATGCAGTTTGGAGTGTACAAAATAATAGTAATGGTAAAGTTTCATTAACAAAAGCCGAGTTAGCAACTTTGAGTGTTAGTGTTTCTCAATGGAAAAAAAATAATCCAGAAGATGTAACAATACTTTATTGCGATAAAGACTGGTTAAACTATTTCTATTTCATAGGATTAATAAGATTGTGGGATAAAGTAGATTCAGATTTTTTAGAAAAAAATAAACATGATTCATCAATAAGCAAAAATGTTTTTTGGGCTGCTTCAAAAATTCAAATTTTAAAAGAAGTGGAAGCACCAGTTGTACATATTGATAATGATTTCTTTGCAATAAAAAAATTATCCGATTATGGCTTATTTGAAGGTGATATAGCAGTAGCATACAAAGAAGATACTAAAGACTTTTATATAGAACCTAAAATAGCAACCATAGGTGCTGAAATAGAGCATATAAAAGATTTTAAAGGTATAGCTTATAATACTTCTATACTTTACTTTAAAGATGAAACAGTAAAGAATAAATATTGCGATATTTCATTGAAGTATATGCAAGATGCAAGTTTAACTTACGATAAAAAATTATTTAATCAAAATGGTTCTTTATATATGATATTTGCCGAGCAGCAATTGTTGGGGGAATTTTCAGAAGTAAACAATCTGGATATTAAAACATTGATACAACAAGTTTTTTTACCTAAAACTGGAAATTACGTTACAAATGAAAATAACAAAGGTCTTTTTGATATTGATGAAATGGATGCAGTTGCTGGTCATTTAGGTGAAGTAAAAAAAGATTTTAGAGAAAATGTTCAATTAAGTGAAACGTTTGCTTTAAATTTAATGAATAAAATAAATAGTTTATAGTAATGAATCAAGTTCCATTTTTAGGTTTTGGTAATAATGGTAACAGCAATAGCATATACAAAAGTTATGGCTCATGCTACAGCCTTGTATCTCAATCAGCTAATGCCAAAATGTCGGTGTGCCAATGGCTTATGAAGTAAAAGATTTCTCAAACGGTGGTGTGTCAATAGTTAGTGATGGAATATTTAGATATACAAAAAATAGATGCTTAGTAACTTTTAAATAATAATGTAAATGAATCAGAGTTTTGGATTTGGTTTTACTAGTGGTGGTTCGGTAGATTTATCGGGATATGCCAAATTGTCAGCAAGTAATAATTTTACTGGCACTTTTAACCTATTTCAAAATTATGTAGCTTCAAATAGTTTTTTTAGGGCGCAATCATTTAATCCAGATTCAAATTCAAGTACAATAAATGGAAGTGTAAGTGGGTCGGCTACATTTACAATGCCATTTCAAGGTTCTTCATATAAAAAAGTTATTGTATATTGCGATACTTTAATAGGTGCGACATCTACATATACTTTCCCAGTTTCTTTTTCTCATATACCAACAATAGTTAGTACAAGTGGTTTATCAACTACATTAGTAACTACATTAACGGCTACTAATATGATAGTTACGGGAGATACAAGTAGTGGTTTTTTAATTTTAGAAGGTTTTTAAAATAATATATAAAATGACAGAAGAAACAACAAAAAGAGGTTATAGTGGCATATTAGCGTTAATATTGGCTGGTGCAGCAATAGCAACAGCATATTTTTATTTTCAAACGCCTAAAGCAACTATTACAGTATATTCTGATGGTTCAGTAGATGCCACATTGGGCAATCAAAAAATAACAGATAAGAATTGGGTACTTAATGGCGTTTTAGAACTTAAAACATGGAATGGTTATTTATTGCAAATATTTATACCTACTTTAATATCAAGAAAGAGCGAGGTATTAAGTATAACAAATGGTAGTATAGGTTATCAATTATCAAAATCGGGTAATATACTTTCAAGTGGTACTAATATAGTGGATAATCAAAGCGATAATTATATAACAATAACATTTGCATAATAATGGCTAATAATAAAAAAATAATTATTGTAAGTGGAGTACTCCTACTTTTAGGAGTGAGTTCTTGGGCTATATATAAATACGTTATTGTTCCTAATAATATCAATAATAATAATTCAAATGGTATTATAAATAATAACCCTAATACTAATACAAATAGCACAACAAACGATGCTACAAAAGATGGCTTCCCTTTTGCCTTAGATTTGAATGCAATTAAAAAATCTACCCTTAAAACACTTGGTAGCTATACCTCTATTACTTATGTTACTAAACCTATGAAATACGATATATCTTATGATAATCAATATTTCTATTTACTTAAAATGGGTGCTTCAAACGCTTATGAATATCAATACAATAAATCGGATGGAAGTTTTGTAGCAAAAATATTGAGAACAAAAAACAACAGTATAAATAACCCAGCAGTATAACTATGGCAAACGAAAAGGATAATAATGGTATATTTTGGGCTTTATTACTTTTAATTGGTGGTGGGGCTATTTGGGCTATAAACAAATTCATGCCATCTAAATCTGTTTCTACAAATGTAGCTAATACAAATACACCGACAAATACAACCACAACACCACCTAAAACTATTATAAAGAACCCCACCGCAACAACAACAACTGTAAATACCGCAACAAAGAATGGTTATCCATTTAGTATAGATACAAGTAAAATATTAGAATCTAATATAGGGGGGCAAGTGTCATTTACTTATACTGATATTATAAATAGTAAGTCAGTAACATATGATGCTTTTGAATTAAGTGGTGTTTGGTATCTTTATAAGCCACAAACAACTTTAAATGGGCTATGGTATGGGTATGGTTCGGACGGACTTTTTATAGGTACTTCAGTAGACCCAAGAAAAATAGCAACCTCTCAAAGTGGCGGGTTATGCTTTATTGGAGATACGATAATAAGAATGTCTGATGGATATATTAAATATATACAAGATATTAAAATAGGCGATTTAGTAATAGGTAAAGATAGTCATTCAAATAAGGTTTTAGAAATACATACATTAACTGTTAATGAGCCTATATTTGGGTTTAATGATATTGAGCCTTTTGTTACGGGTTCTCACCCTTTCTTTACTAAAAAAGGATGGAAAAGTGTAGAAGAAAATAACACGCATAAAGATTTAAAAGTTGGCATATTAGAAAATAACGATGAAATATTAAAATTTGATAGAAGTTATTTAATGATAAAAAATATAAGTGAAGAATATAGGGGCGAAATAATTGTTTATAGTCTAACATTGGACGGGGATAATACATATTTTGCAAACGACTTATGTGTGCATAATAAAAAAATAGTTGTGCCAAAAGGTGCAGTAGGTAATTTAGGAACAATAAATAATATAAAATAATGGGAGCAGCAAGACAACATAATATGTTAGTATTCGCCAAGAAATATGGAAATGATATGGTACAAGCGTTAAACAATACTTTTGTATTCTTTCCAGTTATGTTAGCACAAGCAAGTTTAGAGAGTGGGTATGGCACTTCAAGTGCGGCTAAAAATAAAAACAACTTCTTTGGCGTAATGAGTGGCGGCAAAACGGCTTCATTTTCAACGGCTCAAAGTGCTTTTGAAAATCAAATTAATTTATTTAATGACCCTAATCACCCTTATATAGCAAATGGAGTTCAAACAGCTAAAACACCTTATGAGCAAATAAGGGCTATTGCTAATAGTGGTTATTATTCTATGAATAACGATGATACACTACCAGCAAGTTTAGCAAGTAAAAAGGGAACATTTACCGCTAAACAATCGGCTGATTACTACTATAATAATTTAAAAGGTTTTGTTGATGATGCTTTATTTGTTTTACCATTAGGAAAAATAAACGATTCTAATTTATCGGCGGCAACCGCTTCTATAAATGGGGGTAATTCACTAACACCAATAGGAATTTTAGCACCAATTGTAAAATCAAATGAAATATTTGGTTTTCAAATATAAAATATTAAGATAATGACTACAAAGAAAATATTAACAATATCGGTGGTATCTTTAGGGGCTTTAACAGCTATATACTTAGGTATAAGGTGGTATGTTCTACAAAGTGCTTATAATACTACATTAGATGTAGAAACATCAAATGAATTAATAGATAATGCAACATCATCCGTACAAGATGGCGATATTATAGAAGATGAAACAACAAATAATGCTGATTCAAATAAAGGAACTAACAATTAAAAACATACAACAATGAAACAGATTTGGTTAAGATTAAAAGGTGAAACACCCGCATTCTTTAAAAAGCTACAATTATTAGGTGGGGCTTTAGTAGGTATTGATTACGGCATTTTACATATACAAGCAACAGCGATTAATTTACCCGCATGGTTTATCTCTTTAGGGGGTAATATAGCTATGATAGGGGCTACTGTTTGTTTAGTATCGCAATTTGCGGTAAAGAGTGTAGATATATTGGAAGGTAAAGAAGATAAGGAATTATTGAATATAGTTAATACACCAACAACGGGCGGTAATAACATTTCACAACAATTAACACCAACAATTTAAAAATAAAAAACAATGAAAAACATTCTATTAATTATATCTGCTGTATTAGGTATTTTATCTTTAGCATTATTTGTACATATTTCTATTGATTCTCCTATATGGGTTAAAGTATCATATTTTGTATTATATTTAGCTAATCTTATTAATTCTATAATAGCAAATAAAAAGATTAATGAAGGGCAAGATGCTTTCAATCCTATACTTTCTTTAATAGCGCAATTAGGTTTAAGTTTTGCGCTTTTTGCTTTGGTATCTTAAAATTTAAAAATAGGATATAATGTTTGATTACGATATAGACCAAGAAGTATATAATGCAGCTATACAAAATGGCGCAAGTGATATGTTAGCCAAAATGGTAGTAGCACAAGGAAGGTTTGAAAGCGGCGATTATGGTAGTAATCAAACGAAGATTAATAACAACCTATTTGGTTTTAAATATTCAAAGAATAGTAAGTATTCACAAGTAGGGAACATAAGCCCAGAGGGTGACCCTTATGCTCATTACAATAGTATATCAGATTGTACAAGCGATTACTTTTCTAGGTGGTGGCAATTACCTTCAAATGATAATGATGGAACAAGGCTACAAGATTTTAACGATAGCATTCAAGATGCAAACGATACTGACACATACGCCACAATGCTAAAAGGTTATGGGTACTATACTAATCAAGCGGGTGAAACTACCCAAGATTCTATAAATAACTACTCAAAAGGAGTTGCTTCAAAGCTAAGAAAAATCAATGTAGTTGAATTTGTAAATCAAAATTCAACAAGCATTATAATAGTTGTTGGGTTATCTTTATCAGCGTATGTTTATTGGTTATACAATAAAAAAATAGTTTAAGTAAATGGCAACAAGTTTCCCGATAGTAGTAACTGGCACAAGTCCAGTAACAATTACTTCTCAAATGAGTACAGTATCATGGTCGCAGATTAATCAGTCCATACTTTCTGGTGCTTTCAGATTGAAGGTAAATACTATCTATTTAGCTTGTCAAGACATTTCACAATTAAACAATAATTTTTACTTTTATAGGTACTCACAAAGTGGTGCTGAAAAAGTAAATAGTGATGGTGTTGATATTTCGCCATTTCAATATCAATCATCAGCCTTTTGGGATTTAAGCAAAAGTGGTGGTTATATACTTGATAACCTATCCAGAATAGATTATACGCTTAATCCAAATGCAACTGTTCAAATGTGCTTCTTTGCTGATTATGTTACAAACATGGATGCTTTACAAAGAACCGCTGACATTAATGGAATTGTAATTCCAGACCCATCTAACAGTACGGTTGAAGAATTAAATGGTAAAGAACCTATTGGAACTCTTACACCTAATGACTATAAAGAAATAATGAAGGGAAATAAAGTTAGTGGTGTTGAAGTTTTAGCAGTAGCAGCTATATTTGGCGGCTTGATTTATATTTTAAAAAACGTTAAGTAATGGATAATGGAAATACTGATATAATTTTACAAGTTACTAATACTACTAATCAAATGCAGAACATCTCTTTGTTTGATAGTACTGAAAATGTAAACAACCCTATAATATCACAAACACAATATACATTTGATTTAACTTCAATATTAGCCGACACAGTACAAATATTGGTAGTTGTATATTCTATAAATAATGGTAGCTTTTCTACTTCTTATGCAAGTTCTATTACAAATATCACAACAGCACAACAAGCAGTAGATTTACTGAATAATTTGAACATAGGTATTTTCAGCATTGTTAGTGGAAATGTTGTTACTTATTTTTCTGGCAATACCATAATATCAAGTATTACTGGTGCTTATTATGTAAGCCCAACACAACACCAACCATTGTTGGTTGTTTCTAATACTAACGGTTCTTTGTTGTACAATAGTGGATATAGCACAAATGGAGTTGGTAATTTCACTTTGCTTCCAAGTAATACATTTTGGAAAAACATCTCCGCTGGTTTTACGCAAGGTAGAATGAATAACCTTTGCATACTCGGACAATTACCTTCACCAGATAGAAGTGCTTTCTATTATTTACCAATTAATAATACAACATCAAATATCTATTTAGGTTTTTCCTATGCTTTTGTATTAGATGGTGGTACTTTCCCATCAGTAAAAGTATATGCAAATGATACTTTGGTTCTTAATACTAATGATGCAGCAATGCAAACAAATATCAATACTATATTAGGTGGTTCTTATGTTCAAGTGCAAAAAACTTTTTGGCATATATACCCAATAACATTGCCTATTGGCAATAACGTACTATTGATTAATATTACAGATGCTACTGGGGCTATAACACAAGTTGGTTTGGAAGTTTACCAGAATACAGCAGCGGAAATAACATCAGCCACATCTACTTCTACCCTAAATATATTGGGTAATAGCTTACAGATACCAAATTATTTTCTTCAATATTAAAAAATAATTTGTTTATAAAATATTAATTACCTAATTTCGCAATTAATAAAATATAAACAAATGATAAGCACACATTTTGCCGTACAAATGTACAATCACTATAAGACCCTTCTTGATAGTGAAACTACTTTTGACTGGAAACGCAGAAAATTCCGCAAGGACAGTTTAGCCCACTATGGGAAAGTATTGATTGCTAACAATATTCTTACACTTCAACAATTAAAACAAGATGGTAAACGTAATTAATCAGTATTGGCAATTGCTAATACCTATATTATATTATTGCTTTAGCGGTGCAATGGATGCAATAATGGACACGCTAAAAGACCATTTTAGCATTAGTGTTTTTAAGAACCTAAATCCACAGTTTTGGAATCCTTCTGTTAGTTGGAAAAACAAATACATAGATGGCGACCCAAACAAAGGGCATAGAAAAATTAAGGTACTTGGCATTACGTTTAATTATCCCGATGCTTTGAGTGATGCTTGGCATATATCGAAGATTTTAAGGGAAGGTTTCAATATCCTTGCCATTGTTTCAGCACTCATTATTCCCCATGTAGATTTCACTATATTTGGTGCATTAATATTTATAACGGTTGCTGGTATTTTTAGGAATTGGTCATTCAATTTGTTTTATAATCACTTGCTTAAATTTTAGTTATGTATAGAGAAATGTTAGTACAACAGATACAAGATAAGATAGAACTATCTGGTGTAATAGGTCATGCAATAGGTGGGCTTAAATGCTTGATTATTTGCTGTAACGATGAAAGACAAAAGAAAGAAATGGAAAAGCTACTTGATAGAATAACAGAGCAATTTGAAAAGATTACTAACAAGCATAATATCGAACCTAATAAAGAGCCGCAATTAGTTGAAAAAGAATAAGTTATATGAATAGAAATAGTTATTCAGAAAGAATTGTATTTTTTGGCATTTTTGTAATTGTTATTTTAGTTGCTATATCTTTGTTATTCTAAAGATATTTACAATAATGATACAATATAACGTTTACGAAAGATACAGTAATAGTAAGCCTTACAGTAGGGAATTTGCCATAAGGGATAGTAATGACTATCATGCAATCGAATTGGAAAGCAATGGGTTTATTTCTATACATAAAGCTGATAAAAAAAATGATGCTAAGGAATGGCTTAATGACTATTTAGAAAGAGAAGATTTGGTCAAGGATGAACAGATATTTTTATAACACACACGAACACAAAAATGAAAGAACAAGAAAGAGAAGAAGCACTAAACAAAGAAGTTGAATTAGATTGGGTTAAAGACGATAAAAAACACTTTGCCTACTTCCATAACTCCGATGGAATTATATTCGCTAAAACAGCCAAAGAAGCAAAGAAAATTGCTGCTTTATGTGATACAGCACCCAGAATGCTGGAGATACTTAAAAGCTGCCATATTTATGGTGGCGGTGCATTAGATTTAGAAAGAGCCGAACTTATAAATAAACTTAAATAAATATGTACAACCAACAAACAAAAGCATTGCAGCTATTCCAATTATTTTATACACCACTATTTGCAATTACAGAAGATGTACAAACATCTAAGGAAAAGGCAAAGCAAGGTGCTAAAGATGTTGCTAAAGAGATAATGGAAGCATTAGAAGAATACGATGATATTACAGAAAAGCATTTAGAAAAAGAGTACCCAAACTTTGCTTCTATGCAACTTCAAAATATGGATGCTGATTTCCGCTGGTGGAAAGGCGTTTTAAATGAAATAGAAAAATTATAATCAATATGAAAATAGAAATCAACGAAGATGGTACAGTTACCAAAAAGAAATCTAAATTGATAAAATTAAAAGCGTGTGCCGACATAGCAGAGCAATACGCAGCACAGTTGGACAAGTGGGTGAGTTGTAAAGACAGATTGCCAACTGACGATAATCAGCTATGCCTATTCGTTTGCCTTCATCAAGAATTAGCCTTATATGGTTATTTAGGAACTTACATAATATATCCCAGAAAACAAAGAAGCTAACTAAATTTATAACAGAATCATTTGAGGTAACAGTATTAGCTTTAACTGGTGACACCGATGCAGCCAATATAGTAGAGAAGCATTACATAAAAAAGGGTGAATCATTAAAGGTAATGATATACATATTTACACTAAATATTTGGTAGTATGAAATAATGAGCATATCTTTACACCGTTAAAGAAAAAGATATGTTACCAGAGTTTAAAAGTATAATAGATTTATTGAAAGCATTTCCTACAGAACAGGATTGTATAAACCACTTAGAGAATATACGTTGGAATAGAAATGTCACTTCACCTTTTTCGGTTGATTCTGTGGTGTATAAATGTAAGGGTAATAAGTATAAATGTAAGAATACAGGAAAGTATTTTAATGTAAGAACAAACACTATTTTTGACAATACTAAAATACCTTTACAAAAATGGTTTCTTGCTTTATATGTATTTTCTTCACATAAGAAAGGATTAAGTTCACATCAACTTGCAAAAGATATATCAGTAACACAAAAATCAGCATGGTTTTTATTACACCGTTTACGTTATGCTTTTGAGCATCCTAATTTTAAAGACACTTTAAAAGATGATATTGAAATAGATGAAACTTTTATTGGAGGTGAAAACAAAAACCGTCATGCTGATAAGAAAGTAGAAGGTTCACAAGGTAGAAGTTGTAAAGATAAAACTCCAGTATTAGGTATGATGGAGAGAACAGAATCTATTATAGTAGAAAGACCGCATAAAGTAATTAAGGATGCAATAGTTAAAGAAAAGGTTGTAATAAAAAGAAGCATAGTAATAGGTAAAGTAGTAACAGATACTACACAAAAATCAGTTGAACCTATAATAAACGATACTATTGAAAAAGGTGCTAATGTATATACTGACGAATGGGGTGCTTATAATAACCTAAACAAAAACTTTAACCACCAAAGAGTTAATCATGGAGCAAAAGAATTTGTAAATGGTATGGCTTCTACTAATAACTTAGAAGGGTTTTGGTCACATTTAAAAAGAGGTATTGATGGTATATACCATTGGGTTAGTAGAGATCACTTACAAAGCTATGTAACTGAATTTACTTTACGTTTTAATACTAGAGATTTAGCTACACAATCAAGATTTGATTTAGTTTTGTCAAGCACTTCAAATAGAAGGTTAACTTATAAAGCATTAATAAAATAAGGTATATGGACAACAAAATAAAATATGAAGGAGAAATAGATTTAGGTGGGTTTATTTTACCTTGTTATGTATTAGATAATGGGACAAGAGTATTGTCTGGAAGAGGTATGCAAGAAGCATTAAAAATGGTTGATGATACCGAAATTGGCAAGAAAAGTTCGGGGGCCAGATTGACAAGATATTTAGACCAAAAAACGCTACAACCCTTTATTTATAAGGATAAAGAGGTGGGCCACTATGAACCTTTAGAATGCTATCAGGGCAAAACAAAGATAAACGGATATGAGGCAACAATACTAGTAGATATTTGTGATGCCTTTTTAGAAGCTCGTAAAATTATCAATCTATCAAGTAGGCAAAAAATAATTGCCGATCAATGCGAAATGCTAATAAGGTCATTTGCAAAGGTTGGTATAATAGCTTTGATTGATGAGGCTACTGGCTATCAATACGATAGAGAAAAGAACGAGTTACAAGTAATTTTTAAAACATTTATATCAGATGAAATACTAGAATGGCAACAAGCATTTCATCTTAGTTTTTATAAAGAAATATTCAGATTATGGGGCATCCCTTTTACTGATAAATATATCAAAAGGAAGCCTCAATTTTTAGGCCATATTACAAATAGATTTATTTATGAAAATTTACCAAAAGGTACATTTGTTTTAGATAAGCTAAAAGAGAAAACTCCTAAAGCTAAAAGCGGAGGTTATAAATACAGGTTACATCAATCATTAACACCTGAAATAGGTAGAGAGGCTTTAAAAAAGGTAATCTATTCAGTTGAGGCTTTAGCTTCAATATCTGAAAACAAAAGAGAATTTATTAAAAACATAAACAATAAATACGGTCAAAGAGAATTGCCTTTTATTGACCTTGAAGAAATAGACAGTATTAAAGAAAATGCAACAACAGAATTAAAAGAAAGCGAATTTAATAAGAACTTAAAAGGGCTATTAAACGTACCCCCACCAAATAAAAAATAGAATAAATGTGTTCTGTTATTATATTTACCTCCTATTAAATTCTATAAATAGGGTAATACAATGCAGAATATCATTACTGATAAAATGAAGTTGAAAGCAGAGAGCTTTATACTTGAATACAGAGGCAAAACTGCTGAAAGGTCAGAATCGCAAACTCTAAGATTCAGCAAATCAAATACAAGTATTACTTATATGTATTAGTTTTATTTATACAAGAAAATATACATTTATTATATATCGTAAATTTAATTTATTTAGTATATTATTTTATAACACCATATTAGTGTAAACACGTATATCATTACCTCATTAAATTTATGCCTTAATACCATGCACAATGGCGGTATAATCTAAGATATAGACAAAGCCCCCATATTGCTTTCTATATAGCAAGTAACAAGCCCCAGAGATTGCCAACTATGCGAACTAAGCCCAT
>Ga0208388_1000324_pt1 | contig 11502 bp, 15 predicted proteins | sample CryBogCBH18Jul07_FD_185511 | JGI IMG/M metagenome (GOLD analysis project Ga0208388, IMG submission 185511) | Freshwater microbial communities from Crystal Bog, Wisconsin, USA - CBH18Jul07 (SPAdes) (version 2) | ecosystem: Environmental > Aquatic > Freshwater > Lake | place: Crystal Bog...
TCTTTTTGGAGACATTTAATAGTCCCGCATTAGTATTAAAGATCGGACAACACAAGATTAAAATGCCATTAGATTGGCAAATACTAATTGGTGAAAGTGATCATGGCGATTTAGAAACACTGCCACTAACTAGTTTAAATGATCGTGGTTTTAGCGCATTTCAGTATAATCCATTGAGTAGTTTTAGCCCAACATTCTTGCCCGTAGAGATACTTGACATTTATAATGATGTTACATGGTATGCTCCAAGATTACGTAATGGACAGTTTTTGTGTGTGCCATTGAATGAAGATCCAAAGCCACAGTGTGTTTACTTTGTAAAAGAAGTAAGTCGTAATTGCGAAATCGTAGATTACAATCAAGTATTTTAAAGAGAAGTTATGGTAAGTTGGTTTAAGAAAAAAGTTGTGAAATGGGTACGTGAGGCACATGAAAACGCATATGCTAACGATGCTAGTATAAAAGTTTCTAATTACACAGGACTTGCTATTCCTACCGGGAATAGTTTTAATGTGAGCAATGGATTAAATTTTACGATATGTCGTGCTGATGGTGGTTATATTGTACAAACACAATATTGGGATGGCAGACAAGGCAGCAACGTTAACACATTACATATTATCACAGATGATAAAGATATAGGCGAAGAACTTAACAAGATATTTGTTTTTACAAACCTAAAACATTAATGGCAAAAGAAAAAATAAAAGCAGACGAAAAATTTGAACAGGTTGAATTCAGCCTGTTTGATGCTATTGCTGCCTGTGATCGTAAAGATTACAGTTATTGGGATAAACTCACACTAGAACAGCAAAAGAAATTTCATCCATATGTAATGCTTACTTTTCTAAGTAGTGTAAAAGCAAATAAGGCTTTACAAGAATTTCATGTATTAAGTGTAAATGAAATTGCTAATCGTCATATACTTATTGACCCTATTAACAAACATCCAAAACTACAATGGCTGATGCTATGTGTTAGTATGTTAGGAAAAGGTAAACAATATCATCAATGGATACCTAACATAAAACCAAAAGTTACAAATTTAGAAAAAAATGCTACAACTGAAGAAATCAATGAATTTTACAGTAAGTTATATCCAAACGTAAAAGATGATTTGATTAAAGAGATTACAGAAGAATTTGTTAAGCAACAAAAACGCAAAGTATATTTGGCAAAAACATATCCAAATATGAAACTTGACGATATTGAAACATTAAATTATTTAATTACAGATGAAGAAATTGAACAATACAACAGAGACAGCGGCAACTAAGTTTAGTTGCGATTTTTGTAACCGTAATTTTGTTCGTGAAAGTAGTTTCATGAAACATTTATGCGAGTATAAACATCGTTGGCTTAATAAAGATATGCCAGGAAACCGTATTGGCTTTAATACTTTTTTACAATTTTATAAAAAGAACACAGCTAGTAAAAAGCAAAAAACATATATGGACTATATTAAAAGTTCATATTATAGCGCATTTAATAAGTTCGGGCATTATTGCGTAGATGTTAATGTTATTAATGTAACTGCCTATACAGATTATTTGCTAAAAGAACAAATCAGTATTGACAATTGGAATAGTGATAAAAATTACACAGATTTTTTAATTAGATATTTAAAAACTGAAGATCCATTTGACGCAGTTGAACGCAGTGTAGAAACATGTAGTGATCTAAGTGTTGATGAACGTATCTATCCTAAAGATGTATTACGTTATGGTAACAAAAATAAAATTTGCTATAAAATCACTACTGGAAAAATTAGTCCATGGCTGTTATATCAAAGTGTAAGTGGTTGTGAATTTTTAGAAAAACTTGACGAAGGACAAACAAAATTAATATTAGATTATATTAATCCAAAACAATGGGCACTGGTGTTTCATAAAAATCCAGAAAATGTCAAAGAAATAAAAAATTTATTAAATGAAATTGGATATTAATACGTGACTGTAGAAGATAGAAAATTTTGGAAAATGCCATTAAATAAACGTATAGAACAATGGTGTCAAAAACATTTTGGAAACCCTAAAAACAGTACATGGTTCAAAGTAAGTAATCATATTATTATGAACGAGAAAGTTTATATGTATTATAAATTGTGTGAGTAATATGAAAAACATTTTTCAAGATTATGATGATGACGATCCAGAAATAGAGTTTCGTAAAAACAGAACCAATTATTGGCGAATGTTAAAACTAGCAAAAGAGGATTTCATTGCCAACAATGCTGAGTTTGATGAAAATTTATTTAGTGAGTATTTGCTCAACACTTATGGTCTAAAAATAATGTTTTATGCTAATCCTAATATGATTGCCACACAAGGAATTACAGACAGTTATGAAATAACTGACGAAGCCAAATATACATTTTTTTTATTAAAGTACAAATAATGTCAAATAATTTAGATGAATTAACAATAGGCCCTGGATATATTATACAAACAAATCAAATACCAATAAATTTGATCACTGATCTAAATAATAAGCTACCCGAACTTAAAATAGTTAGAGCATCGTCATCAGATTTGCAGTATGCTGAACGTGATGATATTAAAAATTTACCAGATATAGCAGTTTGGTGGAGTAATACTGTATTAAACTTGCCAGAGGCTATTGAAATTGAAAAACAAATTAGTAAAATCATACAATCTATTTCTAAGACACTTGCCCTATATTCAAATGATATTGTTACAATTAATCCAGGGACTACTTACTGTAATCCCCACTTAGACACCCCACATAGATTTAAGAAATATAACTTTGACAATCGATTACTTGGCATACAATGTATTGTAGCTTTAGAAGATATGACCATTGAAAACGGTGTTACTGGACTTGTTCCATATAGCCAAAAGCGTGACTTTGATATTAAAGATTGTTATAGTGGAAAATACACACGTTGGTTTAAAGAAAATGCCAAACAGTTTGACTTAAGTCGTGGCAGTGTGTTAATGTATAACTGTAGAGTATTACATAGTAGTATGAGTAATAAGTCAAATAATACTAGAACCGCATTAGCAATAAATTATTTGGATAATAGTCTTGTAGATGAAGTACGTAGCATAGATAACATATGGACAAGCAATGGCAAATGATATTATGATAGACTAATGATAAATAATTATATCAGGAGTTAATCATGAATTATAGAAAATTATGGGAATCACACAATGGACCTATCCCAAAAGATTCAGAAGGAAGAAGTTTAGAAATACATCACATTGACGGAAATCATGAAAATAATGTCATTGAAAACTTTAAATTAGTTACAATACAAGAGCATTATAACATTCATTATCAACAAGGTGATTACGGGGCTTGTTTGGCAATTATTATGCGAATGAATGTACCGGTAGAGGTATCAAAGAAGATGCAGAGTAAACTTAGTAAGGCTCTTGCCGCAAAGAGAATTGCTGAAGGTACACATAATTTTTCGGCAGAATTTAGTAAACAAATTCAGGCTCAAAGATTACAGGACGGGACACATAATTTTCAAGGTGAGCAAGGCAGCCGGAATGCTGTACAACGAAACAAAAAACTAGTAGAATTAGGAAAGCATCCTTGGGCGGGAGAGTTAGGTAAAAAACATAGTAAAGACTTAACACTTCAGAGGATAGAAAAAGGTACTCATAATTTTTTAACTGAATACAAATGCAAATTTTGTAATAGAACAGTTAAAGGAGAAGGTAACTATAAAAGATGGCACGGCGAAAGATGCAAAGACAATCCAAATAAACTTGCAAGAGAAATACCGAAATTAGTTGAAAATATGAAAAGAGTTAAATGCGACCATTGCGGTAACATTTTTCAACTTCCTAATTATAATAGGTGGCACGGAGACAACTGTAAGTCTAAAAAGATAAAAGGAGATAAAATTGAGTAATGATATTATGTTGGATATTGAAAGTTTGGATACAACACCTAATTGTGTTATACTTACTATTGGTGCTGTGCGTTTTGACCCTAAGGGCAATGGTATCGCAGAAAGATTAGAACTACGACCAACAATTGAAGATCAAACTGAAATCTACAATCGTAGTATCAATGATGACACACTACGTTGGTGGGGTGAACAAAGTCCCGAATCAATTGAAGAGGCTATGGGTGATCGTGATCGACAACCATTTAAAGATTGCATGGAAATTCTTTACAAGTTTTGTTGGAATCGCAGAGCAGTATGGAGCAACGGTGCTCCCTTCGACTTGGTAGTTATGGAACATGCATGGCGACAAACAAGTGACAAGCCAAACCCCATACCTTGGCCCTTTTGGACTATGCGTGACACACGTACACTATATGAAGTTGCAGGTGTAAGTCTTAAAGATGAAAAGCACGTTACCAGTCATAAGGCTGTTGATGACGCAGAACATCAGGCAATTGTTGTGCAACGTGCATATATGAAATTAATGAAAGCAGGATTGGTTCAACCTCGATGAGAATCGATAGTGACGTAGACATTGACTTTGGTAATCGTGATTTAATCTTAGAAAAGATTAAACATATCCCTGCCAGTATGCGTAAAGTAGATCCAATTAGAAAACATGCAACAGGTGTGCATATTACAGAAATACCCTATGATTCTGTAAATAACATGGCATCGATAGACTATAAAGAAGCAGAAGATCGTGGATATTTTAAACTAGACTTGTTGAATGTGCATGTTTATGAACAAGTTAAAAGCGAAGAACATTTATTAGAATTAATGCGCGAACCCAATTGGGCTAGATTAAATGATCCAATCTTTGTAGAAAAACTTATACATTTAAGCAATCATTATCAGTCTATTAAGCGTATGCCAGAACCTATCAATAGTATTCCTAGACTAGCTATGTTTTTAGCAGCTATTAGACCCGCTAAAAAGCACTTGATTGGTAGACCCTTTAAAGAAATAAGTGAAACTATCTGGGATAAAGAAGACGGAACTTATAGTTTTAAACGTAGTCATGCTGTGGCCTATGCACATCTTGTAGTTGTGCATATGAATCTATTAGACTCAGGGCATACGTTTAACTAGGGTAATGCTCTTACGTTTAATACGGCGTTTGCTGATTTCACTAATGCTAGTAACAGGGCCATGAATAATCACTAAACTTTTGTTCGCAAAAGTACGCAAATATATCTTAAATGGATCCCATTCACTTTTTAGAAATAGATTAATTGGTATGGTTCTATTGCTTTCCCACCACCAGCAATCCCCTAATTTTAGGAATTTTTCTTTAACATTGCTGTCTACAATACTGCCATAATCATAAATTGTAGTTACTAAGTCATCACGATTCTGTACAATTCCTACATAGTCTTGACCGGCGTAGGAGCAGACCGTGATAAACGGGTGATTTTCAGTTAATTTTGTAAAAAAATCTTTGTCAACCATTGTTATGCTTATTTACTCTTTTTTACCCATACATAATATTTTATCTGAATAAATACTGTCAAGGAGCATCATCAGTGTATACAACAGCGGTATTTTTATATATTCAACGAAACATTGTTGTTGTCCTATCAGGACCGTCGCCAAGGAGATTTATGCCAGTCTATTCAAAACCTCTCACCCTAAGTAAAGGTGTAGACAATCAATTACAATTTCAATTCTTAAATCAAGATCAGAAACCTGTAGATGTAACTGGACTTGAAATAACTTTTAGAGCAATAGATCAAACTGGTAGCACTATATTATTTCAACAATCATTAGATTCGGTATATCCAGCTAACGGTATAATGCAACTTAATTTAAATTCAAGTACATTGGTACCTGTAGATGCGCAACAATGTTTCTACACGTTGTCTATCCCATCACAAGATGGTACCATGAACTTCCCTGTATACGTTGATCAAGCTGCACAGGCAAGAGGCGATTTAGCTATTGTAAATGCTATATTGCCAAGTGTGGTTCCTTCATTAAAGGTTACTATACCATCTGCTCAAGGCATTCCAGGTTTAGATGGTCCATATACTTTCAATTCTAATGACCAACCTATGTTTGGTGCAGGAAATACTGTATGGCATAGCAGTGTAATTACAAATGATAATAACCCAATATTAACTTTACAAATGGAATATTATCAATACACAGGCAATGTAGCAATTTTAGGTAGCTGCACAGGTAACGGAGATTGGGCACCAATTACTTCATATACATATTCTAATATTACCAATACTCTTGGGTATGTAATTGAAGGATTCTATCCGTTTGTACAAGTGGCATTTGAAGCAAACGCTAATAATATTGCAAACGGCTTTGATATTTTGTCCAATATTTACGCCAGATAACTTTACATTTATATTTCAACAAGTTATAATATCTAGATGTTTGAGATATTATCTATTATTCCTGGCAAAAAGAAATCAACTAGTAGTGGTTGGCAAAGCTTTAACGCCCCCTGTTGTGTTAATCGTGGACACAAAGCAGACCGTCGTATGCGAGGCGGGGTAATAACTGACGGGCCAAACAAATGGACATATCATTGCTTTAATTGTAACTTCAAATGTGGATTTGTATTAGGTAAATCATTAACTAAAAACACTAAATTATTATTAACTTGGTGTGGTATAGACAGTGATCAAATTACTAAATGGAATTTTGAAAGTTTACAACACAAAGATTTGTTAGACTTTACTAATAAAAAACGTGAAAAGAAAAAGGTAAAGTTCAAAGAAATGAAATTACCTGAGGGTGAATTAGTTGATGTAAACAATATAAATCACAAAGTATACGTTGATTATTTACAAAAACGTGGCATAACTATTAGCGAATATCCCTTCTTAGTAACACCAAATGCTGAAGGACGTAACAGTAATAGAGTTATCATACCCTTTACACATGAAAATAAAATTGTTGGTCATACAAGTAGATTTTTAGATGACAGAAAACCTAAGTTTATAAGTGAACAACAATCAGGATATTTGTTTGGTTATGATTTACAAAAAAGTGATTATCAATTTTGTATAGTAGTCGAAGGTATATTTGACGCATTGAGTATTAATGGATGTGCATTAACGCATAATTCAATCAGTGAAGAACAGGCTACATTACTAAAAAATCTTAATAGAAAGATTATCGTTGTGCCTGATCAAGACAAAGCTGGGTTAGAAATTTGCGATAGAGCATTAGAATTAGGATTTAGTGTTAGTTTGCCAGACTGGAACGTTAAAGATGTTAATGATGCTGTAGTAAAATATGGCAAAGTAGCAACTATGCTAAGTATACTGCAAAATGAAACTAGCAGTAAGATAAAGATTGAAATGAGGAAAAAAGAAATTGCTAAACGATTATAATGTCGAAGTACAAACATTGTTTTTACGTATGATGGTTACAAACGCTGAGTTATATACTCGTGTTATGAATATCATGAATCCAAAAAACTTTGATCGCACATTGCGACCAGTAGCAGATTTTATTGTTGACCACAGTAAAAAATATAATGTTATGCCAGAACCAAATCAAATTAAGGCAACAACAGGTCAAACTATTGAAACTGTAGATGATTTAGATGATGGACATTATGAGTGGTTCTTAGAAGAATTTGAGGCATTTACTAAACGACAAGAACTTGAAAGGGCTATTTTAAAGTCAGCCGACTTATTAGAAAAAGGTGAATATGATCCAGTAGAAAAACTAATCAAAGATGCTGTGCAAATTAGTCTACAACGTGACATGGGTACTGACTATTTTGACGATCCTCGTGGTCGATTAATGGCACTTAAAAGCAGCAATGGACAAAACAGTACAGGCTGGCCTAGCATGGATAAGAAACTATATGGTGGGTTCAATCGTGGTGAATTACAAATCTTTGCTGGTGGCTCAGGTTCTGGTAAAAGTTTGTTTATGCAAAATCTTGCTGTTAACTGGGCACAATCAGGCTTAAATGGTGCATATATAACCTTAGAATTAAGTGAAGGTCTTTGTGCGTTGCGCATCGATAGTATGATGACACAAACTGCTAGTAGGGACATTTTCAAAGATATTGACAATGTTGAAATGAAAGTTAAAATGGCAGCAAAGAAGGCAGGTAAACTTAGAATCAAATATATGCCAGCACAAAGCACAGTAAACGATATCAGAGCATATTGTAAAGAACTACAAATACAAACTGGAGTAAAAGTAGATTTTTTATGTATCGATTATCTTGATTTGATTATGCCCGTAAGCGCAAAAGTAAGTCCCAGCGATTTGTTTGTCAAAGACAAATATGTTAGTGAAGAATTGCGTAACTTGGCAAAAGAATTAAACGTATTGTTTGTAACAGCCAGTCAGTTAAATCGTGCTGCGGTAGAAGAAATCGAATTTGATCATAGTCATATTTCAGGTGGTATTAGTAAGATCAATACTGCTGATAACGTGTTTGGTATCTTTACAAGTCGTAGTATGCGTGAACGTGGGCAATATCAGTTACAATTAATGAAAACTCGTAGTAGTTCTGGTGTAGGTCAAAAGATTGAACTTGCATTTGACGTAGATACTCTAAGAATTACAGACCCTGAAGAAAATTCTGACAATTCTACAGTTCCTCAGCCCTCAGCTAATGACATTATGAGTAAAATTAAGACGGTTTCAACTATAACCGATAGTATAGAACCTGAAACTAAAAAGGTCGTAGCTGATGTTCAAAGCTCCAAATTAAAGAGTTTATTGAACCAACTAAACAAATAGATTCCTATAAAATCCGATAAATACAGTATAGGACCTACGTATGCAGAAAAAAACTAGAAGTCTGTTAGAAGAATTAGAATCCATTGGTAGCAGCCGTGATATTAACCATGTCATAGAAAGTCGTGCTAATAATGTAATTGCAAGTGCTATTAATTTATTAGAATTAATAGGCAAGCATTACTCTGTTGAAAAGGCAGAAATTCTAGAAAAGAAATTACTTAGTTCCATAAAGAGTAAGGACCAACGCAGGTTCGCAAAATCTTTAAGGAAGAAGGATGAGATTTAAAGAATTTAATGAAGGTTTGCTTGACCCTTTACGAGCTACCGGATTACTTGGTAAAAACCAATATTCTAAATTACAACGTAAAAAAGAAGCAGATGCCGCAGCTAACGCAGCAAAAGCCTCACAAGTTCCTTTATCACAGCAAACTCCTGGTGTTTTAGCAAAATACGCAAAAGAATTTGCGCAAGACATACAAAATGCTATGCAAGAAGATAGCGCAATTGTATCAACATATAAAAAACCTGAACAATGGGAAAAATGGATTGATAGAGCATTAAGCGATGCTTTACCGCATGATCCGCAAACAGGATACTCAGTAATTTACAATAGATATTTAAAACCTAATCCTGAATATCAAAAATTAATACAGTCGTTTATTAAAGATGCAATGAATGTTAATAAAAAGGTACCATATGCAGAAGCAAATCTCGAAACATCTATTAACAATTTAGGACGTAGATTAGCAGTTACAGCTATTGATGAATTATCATCATTAAAAAAGAAAGTTGAAAAACCTGATATTACAGACGTAAATCAAATTAGAATGGCTAGATTACACCCTGAGTTGGTAGCCCCTTTACCTGGTGCCGCACCACCAGCTAGCGCCGAAGCACCAACATTAGAAATAGGTGGAGATGTTTATACTAAGGGACCAAATGGTTGGAAAGTAGGTAATAAACCAGTTACTAGCTTAGAAACTATTAAATGGCTAGATAATACTTGGCAAAAACAAACTGCTCAAAACGTCCCACCTGCACAACCAAAACCTAAAGTTAAAAATGTTCAAGGTCAATGGGTAACTGTACCACCAAATGAACAACCAAAGGTAGCTACTCCTGAACCTACTGTAGCACCGAATACAGTACAAAATACTAATTCAAATATAGCAAAAGGGATAGCAACGGCGCAAGAACCACAACAGCAACCTACACAACAACCTACAACTCCTCAGCAAAAACCAAAAGTTTCTCCTGAATTTCTACAAAGAATGGCTGCTGCAAAACAACGTATGCTTGCACAACAGAACAAAAATAATATGAACTTAACAGAATCATTGCGCAATCTTAGTGACAAATTAGCTAATATAAAATTAGTAGAAGACAAAGGACATTTAGATCATCCTGAAGATTTAGTCTTTTTACAAGATGTTGCAGGTGCTAATCAAGCATTAAACAACATACTTGCTACAGCAAAAAATCCTAATAACATTTCTATTAAATGGGATGGATATCCTGCATTGATTTTTGGTCGTGGCCCTAATGGTAAATTTAGCATTATGGACAAACATATGTTCAACAAAAAAGATGGCAGTGGTCGTAAAATTTATAGTCCTGCTGACTTTGCACAATATGATGCAGCTAGAGGTGTAAATCGCGGCGAATTAGAACGTATAATTAGTGAGATATGGTCTGGTTTAGAAATAGAGAGTAGAGGCACTAAAGGTTATTATTGGGGAGATTTACTATTTCATAAACCGTTAACACCAAATAATAATGGATTATACTCATTCAAAGCTAATCCTAACGGCATTACATATACAGTAGATCCAAACAGCGAACTGGGTAAATTAATGACTAAAAAAGTAGCAGGGATTGCTGTACATCAATATATTGATCCTAATGCTGATAGCACTGATCAAGCAGTATCATTAAATGGTGGAATTGGTAATCTTAAAAATAATAACAACGTAGCTATTATTCCAAGTGCTATGCCAGCTGCACCTAAATTAAAAGCTGATGCAAAATTAGTAAAGAAAACTAAAGACGATATTACAAAATACGGGGCAGACATACAACAATTAATGACTACTGCACCACAAGCTAGAAATACATTTAATCAATTGTTTACTACTTTTATTAATAAAAAAGTCAAAGAAGGCAATCTTAAAAACTTATACAGTGAATTTGTAAAATATTTTGAAGCACGTCCCATGACTGCTGTTATGAAACAAAAATTAACTAACCACTTGAAACAAAATAAAAGAGGCGTAGTTGGTGCATTTACAGTATGGATTGATTTATACAATCTAAAAGAGAAAATCGTACATCAATTGAATCAAGCAGCAAAATCTAGCCCTGTACAAGGCTATCTCAATGATGGTACAGCAAGTCAAGAGGGTTTTGTTGCCAACGGGCTAAAATTTGTAGATCGTATGGGCTTTAGTAGACAGAACCTTCAGGGTCGTTAAACTAATTTCCAAAAAAATGCACCAAAAAGATACCATAAAACCGACTTTTTTTGAAAAAAGTGTAAATACAGATATGAAGCAGTAGGCTTCAACAAACTTAAGGAATTTTCAAAATGGCACAATTTACACGTACAAATGGTGACTTTCAACCAGTATTAAACTTAGACTATGCTTCGTATACAAACACTGGTGTTAACACAAACACAAGCGGTTCAGTAGTTCAACCACAAGGTCCAAAACTTGACTTCTTCAACTTCGTAGTTGCAAACGTACAAGCTAACGGCACAGTAACTCAAACAGTTATTCGTACAGTTGAACAATTAGCAACAGTTATGATTTATCAAGTTAACGCCGGCGGCGGTGGTAACACACAAC
>Ga0208388_1000331_pt1 | contig 11226 bp, 17 predicted proteins | sample CryBogCBH18Jul07_FD_185511 | JGI IMG/M metagenome (GOLD analysis project Ga0208388, IMG submission 185511) | Freshwater microbial communities from Crystal Bog, Wisconsin, USA - CBH18Jul07 (SPAdes) (version 2) | ecosystem: Environmental > Aquatic > Freshwater > Lake | place: Crystal Bog...
TTCACCACCACCACCTATACCCACAAAGGTAACCACCACATGAGCCAAGACCTTCTTAACGAGATGCTCGAGCACCAATCCAACGTTCGAGCCCTCGAAACCCAAGCCCGCGAGTCCAACCGCTCGGTAATGCTGGCGCTGCTCAAGCGCCTGGGCATCACGCGTGTTGTCATCACGTTCGACGGCAGCGGTGACTCAGGGCAGGTCGAGGAGATCACTTGGGAAGGCATCAGCGACCCGAACGAGCACACGTTCGAAGAAGTGCTGAAGGTCATGAAATATGGACACGGCACGCTCCATGACGTGGGGTTCTCGCCGGGCTCCACCGTGAAGGACGCCCTGAATCACTGGGCCTACGAGCTACTCGACGGCACCCAGTATGATTGGGTGAACAACGAGGGCGGATGCGGGACCATCACCATAACACCATCGCCCGTCCCCGTTGGTGAAGGCGAAGACCCTACCCCCGAGATCGCCATCGACATGAACGTGAGGATCATCACCTGCGAGAACCATTACCTGGAGGGGTAACATGGCGGACCCCTGGCACCATGCCGTGTCGTCGTCCAAGAAATGGGGCGGCGCACCCGAGGAATACTACCCGATCCATGAATGGTTCGACGGTAGCAAAGCCATCATCTGTGACTTCAGACATCGTGCGCTGCGCCACCACGCCGAGGGTATCGCCCTGTGTGTGGACCTGTTTGGCCCCACGCTCACGCTGTCCACGGGTCGCAAGATCCCCACGCGTTGGATCGGAGAACAGCATGTCCGTGAAGACTTTGGGCACATCCCGAGCTTCGTGGATTGGGTCAGGGCCATCCGGCCCGAGCCTTGGATGGGCAGCGTGCCCAAGCTCGACGTAGCTGAAACCCTTACCGAGTGAGGTAACCAACCACATGACCGAAAGCGCCTACCTTCCGTCCGATGGGAACCTAAAGATACGTGGGTTCCTCAACTACAATCCGATCGAGTTCAAGCACAACAAAGACGAGGCCGACAAGCGTATCGAAGCCTCGGTTATCTCGCACAACTTTGGCTTCGGGTTCATCTACCTCCAAGCCGCTGACGGGCACCCGGAGCGGGTCGAAGTGTTCATCAACTCGGCCGTGGATGCCGTCAATTGGACGCGGATTTACAGCGGCCCCGTCCGCGACCTGGCGACGGCACCAGGCCGCCACAAACTCATGAAGGAGATCGCGATACAGGAACTTACGGGCAAAGATTACGAGGACATTCTAAACGTTTAACCCCCACCCCCCACTACCTACGGAGGTAACCATGGCACGCTACCGCGTGTTGATCACTGAGGTTGTCCGACAGGAATACTCCATCGAGGTGGACTCGACGGGGTCATCCCAAGCAATGGAGGACGCCGAGGAGGAGCTACACGCAGCCCAACCTGAACCATACGACACTGACATCATCGACCGTCAGTTCGAGGTGGAGCAACTCTAGGTCCGACCAAGACCGCGCTCTCATCAACCACCACCACGCCTACCAACCATCACACCATCTCATACCCACCCATACCCACAAAGGTAACCATCACATGAACTTCACCATGCTGTCCGACCGTTTCCGCGCTCTGCTGGATGCCCGCATCTCGCTGGAGATCATCTCCGCACCGGGCCGTGGCAAGTCCACGTTCATCGAAGACACCATCGCCCGTGAGTCGGCGCGGGACGGCGAGCCCTGGGGCTTGTCCACGTTGTTCCTTGCGACGCAGACCCCGCCTGACCTGATCGGCTACATCATGAAGGGCGAGCGCGTCTACGACGGTAGGGTTCTTCCCATCTCCGAGCCGACCATGCCGGGCTGGATGTTTACCCGCGACGGTAAGCCGCTGTCTCACTACAAGCGCGGCATAGTGTTCCTCGACGAGTATGGTCAGGGCGAGGCTGACGTGAAGCGTGCGTCGGCTGAGTTGCTGCTCAACGGCCGCCTGGGTCCGTGGGCCATCCCCGAGGGCTGGACTGTCGTGGCGGCATCCAACCGCGCCTCGGATCGCTCGGGTGTCACCAAGAGCTTCGACTTCGTGATCAACCGGCGCTGCGAGATCCACGTCACCGACGATCTGGCAAGCTGGGAGAGTTGGGCGTTCGCCAAGGGCGTGGACCCCACGTTCATCACCTTCGCCAACCAGAACCCGCATATCGTGTTCTCGGACGGCGTGCCCGACAAGCAGGGTCCGTGGTGCACGCCTCGCTCCCTGGTCATGGCCTCTACCTTGCTGGGTAACATGCGGGACGCTGACGGGCGGCTCCCTGTGGATGCGGTCGCCGTGGAGATTGCCTCGGGTATGATCGGTGAGGCAGCAGCCGCGCAGCTGTTTGCCATGATCCGCCTCGGCCTGGAGATGCCCGACTACAAGGACATCATCGCCAACCCAACCAAGGTCAAGGTTCCGACCAAGCCCGACGCTCAGATGCTCGTCACCTACAATCTGGCGGCGCGCGTCACGGCGCAGGACGCGGACCCGGTCATCACTTACATGATGCGTATGCCCAAGGAGTTCGCGGTCACCTTCGCCAAGGTCGCCTGTGTCCGCGAGCCCCGCCTGATCTACACCAACGCCTTCGAGAAGTGGGCTGACGACAACGCCACTCTGATGACGGCCATCACGACCGTCTGATCCTCGCACGGCGCTGTGTCCCTTCCAGCGCCAGCAGACAACGGGAGTTTGTCCCTCTTGTTGGCAGCCGGTGAAAGCCCGGCACCCCATTCCATACCTAGAGAGGTAACCATGCTACAGGACGTTGGCGCGGCACAACGCGCCATGAACACCATCGAGGAAGCCATCGCGAACTACCACGCCAAAGGGTTTTATTCCCCTGTGATGAACTGGGCCGACATCAAAGCATCTGGATGCGAGACGCACGCCGAGTTTAATAAGCTGGTTCGGCGCCGTGGCGTTCCCGAGAGTGTCTGCCGCAAGATCGTCCGCCAGCACGCCAAGGAGAACAAGTTTCTGTATGTTCACCATGAGACTACCTTGCGGCATTACCCAGCGCGCGACGTAGCGCCTACTCCCGTCGAGAAAGTGTATATCCCCAAGCTCAAACGGGCTGCGCCGCTCATGGCCACCATACTGGTGGCGGGCACAGCGGTGCCGAGCCAGTGGACGCAAGATAACCATCCGATTGGGTATTTTAGCGGCCACGCGTCGTTCTACGCGATACGGTTCAGCGACCCCGACCAGTTCAAGCACTGGTGCGACCGGCTAATGACCAACCCCGAGTGCATCAAGGCACTGGGGTTTACCCCAACGGGTAAGCCCTGATGGTGGAGCATTGGACCACCGCTGCCCGAACCATCGCTGAGCAAACCTTGGGCCGCATGAATAATATCTTCTCAAGCGCGGAGTCTATCGGGCTTGCTGAATACCGTCTCGCCAAGATCCTCGAATACGCCCGCAGCATAGGGAACCCCGACATGCCCCGCAAAACTTACACCATCACACTACGGGTGGATTACAACACCCAAGACAAGGTTGAGATCACCACCAAGCTGGTGCGTCAGGCGGCGCGCAGGTTATCCACGCAGGTAAACCTGATCGCTGACAAGCGTAAGCCTCAGATCGCTGTGGAGTCCGAGGACTTCTTCATCGGCACCGAGCAGATCGACCTGGCTGTGATGGACGACGAGGTATAACGCGCTCTCATCCAGCATCCACGTCCACCATACCAAGCGCACGCTTTAGCTCGTGAAAGTGCCTATCCAAATGCTGCTCCAGCCGGATGATTACCTCGTGATCCTGCTGGTCGATGACGAGGTTCTTGATTGCCCGGCGACGGTCTACCTGAGCTTGGCGATTGGCCGATAACAGCAATATCGGACCCGTGAACGCCGCCTGAATCGACAGGAACAGGTTCAACAGGATGAACGGATACTCGTCAAAATGGGTGATACCCAAGACGTTGACCGTTACCCATATAAGTAATATCCCGGTCTGGATTAGGATAAACTTCCACGACCCGATAATACCCGATAGTCTGTCCGCCAGCCTCTCAGAGTATGACACCATAACACCCTCAGACGTTTGGATGTTTATACTTAATTCTACCACCACGTTCAACTAATACACGCCACCAACCACAAAGGTAGGAGAACATATACATGGACGACATTACCCTTAAAGGTAACGCCATGAAGATGGCGATGATCCTCGCACCCGACGAAGTGTTCAGGCCCGGCACCAAGTGGATACTTAACAGAAAATTCGAATCTGGAGCACCGCTCAGAAAGGGCAAGGTCGTCGTAAGTAAGGGTCTATGTGTTCACGAGGATTGTGTTGACGAAAAACACCACATAACCTTCAACGCCGTTGATCGTGACGGCTACACGTCCGAACATATTACTTATACGAAGGACTTGCTCCCCTATACAGGGGAGTAATCATCACTACCTAACAGCCTCCACCCGCCACCCACCACCACCACCACCACCACTACCCACAAAGGTAACCACCACATGACCGCCACCCAAACCAAGGTCATTGATCCTTCGATCAAGGCCAAGAAGAACGACGTCTCCAAGCTCACCCGCGTCGATCTGACGCCTCAGCAAGCCAAGCAGTGGGAGATGACCCGCTCGGCGCTGCTGTGGGGCGCACCGGCCTTCACGCACATCCTCTATTCGATGATGACGGTGAAAGACACCCGGTCGGACAAGGACGACAACATCGCCATCTTCACCAAGGACATCCCCGTCGCTGCGACCGATGGCTCGCATCTGCTGCTCAACCCGGACACGTTCTTCAAGTTCGCGCTGGGCGAGCGTGTGTTCGTCGTCGCCCATGAGATCATGCACTGCGTCATGGATCATTGTGGCCAGATGCACGCCTTCGAGCGTCGCGGCAAGATCAGTTACCCCTCGGGTAAGTCGCTCAAGTATGTTGACCAATACATGAACGTGGCGGCTGACCTGGTTATCAACGACCTGCTGGTCGAGTCCAAAGTTGGTTCGTTCAACAAGGAGTGGCTGCACGACACGAACGTCGCGCGCGGCACGGACTCGGTGATCGACGCCTACGCCAAGGTCTACAAGGAGCAGCAGAAGCAGGGCGGTGGCGGTGGTGGCGGTGGCGGCCAGGGGAAGGGTAAGGACGACGGTCCAAACGAGGGTCAGAACCCCGGCCAGAACCCCCGCCAGGGCTTCGACCAGCACCTCAAGCCCGGCACCGCTGACGGCAAGGACGCTGAGCAGAAGCAGCAGGAGCGCAACCCGCAGGAGTGGAAGACCGCCGTTGCTGCCGCCCGTGACGCCGCCAAGGCCCAGGGCAAGCTGCCCGCAGCGTTGGAGCGGTTCTTCGGTGACATGCTCGACCCGCAGGTGAGTTGGTCCGAGAAGATCCAGGCATTCTTTGCCCGCAAGGTTGGCTCTGGCTCGTATGACTGGCGGCGTGCCGATCGTCGCCTGATTGTGCGGGACATCTATGCGCCGGGCCGGTCGGGCTTCGGGGCTGGCACGGTTGTCGTCGGCTTCGATACGTCGGGCTCCATCTATGCGGACGCGACTTTGATCGACCGCTTCATGGCCGAGATCGGCGGCATCCTGTCGGACGTGCGGCCCAAGCGTCTGGTCATTCTGTGGTGCGACGCCAAGGTCCATCGCCACGACGAGGTGGACGAGCTTACGGATCTCAAGGGCCTCAAGCCCGTGGGCGGTGGCGGCACGGCATTCGAGCCGGTGTTCGACTGGATTACCCAGCAGGGTATCGAGCCGGATGCTCTCGTCTATCTCACCGACGGTTTGGGTAGCTTTCCCACCACGGCACCCAATTATCCCGTGCTGTGGGGCAACATCTACGAGGGCTCCAAGTATCCGTTCGGTGAAGTCGTGGACGTTCCCAATCAGAAGTAGGGCGAATACCTAAGTAGTCGGTAAGTAGCCGGTGTACCAGTGTAGTACTACGTACTACACTGGCCGCTTACCCACATAGGTATAGAGATGAACGAGAAAGTCTTTCACCCGGACCACTACGCCCGATTCAACATCGAGCCCGTCACCTTCATATCCGCCAACCGGCTACCCTTCGATGTTGGCAACATCATCAAATACGTCTGCCGGTACGACGCCAAGAACGGACGGCAAGACGTAGAGAAAGCCCTCCGCTACTGCGAGATGCTGCTGGAACGCCTCGACCGCGAGCAGCGCATCGCTGACGGCGAAGATGCCGATGATGTTTGGAAGCGCGTCCTCTAACGCGCACTCAAAACACAGGGACACGCAAGACCACACATGAACAAGCTCACACCCTACCAACTCGACCTGCCGTTGCCGCCCACCTCTCAGCGCCGTGGCGGCCTCACTCGCTGGGCGAACCCCACTTACGTCGCCAAGGTGAAGAAAGCCCGCACCGACATAGTCATCTGGAACCGGGCGATGGATGAATATCTTATCCGCAGCCGCAACTCCGGGATGACCTTCTTACAGTGCAGCGACGGGCTTGGCGTGGCCCAAGCCACCGCCCGCTCCCGCGCCATCGCGTTGGGGATCTGGACCCCAAAACCGAGGAAACCCACCCATGAAAATAGGCGACACCAGCCTGTGGATGCACAACCTGCACCTTCGACCGGATATTCGGGAGATGACTAGGGGAGGATTCACGGACAAGCTCCGCAACAGCACACGGAGGCTATTTCGTATGGCCGAGCCAAGCGGGAAATTCGAAGAATACATCGAGCACAAGCTAAGTGAAAAAGCGATGGTCTGCGCGGCGTTACTGGCTCCAAGGGAAGCGTTCACCCCTGGTACTTTGTGGACATGCACCGAGGACTCTCCCATGTGCGCGAACGTGCATAATGGAGACATAGTAAAGATCCAGAACATATCGCACGAGTACCCGGACGGGACGATAATACTACTCGCGGATACTCCCGATGTTACGGGCTGGTACATCCCGGCGACTTCACTCAAACCCTATTACCCACAGAGGTAATCATGGACCGCGTAGTTCCACCCAATACCAACGTAAGACTCCCTCACCTACAAGCCTTCGCCAGTAAGATTAGCGAGATGCTGATTGAGACATGCTCCGACCCTAAACTTAAAAACATATTTGTTCGCGGGCGCTTGGCCATCGACGCCTTAGACGCAGAAGAACTAAGCGGTTTGGATAAAGAGGCATGGGTATATTCCTATGGCGGCGGCGACTGGCCCCAACGCGCCGCCTCTCGGGGGGCTTCGTATTTGTACGAGTCGTTTGGGAATTTTTCTGAGAGCGGAGGACAGCGCAGGGTGACCATACTGAACTGGTCGATCGACTATCTGCGCGAAGTCTTACCAGAAGAAAAACTACTTACCTACGCCGCGCTCCTCCTCGCCTAACAACCCCATACCCACAGAGGTAACCATGGATACATCCACCATACTGGTCACCCTTGGCGGACTGCTGAGCGTCACGGTGCTGAACCTGACCCTCGTCGCCATCAACGTCCACGCCACCAAGCTCACCATGCGAGCGACCTCACAGGCGATGCAAGCCGCCGAAGACGCGTCGGAAAGCTGCCTTAATGCTTCGCAAGCCGCGAGTTTTGCGGATGAAGCCGGGGGCCGTCTGCGGGCAGCCATGATGCGCCCATGAGTTCATCCATTATTTCAGGCCCATTGGCACCTGAGGAGATATCACCTCGGGACCAAGAGCTTGAGAGTCTAGAAGACGCCGTGCTGGATGCGGTGATTGGGGACGCTCACATGCAGGTGTTCGCTGAGCGGCTCAACAACGAACTGATCCGCGCCTGCTCCGACAAAATACTTAAGAGCCGCCTGAAGGCGGGGGCTAAGGCGATAGCAAACTTTGACCATGGGAAGCTGCTGGAGCTTGATAGTTGGACTTGGGAATACAGGCGCGACACTCTTAAGTTAGACCGGATTGTGGCGTTGATAGCGTCGTATATGTACGAAGCCTGCCACCTGACGGGGGCGGGGCGGACCTCAGCGGTCTACCACACCCTTAGATGTATACGCGCCCACGGCAATAGCGCGCATATCACATACCCCAGAACCGACGTAATCCTGTTGATTTTGTAAACCATCACACCACCACACCACCACACCACCACACCACCACACCCTCTTACCCACAAAGGTAACCACCATGACAGCATTCACCGACCGCCGCTTTGAGATGATCACAGACGAGCTTCGCCCCCTTATGCAGTCTTTGAAGTATTACGCGTCTTACTTCGCGGCGACCCCGCAAGACTTCATCGGGCTGTTCATCAAGCCCGAACACATCGAGCCTTTGCGCGTCGCCAAAGAGATCTGCGAGCCCAATACATTTACGAACCACCAGTTCTACTCCCGGTGGCGAGTGAACACGGCGGACATTGGCGCGGAAAATCCAGACGAAGTCATGGTCCAATTTACTTACGTGACCCGATCCGAGCATGGCGGCTTCGACTTGCTTATCCCTCGGTATGCCAACAAGGGACCATTGACCGAGCGCTCGCCGGAAGCCGAGCAATTCGCGCGTCGGATCGACGACTACATCGCCTTTCGGATGAAGCTGCGCGCCGACATCACCAAGGCGTTTGCCGTGCTTGAGACGCTGAACAAGATCTGCGACACGCCCAGGCAGGTTCGATACTTTCTCCCCGGCATCGTGGCGCTGCTGTCGGCAAACCCTAATACCAAAAAACAGGGCGACGCACTGCGGGACTACAAGGTGCCGACGTCCATCCCGCCGACATCGCCCGAATTCCGCGATGCGTGCTCAGCCACGCAGAAACTAATCTCCCGTGCGCTGCTGCTGCCTGACCCCAACATCAAGGGCTATGACCTGATCGGGCGGGTGTCTCTTGGGTCGTTTGAACGTGGCACCCCGGCGATTCGGTATCCGTGGGCGAAGCCGTTTTTCACGTTGGATGGTGACTAAACAAGTTGCGGCGGCGACCCCACCACGAGTCGCCGCCGCGTAGTCCCCTACCCACAAGTAGGTGCCGAGAATGAACAACCCGGCCCGGCACCTGTAACCCAGGTGGGTACGTCCGTCAATAATTTCAAGGCTTGCAGGTAATATGCAAAAAATCTTCGTAGATGTGGAGACCTACTATGACAAGGATTACAGTCTCCGAAGGATGACACCCATCGAATACATTAAAGACCCGCGCTTTGAATGTATTGGTTGGGCCGTTTCTAGAAATGGACTTAGCGGGTTCATGGAAGAAGATGAGTTCCGGGAGTTCTTGTTTACCCTACGGGGTAAGCGAATCGCGATGATCTCGCACAACGCGCTCTTTGATATGAGCGTCTTGGCGCAGAGATTCGACTACACCCCCGACCTGATGATCGACACGCTGGGCATGGCTCGCGCCATGTGGGGGCACAAGTATCAACGCCTCTCGTTGGAGATTTTGAGCCTGCAACTCGGGCTTGGGGTCAAGGGCGACGTGCTGCCCTTGCTGTCGGGCATGAGCAAAGCCGCCATCATCCAGGCGGGCCTGTGGAACCGGCTCAAGGCCTACGCCGTCAACGACTCAGATTTGTGCGAGAAGATCTACCACCGTGCGATGGACGAGGGCTTTCCCGCCAGCGAGATCCTCGTCATGGATAACGTGCTGCGATGTGCGGTGAACCCGCAATTCCAGATCGACCGCACGGTGCTGGCTGAACACCTCGCGATTACCCAACAGGGTAAGGAACAACTCCTCGCAGCGTGTGGGATGAACGACCGCGACGCGCTTATGTCGAACGAGAAGTTCGCGGCTGCGTTGCGGAACCTGGGTGTGACCCCGCCCCTGAAGCGCTCGCTGCTGACCGGCAACCAGACCTATGCGTTCGCCAAGACCGACTTGGCGTTCCAGGCCCTCGAGGAACATCCCGACCCACGGGTGCAGACGCTTGTCTCGGCACGGCTTGGCCTCAAGTCCACCATCGAGGAGACGCGCACTCAACGCATGATCAACATCGCCAACCTTGCGTGGGACGGCGAGCCCCTGATGCCCATCCCCCTCAAATACGCGGGCGCTCACACGCACAGGCTATCGGGCGACTGGCGGATCAACATGCAGAACCTTCCCCGTGGCGGGAAGCTGCGCAATGCGCTGCTGGCACCCCCTGACCTAGAGATCGTGGTCGCGGACGCCGCTCAGATCGAAGCACGCGGCGTGGCGGTATTCTGTGGCCAGGCCAACCTGGTGCAAGCGTTCAAGGACAAGCTCGACGTGTATTCGATGTTCGCGTCCGAGGTGTTCGGTAAGCCCGTAAACAAGCGGGACAACCCCATTGAACGCTTCATTGGTAAGACGGGCATCCTCGGGCTGGGGTACGGCGTAGGCGCTCCGAAATTCCAGGACACCATCAAGACCAGCTCGAAAAATCAAACCGGCACGCAGGTCGATATGTCGGACCTCGAGGCCTCGAACACGGTCAAGAAGTACCGGGAGCTTTACCCCTGCATCCCGGCGATGTGGAGGACTCTGGACAAGGCCATCCCCATGATGACCGACAAGAAGTGCTTCATGCAGATCGGCCCCATCAAGATCGAGTTCGGGCGCATCGTTCTGCCCAACGGCCTGACGCTGAACTACCCCAACCTTCGACGCGAAGAAACCGGCTGGGTGTTTACCTATGCGGGTAAGACCAAGCACCTCTATGGCGCGAAGCTTCTGGAGAACATCATCCAGGCCCTCTCCCGTCTCGTGGTGATGGAAACCGCCACGCGTATCCGGGTCAACTACCAGCATAAATTCGTCATGCAGGTCCACGACGAGCTCGCTTACTTGGTCCCTCGTGGCGAGGGAGAGTCGTTCAAAAACCTTCTGATCACGGAAATGTCGGTGCCTCCGACCTGGATGCCCGATTGGCCGCTTGCTGCCGAGGGTGAGGTTGGCCGCAGTTACGGCGAAGCTAAATAGGGGGAAACCCTAATCAAATCGGTCATAGCATGAACGGTACAAAATAGCACAAAATAAAGCGTTGACATCGCTCAATTCCTGCACATCTTATTGCCGAAGGTTCACAATAACCACCATGGCAAATAACAGCATGACCAAGAAAGATAGCCTTTCGGATCACGAAATACTTAGGTTTCGGCAGGAATACCGGCTGACGGAAATGCAGACCATCCTGTTGAATGCCTTCCTGACTAATCCCATCGTCACCGAAGACTTGCTCCGGGACAAATACGGTATCAACCGGAACCATCAGGTCTTCATCCATCGACTTCGCCTGAAGCTGACGCCCAAGGGGGTCAATATTCAGTCGATGCGAAGCCTCGGG
>Ga0208388_1000332_pt1 | contig 11223 bp, 12 predicted proteins | sample CryBogCBH18Jul07_FD_185511 | JGI IMG/M metagenome (GOLD analysis project Ga0208388, IMG submission 185511) | Freshwater microbial communities from Crystal Bog, Wisconsin, USA - CBH18Jul07 (SPAdes) (version 2) | ecosystem: Environmental > Aquatic > Freshwater > Lake | place: Crystal Bog...
ATTAGTAGATGACGGGGTGAGAAGTACTGATGTTGAATTTAGGAATAAAATAATACAGTTATTTGATTTCTTTATTGAGCATTTTAATACTGGTAATGTTGTAAAGTTATCAGGTGATGTGGAACAGAGATATAATATTATAAAGAGTGAAATTAAAAAACGAACAAAATAATTTATGAGTAATCAAGTACTAGACAATTCTAATATTAGTAAACATTTAGGTAAAACATCTGAATATAAAAATACATATGATAAAGCTTTACTTGTAAGAGAACCAAGGCAAAGTAACCGTACGTACCTAGGTATTGAAGATGCTAATTTACCTTTTATTGGCTTTGATACTTGGAATGCTTATGAGTGTTCCTTCTTACTCAATAACGGATGCCCAGTAACTGGTGTTGCAAAGATTTGTTACCCAGCTGATAGTAGGTACATTGTTGAGAGTAAGTCCATTAAACTATACTTTAATAGCTTTAATATGGAGAAGATGGGCGGTAATATGCGTGATGCTATTCTTAACTTTAAGAATACAGCAAGTGCTGATTTATCCGATTTATTAGGAACACATGCACGTGTTAGCTTCTTACCAGGCTTCTTGGTTGATAAGACAGATGTTAGTGCTCATGATTATTATGATAAAGAAATCTTTAAGACTGTTGAAAACGTGATTGATGAACAGCAGTTAATGCAGGTTAAGTTTGATACCTATACTGAAACACCTGAACTATTACAGCAAGATATTAGAGTAGTAGCTAATGAAACAGAGCAATACTTCCATTCAGGTTTACTAAAGAGTAATTGCCGTGTTACTAGTCAGCCAGACTGGGGTGATGTTTATATCTATATGAAGTCCACTTCTATAGTAGATGAAGTATCATTATTAAAGTATATAGTATCATTTAGAGATGAATGCCATTTCCACGAAGAGATATGCGAATGCATCTATAAACGTTTATCAGATATCTTTAAACCATCAGAGTTATTTGTAATGTGTTTATATGCTAGAAGAGGTGGTATAGACATTAATCCCGTAAGAGCATCTGATCAGAAACTAATGTTCAGACTAAGTAAGAACTTATACGATATCTACGGACCGCACGTGAAGACGTCAAAACAATAAGACAATAAAAACCCCGGTATCTTTTGAATACCGGGGTCGATTTTAATTCGTTTGTAACGACTAAGTTTAATCTTAGAAGTATACTGATTGTGTCGCAGGTGTGAAAGCCTGGCCCAATCCCGAGATTAGAATCACATGGTAGTAAAGATTTGCACCAAAAATGTTATCTACAACACCATAACGTGTTAATAGACCAACTCTTGGAGCAAAATCATTCTGACCGATGGTGCGTTGTACCATTACAGGAATGTAAGGGCAGTAGATGATACCTGTATCATAGAACTCTGGACCCTTGTAGCCTAATAAGGCATACTCAGGACGTGTAGTTGAAGGTACTGAGCCGTATTGACCGTTCAGATAGTTACCTTCAGTACGAGTATCGCGGTAAACGTTGAAACGTCCACCTAAATTACCTACCTTAGCAACGCCGACTGGCTGTGTATTTACATTACCTTGGACTGGTACCCATTGGAATTCAGGTAGCATTTCAAGGATTGCAGCAACGCGAGGAGTACAAACAACAAAGTTTGCAGCACCACGACGATTACGAACAGCAATACGGTTTGCTTCGATAATTAATCTTTGATAGAAGTCACGATTACGTTCTACTAACCAGCGACCGTCTGCGGAAGCTGGGGACCAAACAGAGTAACCGTTGCCAAAACCTGCGTTAAGAGCAACTTGGATCATTCTGATTAACATTTCACGGTCGATTTCTGCCTGAATTTCGTACGACATAGCGTTCGTTAATTCGGTGTCGATATCGATACCATTCATGTTCTTTAAGTCCTGTTCGAGTTCAACTGACCAGCGAGCGCCTAAACGGCGAGTACCAGCTTCAACAGCAGTCTTTTCAAACGAAACTTCGAATGTTGGAATAGCATTCGTTAATTCAAAGTTTTGTAAGAGAGCAGCAACACCGTTATCGGTACCAGCAGTTAGCCATGAAGCTAAGTTGCTATAATTGTTCGAAGCAGCTCCGGAAAGAGCAGCTGACGAAGCACCGGTGTAAGCAGTGTTTAAATACTGGTAACCAGCTTCTGTGTTAGCAGCAGCAGCTAGTACGCCAGCCTGTCCTGTTGGAGTCGTTGTACCTGAACCAGCACCGTCATTCGTGCCAAGTGTTTGGCCTGTATAACGGTAACGTAGAGCAAATGCAAGACCGACTGGACCTGCCATTGGTTGAACACCAACGATTTCATTTGTGATTAACTCGGGAAAAGTACGACGAATCATAGGAATCAAGATCTTTGGAAGACGATAGTCGCCTGTTGCGTAGGTGTCTGTACCAGGAGTACCTGATGCATAGCCTGCAGCACCAATAGAAGAAGCATTACCAAATGCACCACCGTTACCTGCAGTATTAATGCCTGTTGGTACATATCCTGGACCTGCTTCACGAATGCACCACTGCTCTTGATTTTCAAGTAGCATTGCTGTATTCAAACGAGTATGATCATCTTCAATTGCTGCAACGTTCTTTGAGGAGTAGTCCAATACTGGAGCCCACTTCTCGAGAAGAGCTGCTGCTCTTGATTCATCAATATATGCCTGTGTAGGTCTGATTGATTTATTCATTGTGTGTTAATTTCCCTTTATATATATTGTCGACCCCAAGACTCTGCTTACGCAGGCCAGGTTACTCAGGAATTAACCTTCTAGAAAGTTTTTATTAGTACTTGCTTAATTCAGTCAAGTATGGTGAAAGTGGTTTTACGTCTTCTTGTGTTTGTTCTAAAACAACACGATCAACGTTAGTACTTTCACTTAAAGCTTCTTCCTTTAAGGTCTCAAGCCTGTCATTAGACTTCTTGGCAAACAACTTTACTGTATAATCAAAGTTTTCAGAAATGAACTGAGCAGATTTGTCAGACATTACCTTTTTGATATACTTCTTTTGTTGTTCATCAAGCACTGCACTCTTTTGCTCTATTAATAAAGCAGCCTGCACTTTGTCAAGTTCAGACTTTAATTGTGCATTCTCTTGAATGACAGACTCAAGCTTTTTGGAAGCTTCACTAATTTGGTTTTTACCGTCGATAATTGCTTCTTTAATACTCTCTTTTTGTAGAGCGGCATCAACGGCTAAATGGTTACGAAGGCTTTCTAATACTGTTATTGCCTTCTTGTTACGTACAGCTTCTTTGATTTCTTCAGCAGGTATTGCTTCATCAAGGTAAGCTTCTAAGTAATCACTAATAGACTCAACAATTTGAGCCTTAAAATTCTTTGCATCTTCATTTAATGCTGTTTCGTATTTTTGGATAACGAGCTTTAATTTTTCTGCTCTATCAGCATCAATAGCTTCAACTACCTTTTCTAATTTGCTTGTATGATCTGAATCAATTGACTCTAATAGCTGTTCTAGCTTCTGGCTATAAAGTTCATCCTGTTCATTGAGTGCTTTCTCAACGTGTAAAGTAACTTTTTCCTTTACTTTGTTTTCAATAGCTTCTTGGATCTTCACCATTGATTCTTCTGATAAATTCTTGAATAGTTCGTTGTCCATATTAGAAAAGGTTATTATTATTATTTATGATCCTCTGCTTAATTTTCTTGTTAACTGCATCATTTAAATACGTGTTAGCTTTTTTATAATTTTTATCTAACATAGCAGACACGAATCTTTTAATATCTTCTTTTACTTTCATGTTATAATTTATTTATAAAGGAGATAATTGCATCCTTTAGATATTGATCTTTGTTATGACGTGGCAGAGTTCCGATCTTGTTTTGAAAATTGTCGTAAAGTTCTTCAAATGAACCATCTTTAGCTAAAACGTATTGTTTGCTTTCTAAGATACCATTTACAAAAGCTTTTGAAAAGCTTGGATCAGCAACACAATCAACAGCTACTAATCTAAAGTCTTTTACTCTAGCTTGGCCATTTGATTCAGAAACTAACTGACCTAAACCTCTTGTGCTCATACCAACTCTAACACCGTCATCAATTAATGAACGTACTATTAGACCTGTTGGTGTTGAAAGCACTTTGCTCTTACCGTAAAATACATTTCCATCTTGAGTTAGTTCAGTTACTAAATGACAAGCTCTTTCAAGATCTACATCTGCAGTAGTTGGGTGATTTAACTCACCCATTGCTCTACCTGGCTTAATCATTTCTTCTGTGTAACGCTTAGCTTCAAGTCTCATTTCATCTAAGCTATAAATTCGTTTGTTCCTATTAACCCCCTCAGCCATCATATATGGACCTTTAATGAAGAAGGTGCGTGGTTGATTAGCATTCTTTTCCTCAACGATATATTCATAATCGTTGTTGTTGGATGGTGTTTCAACAATTAGTTTAAAACTCATTTAATAATATTTATTGTTTTCTTCTCACTTTCAATTGATACCTAACTCTTTTTCTGTTAAGATTATAAACTCACACCCTTTGGTTTTTGCCCATTTTTTAGCAGCCTCCCACTTGGCCTGGTTAGTAATCCAAGTGGTTTGCTCATACAATACTGTAGATTTCTTTTTTCTGTTGTTATCGATGGGTTTATCAACTTGCTTGCTTGGTTTTATCTCCACTAAAAACTTCTTTTTATTTCCATTTTTATCTTTAAAAATTATAAAGCTATCAACAAAGTATCTGTGCACTTTCCCGTCCAACGGATTAATATACGGAATAATTATGTTTTCACTACCCCACTGTACTATGTTTTCATTGGCATCTGCCCATCTGAAAAACTTAAGTTCCCATCCAGATCTGAATATGGGGTGAGAAGTACCCATGTACTTGTTATGATTAGTAGGTTTAAAGATACCTTGTCTGTATTCCATTACATGTTATAAAGCGGTTTAATAACTTCCGCTTCTGTTTTAGTACCGTTCTTTAACCCTTCAATATCCATCATCAAGTTCTTTCTCTGTTCTACATCTAACTTAGAGTCATTTACAGCATGTTTAGCGTCTTCAAACTTTCTAGCTCTAATAAGTTTTATAACCTTAATTAGTTCTGGTGATTGTTTTTGTTTTAACACTGTACTGCCTCTCTTTAATGACATAGACTTTTGTGTCTTACCAACAACAAAGTTAAATGTTCTTTCTGGACTACCCGCAAGATCATTTTTAGCAACCGTATTGATAACATTATTGTAAATGTTGCATATATGATATGCTGGGTCACTACCTTGTTTCTCATCAAACATTACCAATTTTGATAACGGTTCAAACTCTGTTTTACCTCTAAAAATATCTTTTAAGAAAGCAACGGCTGCTCTCTCTTCTGGTCCTTGACCTGCTACATCTAAATCTTCTAATGATTTAAATTCACCTCTACCTTCTTGTTCAATTCTCTTTGCAAAGTTTATAGACCCTTCTTTTACTAAATCGTGAATAGCATTTATAAACTCTGGACGAGCTTGTTCCATTTTATGTTTATTCTCACCAGCTAAAATTTCATGATGTTTTAATTCTTCTTCTATCTGTTTAGCAAAATGGTAACCTTGCCTTGAAAGAGGTTTAGCCATTTTTAAAATATTAATTCTTCTATCTTTCTTTCTATAAGCCGACTCTTCTGGAGCATCACCAAACTTTGAACCCATAGTAGTGTTTCCACTTTTCATCTTTCTTAAAATTTCTTCTAAACGTTTTACGTGATTAGCTTCAGCAGTGTACTCATTATGTAGACGTCTATAATTACTCATTACTCTTGCAAGCTCTTTACCTGCTTCTGGATCTGCAGCCGTTACTATTAAAGCAACTCTAATCAAGTTGTTATTGTCTATAGGTATGTATCTACCCTTGTCTGGTGTAGGATTAACTTCTTGTTTCCTAATTTCAGGGTTTGCTACGCCAGTATCTTTACGAAATCCCATTGGACCAGTGGCCACAAAACGCATTGGATCTTTGCCTATTTTAGCTTCCGTAACTAATTTAGCTAAATCATTAAACTTCATAGTATTATTTATTATTAACCCACGAAGAACATTGGAGGCTCTGCATCTCCGAAGCCTGGTGTTCCTGTATATAATTGTTCTTCCAGTTTAGCTTTTTCTTCTAAACCTTCTTGTAACATGTCTGCATTTACAGTGCCGCCACCAAATAAAGTCGTTCCTTGAAACTTGCCTCTTATTCTTCCAAGCACAATCTTTGATAAAGCTAATGAGTACTGATACACCCACTGCTCTTTAATAATGTCTCTTAAAGGTCTTTCAACATAACATTGAATAACACCGTAATAAGAGTTTGTACCTGCACCGCTTGCATTAGGCTGCGGGTAAAGTCTAAACACTTGCGTTCTTTCATCAAAGTCAAACGATTGCTGTGTAGCTAATAACTTTTCACGGTTCTTTAACCAATCCTTTAACACATACCAGCTTATTAAGTCAAAGCCGTAATTACCCATCGCATAACTGAAATATGTTTGCTGTGCTAAAGTTTGTTCAATTGTAAACAACGTATTGATGCCTGTTGTTGTGCCTTCTTCAAAGTCTACAACAGCTATTACCTTTCTATAGTCCATTATGTCGTAATCAAAACTATTAAGTGTAGCTGCATTTAAATTCTGAGTGACAGCGCCTAATTGAGTACTTGGTTTTTGATAACTTTGTGTAAAGTTAGAAGAAAGTGATGGTATATACATTGTAATATAGTTGTATACACTTTGCGTTAGTACTTCATTAGCTGATGCACCGTTTATAAATGATGCTGATACTGAAGACAGTGACGTAAACGCTGACCCAGGTATAGGAGTGTTGCAGATGTAAACTGGAGTTGGTGATGTATCGTATCTAGAATACTGAGGGTTAATGTTTTTATTATTAATCTGATCAGCAAAAGAGTCTGTAGACTTAGCGGTAAATAAAGAATCTAATCTAATACCATAATTTGTGGTATATAAATTGCTATCAAATATAAGAAACTCTCTTGTATAACCAGCAAACTTTGCAAACATTTCACAAGCTATACTAATGTTTTCATTTAACTGATCGCTATGCAATTCTACGTTTATATAAGGGTAACCAAGTGACCTTAATATTCTATCAGATAACCTTTGGAACGATGTAATCTTTGAAGAAAGGTTAGTGCTTTGAAAAGCTGATATAGGTGTTATGTCACAACGTAGCATTTATATATTTATTAAGCTGTAGGTGCTGCAGCTGCTTCACCGCCTCCAGCTGCTGGTGGTGTTTCTGCTCCTCCTGGAGCCGGTGTAGCGGTAGCTGCTGCCCCGCCAAATGATGGAGGAGTTGCTGGTGTAGCACCGCCGCCTGGTGCTGCTGGAGCCTCGCCACCTGCTGGTGCTGCGCCTGGTACCAAACTCTCTCTCCAAGAAGGACCACCATTAAGAATTTGATTCAACTCCCATTCAAGTTCTTTATCTTTACGTAAGAACTCTCTGTTAGCTTTAATATCAATATCACTCCAACCTAAGTACTTCTTTTGAGCAAATGTTGATGATACTGTTTGATTTGAAGCCAAGTTGTTAAAGTTTGTTACCTTTAGTTCTAACTTTTGATTTTCTCTTAATTCGTAGAAGTTAGTTGGTACATTAAATTCAAGATTAATATTTGTTTCTTTAATATTATATTTTTCAGCTAATCCTTTTAACTTCAAATGCGTTAAGAAACCGTTCTTCAAACCAGTAGCAAAATTTTGTTGCAATCTAATAATGAAACGAGCAAACTTTAATTCTTCTCTTAATATTTCATTACCGTCTTTAAAGGTGCTTTCAGTGTTTAATCTATTAGTTGGTACCTTCAATGCTTTGTAAAGTTTATTAACAAAGTACATTAAGTCAGTTAATTCACCTAAATTTTGTCCCCCTGCTAACTGAGTAACTGATGTACCTTCACTACCAGCTCTCTTAGCAAACCAGAAACTATCTAACATTGACTGCGGGTTAAACTTTTGAACTGGACCTTGTTGCTGCGCATCGTATGTCTTCTTACTCCAGTACTCTTGTATAAGTTTGCGTAAGTATTGTTCAGCTTTTGGCGGTGCCATATTACCGACATCAACATTAAACACTAAACGTTCTGGAGCTCTTACTAAACGATAAATTACAATACTATCTTCAATAAGAGATAATTGTCTGTAAGCTCTTCTAGCGTTTTCAATGAATGGTAATCTGAAAGTCTTGTCTTGGTTCCAAATATTAGAATTGATATAAGTGATCTGGTTTTTATCCATCGGGATAAATTCATACTTTTCAATCTTATTTGGTTTGTTTGGATCAAAAATAGGTTTACGTAAAATGTAACCCTTAATAATCATATTTTGAATGTTATCAAAAATTGGGTCAATTAACTCTGTTGGTAATTGTACTACCCCTAAAATGCCTTCTTCTGGATAAGATTTATGTACCACATGTTCAAAGTATACTTCACCTTCAATTAAAAGCTGTCTAAAGTACTCCCAACCTTTTCTTTCCAATTCAAAATTGTTTACATACTTGTGAAACTCTTCTATAATTTTATTCTTATCAATATCTTTTAACTCTATATTCTTAAAAATAAGTTTTACTATTTCACCACTATCATTTTTGTTAATACATTCATCACAAATTTCATCTAAGCAATCTGCTACCTCAGAAAAGGCAGCCATTACTCTATAGTCCATTATTCTAGGGCCTTTATCAGCTTGAATATTAGCGTAAACTAAATCACTATATACACCACCCTTTGCAATAGACCCAGAAGGCGTATTGTTATATTCATTATCATAGAATATGGATTGTCTAGCTAAAGCTTCAGCTCTTCTTGATCCAGTATCTCTAAATGTTTCATACTTAGGGTTTAACTGAGATAATACGGAATTAAGATCTAGTGCTTGATATGGTAGTTTGTTAGCTAGATTCTTAAAGAAACCGCTTTGATTGAAGCTTTTATTATCCTGAGCCATTTCAATTATTTAATAAAATATTCAAACAATACCACGTTTAATTACCATGATCTGGTAGTTGTGCCCATTACTTGATATATTACGGCTATCAACTAAAGCTGCTAATATTGCATCAGATACCCCATATTTAATACTTTGTAAGATAACACCGCCTGATATAATTGCGCCTCCAGAAATTATCATAATGTTCCAAAATAGAAAAGTGTATCGGTTGGTGTTGCAGAGCTATATAACGTATATGTCTGAGCTGTAGTGTCGTAGCCAACAAAGTTATAAGGTACAAAAGTAAATTTACTATTCGGGTATCTATAATTGTATTGAACGTGAGGGAAGTCAAAAGTTATAATACTATCATTTACTACCTTATAGTTGTATATTGGTTGCCCAACTATAGATTCTGGCTGTCTATTAAACCCGCCTATTGTTGTTACAGTGGAGTTGTATGTATAACTAAATGAATTGTTTGTTGATAATAACAAACCGTCTACATAAGAGAACCCAGTACCTAGTATAGTTACATTACCGGTTACACCTGGCGTTAATGAATAGTCTTTATCTAATAATAAACCGTTAAAGAATACATTCGTTACATTAGGTGAAGCAGATAACTCAAATGAGTCTTTATCACTATACAATCCAGTTGATGGCGGGTATGTATATGTGTTGCCTGACAACTCATAATAGTTAGATATTATGTTTTCAGCGTAGAAGTTTGTATCAATATAATAAATGTTTGATATAGGGCCTTGATCTGAATTATCTTTAAACAACCAACCCTTAATTGTGAATGTGGTGTCAGCAGTGATTCTTGCTTTAGTACTACCATTGAGGTCAGTTGGGTATTCCATACTAACACTTCCATCCCACAATACTTCACTTCTTATCTCTTGTAAATTTGGTAATTGAAACTCCTTAGGCACTGGCCAGCTTATTATAACATAAGGGTTGCTATATGGAATAAAATTACTTAAAATCTGATCCATGTCATTTTGATACCTTGCAATAATTGACATGTTAATGGTGATGTTGATAGGTACTGGAGGTTTTACAAACGCAGTACTTGAACCACTGTTGTAATAAAACCCATCTATCTTGTTAAATACTCTGTTATTGTCTCTAGCTATACCGCCTATTGTAACAGCAACTGCTGGTAATGTTAAATTCTTTTCAGGGTTAATAATGTCATACAATACCGCCTGTTTAGGTGAGTAAACATATCTTACTGCTATCTTATCCTGAGCTTGTCTTTGTGCATTATATCTTTTAATAACGATATCATCAAACGCAGTAACAAACTGCGCAAGCATATCCTTTATTTCAAAATAAAATGGTTGTTGTTTCACGCGTTACAAATACTTGGTTAATAGGTTTAACAACTCTACCTTACTCTTAATTTGGTTAAACTTACCACTGGCTTTAAGTTGTCTTATTTGATTAAAAACTTTATCATACATCATGTGTAAGTCTGCTCTAGACATTTTACCAAATCCTTCAACATACCTCTCTTCTTCATTCATTTCAACTGCTGCACCGGTACCAGGGCTGTTTATGGTAGCAGGCACTTTAGTTTCAGAACCAGCAGGTAATTGAGCTGTTTTTTGCACACCACCGAAGCTATCTTTACCAGGTGATTTGGGACTTAATCCCTTCTGCAATTGTCTTGCACCAGCGTCTTGCTGATCATACGCCATTGCATCTCTACCAGAGTTCATTTCTTTAATGACTCTACGTCTATAAGATTCGTAGATTTGGTTATACTCGCCGTTCATATATCTATTTATAAAAAAAGCCGGATGTTAAATCCGGCTTTTTGCATTACGATAAGTTAATATTATCCAAGAATTTGTTGAATCATTCTGCCTTGATCATCTTGGCAAACAAAGTTACCATTGCTTGATACTGTGTTTTGGCAATAAACAAATGATGTACCGTTCAATTGAGTTAATGGAATGTTATCAGCAATGTTACCATTTGGATTTAGAACTGTTACAGGTATTACGGTGGCTGCAGATGTGCCTGAAAGAGCTGTAGAGCTCAGACTTACAATTAATGAAGCAACTTGAATACCAGAAGCACAAGCTAAACCAGTGGCTGTAACAGCATATGGCATTGTGTTTGGTGTAGTAGAGCCTGGTAATGTTGATAACTTAAATGGATATGAGTTAGTGTCACTATAGTGGAATACACCACCGCCGTAACCATTGCCTGATGAATAGATTACACCGCCGTTAAAAGTTGTTTGTTGTAATGTT
>Ga0208388_1000335_pt1 | contig 11161 bp, 13 predicted proteins | sample CryBogCBH18Jul07_FD_185511 | JGI IMG/M metagenome (GOLD analysis project Ga0208388, IMG submission 185511) | Freshwater microbial communities from Crystal Bog, Wisconsin, USA - CBH18Jul07 (SPAdes) (version 2) | ecosystem: Environmental > Aquatic > Freshwater > Lake | place: Crystal Bog...
CCATACGCGCCCATGTGTAACACTCTTGCCAATTTTGTTGGCGTTCGTGAAATCTAGCCATCCAAAAGTACGCTTCAGGGCGATAAGGCAAGTAACTGACCGCTTGAAGGATGCAGTTAGAAACTGTGTGCAGTCTGTCGTTCTGCTCCTCAAAGCATTTAGCAAGCTTGAGAAGTGACACATAAACAAGGCTAGGGTGTGAATCCTTGCCGTACTCAGCCGTTCTTAGATAGAACGATACTGCGCTTGCTGTTTGCTTCTCTTTATCGTATGCCTGGGCAACTTGAAAGTTTAATTCAGGGTTGAAAGGGTCATGCGATAAATCAACAATGAGGGCTTCAATAGTCATAGCGCCTCCGCAATCATGTCCTCAACAATAGCGCGAGGAACACGAAGCACAAAAGCGGCATTATCTTGAAAGCCAAAGGAAACAAGTAGATCGCCTTCATACTCAGCAGCCCCTACGCAAAACTCAATCCGACCATCTAGGAAACTAAATGGCTCAGGTGATATGCCGACAAGGTTCAAGTCATCGTCATACACGCAAAGTCTGTGGCGATAAATGCCATCTTTTTGCTGAAGGTAATTTTTAAATAAATCTACTTCGTGAGTGATAGCGATATACACGCTACCCCAACGAATAAGTTGAGAGCCTCCGCGCTGGTCTTTCTCAGGTTGTATGCCCTGTTTAAGAGCTACCTGCTGCGCCATCGTGCCTTCTGCCTTCATAACCTCGATAGGGCTATGCCACTTAACAAAGTGAAAAGGCTTGTTGAGTATCGGCATCCAGTTCTTCTCACAGTATGACTGCGATGGAACTTCTATGCGCTCGCGTGAAATCTCTTTGATAATCCAAGTATCTTTGTCTATGGATACTTTGCTTTTCTCCATGCGACCTACGCCGTTAGTTGTAGTGTCGCGCCTAACGCCTATGAGGTAGTAGTCATCCCAATATACAAGGCGAGCATCTTCTAAACCTACAAACTCCCAAATGGGTTGATGTAGCTCTAGCATCTCAACCTTGGCGCAATCCGTTACTTTAAGATCGCTATTGAGTCTGACCACATAATTTTCAGTAACAAGTCGTTGGTCTTTCTCAGGATGTAGATAAGCAAGTGGCCCCCAACGAGAGGGAAAGCGTTGCTCGTTTTCTGAGTGATAAAGAATGTAATTGACTACTCGAACATTAACAAGAATATCGCCGTCAGGGTCTATAAAGACCGATGGGTTCATCCCGCCAAATGTTCCTGGTATTGCTAAGGGAGCTAACTTGCCACCCTGTCCAACCGCCTTTTGGACTAAATTCATACGCCTACTTTAACAGATTACTTTGTTGTATAAAAGTAATTACGCAAGTGGTGTAGCAGGGGTAGTTGCTTCAGGTAGAGCAGCAAGGGCTGCTTGATTAACCGTAATGGCTGCATCAATGGTAGCAATTGCAGTCTCAGAATCGGTAACCCCTTTAGGATTATTTGTTGCTTCAGCAACCTGCATATTGATTTGGTGCTGGTAACCTTCAGCAGCAAATTGAGCAATGCGCTGGGTAAGGATAGAACGCTTCTGCTCATCGGTTAGAAGTGTTGAGTAGTCTATTGCCATTGTTATTTCCTTCTTGTTGGTTGGCTTGGTTTTACTATATCATATTACGATAAAAGAAGTTTTGCTTCGTCTTCAGTAATGCCTAGTTTTGCCAAAAGTGCTTGTTTGGTCGCTGTTTTAGCATCTTCTTCAGTTTTGCGTTTTACCGCATCTGCTTGGCTTACTTGAATTTGAGCAAATTCTTCATCGGTCATTTCGCGGTCTAAAATTGTATTTGTTTCTAAATCGTGTATGCGTATCATTGGATTAGCCATTAATTGACTCCATAAATTTTGTAGTTTCCACCACTCCAAGAAGATGTAAAGTCTGCAGGAGTAAATTGAACGCTTGTTATTGCCGCCGTACCATTATCGCCACCAAACCCAAAACCACCAGATTTAGTTGTTTTGGTATTAGCAGATGAAAAAGTTGAACCAGCCTTAAATGTATTAGTTTTTGCATAATCAAATATTTCTATGCGATAATACCAACCAAGATTTGCTGTAGTTCCATTTCCAAAACTCCATAAAAAAGAATTTTGACCTGCGTAAGTATTTCCACCTGAAGAAAGTTCGGTTACCAAATAACCATAAGGATTGCCATAAATTCCGTTAAATAGAACTGTAAGCCAATTGTTACCAGAATCATACCAATTATCAACCTCAATAACTAAATTTCTATAGTTTTGATTTATTCCTGTAATGCTTGTTTGTGTACCTGACAAAGTACCAGAAGTAAGCAAAGTATATGAGCCACCACCCTGATAACTCAGCGCAGTCCAAGTGCTTGACCCGTTACCAATCTTAAACTTATTGGTATCGGTTTCAACACCCATCTCACCTGAAGCAAGAGTAGGGTTTGTGCTTGTCCAGTTAGCAGCAGTATCTCTGCGATGTTGAATAGTTGTTTGAACTGTCACGCGCTTCCTCCATCAATAATTGTTGCCTTTAATGTTCCAGTAAAGGTTGCGTTACCTGAACTGTCAATGGTAGCCCTAGTTGTTCCACCTGTAGCAATTGTAACTTGAGAGCCACCAATGTTAAGTGGCTGATAAGAGGTAACGCCGTTAGTAGCATCTACACTTTGAATAAAAGCACTAACACTACTTGTTCCAAAACGCATACCATAACTTGCGCCTGTTAAATAAATAATTCTATCATCATCAGATGATGAAGCAACTCTTAATACATTGCTTGCGCCTGATGTGTATATTTGACCTGATGCACTTACACTTGCCAGCGCCGTACCAGCACTATTCTGCCACTCTTGAAGGTTGGCGGTTTGACCCGCGATACCTACAATCGTCATTCCGATTCTTGCAGAATATCCATTTACAACATAAATAGAAGCAGCGTTACTGTTGCCAGTTCCTACAGACAAAGTGCCAAGAAGTTGAGCGCTTGTTTGCACATCAAGAAATCCATCTGCTGCAATGCGGGCGCGATAAGACCCGCTTGAATTCTGCCACTCTTGAAGGTTGGCAGTTTGTGAGGCTGCGCCTTTGACTACTATTCCCTTATCAGTTGCAGAATTTGGCTGAACCGCTAAATAAGCAGAACTTGTATATGCTGCAGCAGCACCAACTCCTACTGCGTAAATAACTCTTAAATTTCCACCTACGGTTGTGCCGTTAGTAGTCAAATTGCCTGATGCATCAATTTTAGCAAAAGCAGTACCACTTGAATCCTGCCACTCTTGTAAGTTGGCAGTCTGAGAGGCTGTTGCCTGAACTACTAACCCTTTGTTACTTGCACCAGCCGTATTGATTGTTATTGCACTAGTATCACCATTAGCACCTAAATACATTACAGCGCTTGAACCATAATTAGCAAAAATTACATTTGTTTGTAATTCACCAAAGGCATCTACCCGAGCCAAAATATTGCCGCTACTGTTGCGCCATTGTTGTAAATCGGCTGATTGGGATGTCAATCCAACAACAGTTAATCCAACGCTTGATGAGTTGGTTGGGTAAACTACTGGAGATGTTGTAAAACCACCTTGTAACCCTTGAACGCCTTGCGTACCTTGTAAACCTATTAGACCTTGAGTACCTGTAAGTCCTTGTGTGCCAACAAATCCTTGAGTACCCGTAGTTCCCTGAGTACCGATAATTCCTTGAGAACCTGTTAGACCTTGTGTACCCGTAGTTCCTTGAGCGCCGTTAGTTCCGTTAGAACCAGCAGTACCTTGTGCGCCTGTTGAGCCAGTAGTTCCTTGAGAGCCATTTGTGCCAGTTGTTCCCTGGATACCTGTTTGACCTGTCGCACCTTGAACACCTTGCGTACCAGTTAAGCCTTGAAGTCCTGTTAAACCTGTCGTTCCCTGAGAACCTGTAGCGCCTGTGAAACCTTGTAATCCAAGAGTTCCCTGCGTTCCTTGAATACCCGTAGAACCTGTGGTTCCTTGCGCGCCTGTCGTTCCCTGCGCTCCTGTAGAACCTGTTGTTCCGATTGCGCCCTGAGTTCCAACTGCACCTTGAATTCCTGTAGTGCCTTGGATTCCTTGTGCGCCTGTAGCTCCTGTTGAGCCTTGTGTTCCTTGTGGACCAATACCACCAGTTTGAGCAAAAGTAATTGGGTCTGTACCAATAATAATCCAACCGTTAGATTGGCTACCTACTGAGTTTTCAATCCAGTTAGTACCTGATTGCGTTGTACCAGCAATTACATAAAGATAATCGCCATACTCGACTTCGCCATTAACAGAGTTATTGTAATCAGTTGCGCGAGTAAGAATGTAAGGGCGAGCGCCTGGTCCTGTTTTACCTGTATCGGTAACTACATAGATACCGTTTTGAATTGCGTTAGTTTGATTCTTAACAAGTACGCGATCATTAACTGCGCCAGTTACTCCATCAACTGCAAATGCAGCGTTAGCGGTAGATGTAAGAGTTGCACCTACGCCATAACCACCATCAGCACCTAAAGTACCTGCTGTATAAGTAGCAGCAAGATTGGCAGTTGTAGCCATACGAGCAGAAGCGTGTGCGTTGTTAGATGCTAATGGACCAACTAATCCTTGGTTTCCTTGAAGTCCTTGAATACCAGTTAAACCTTGTATTCCAGTATTTCCTTGAATACCTTGAGCGCCTGTACCCGTAGTTCCTTGGATACCAAGATTACCTTGAGTACCCGTATTACCTTGAACGCCCTGAACACCTTGGGTTCCTTGCAAACCAGTATTACCTGTGACACCTGTAGCGCCTTGAGTTCCTGTCGCGCCTTGTAAACCTGTTGCACCTTGTATGCCCTGAGAACCTGTGTTACCAGTATTACCCGTAAAGCCTTGAGTACCAGTTGCTCCTTGAGTTCCTGTTGTACCTTGAGTTCCAACGCCAGTTGTACCCTGCACACCTTGGCGGCCTTGAACGCCTTGAGTTCCTTGTGTTCCTAAAGTTCCCTGCGCGCCCGTTGTGCCTTGTAGTCCGAGCAAGCCTTGTGTACCTGTTGCGCCTTGAATTCCAGTAACGCCTTGTGAGCCAGTTGTACCTTGAAAGCCAAGCAATCCCTGTACGCCCTGTGCGCCTTGAGAGCCTGTATTGCCTTGGGTTCCCTGAACGCCTTGTACGCCCTGTGTTCCCTGTACGCCTTGATTACCTTGGATTCCCTGAGTTCCTTGAATACCTTGAGTACCCTGAGTTCCTTGGATTCCTTGAGAACCTTGATTGCCTTGAATTCCCTGAGTGCCTTGAACACCAACAGAGCCTTGAATACCAACTGAACCTTGGATACCTGTGAGTCCTTGGACACCACGAAGCCCTGCTTGAGCAATAGTTATGACCGGTGTGGTCGCTTGAATGTTTATGATGTCGCTCAACGCGATACCTCAGCGTTCACTTGAACATACCCTGCGCCTAAAACGATATTGCCACTAGAGCTTTGTAGTACGCAATCCCACTCGTACTTACCAGGAGCTACATTGACGATAGTTGCAACTTGAACCTGTGGTTGTGCGTTTGCTTGAAAGGTAATACCGCTACCTGTTGTCAGCGCAAGAACAGTTGTCTTGGCGAGCGCAGATGTGCGGAACTGTAGGAGTGGTGTATAGCCTGTGACATTCACGGTTGAGCCATCAGGATTGGTGTAACTAAATCCAATGTTCCATGCTTGGTTTTGGCGTAAGACTAGGTTGAGTGGGTCAGGAGTTTGGCTTAGGGATTGAGCCGTCATGTATTTCTCCTAAAGGATTGAGCCGCATTTCATACAAACGCCAGCAGATTTGAGGTTGGGAAAAGAACAAGCAGGACAAAGTTTGCCCAAGCTTGATAGAGATGTGAGTGTTGCGCTGCCTTCGCTTAACTCAGTCATTGCCCACACCATTGCATCCATGCGGTCAGGTGAGTCTTTAGAAACACCCGGCTCCCATTCACACATTTGCTCTTCTAATTCAGAGAAGTAGCCAACATGGTGAACGCGACCTTGTTCATAGAGCGATGCGATTGGTTCGGCGCGTACTGCTTTACCTCTTGTGGCTGTCACCTTCTTAACAGGCACATTAGGATTTACTTGCTGTAATAGATGAACTACTAGATCGCCGCCGTTGTTCGTTTCTGCGATGATGCGGTCTGCCTTATGTAGTTCAAACTCATCGAGTGCCACTCTTGCCCAAGCATCAGGGCTTGCCTTGAGGGTCTTGTCGGAAAGAATGTAATAGTGTCCGTTAGCGGCATAGCCAGCAGTAACGATACCTGTGAAGTCTGAATCCTCACCTGAAGTAACGGCAGGGTCTATGCCTACAACGATACGAACAAGTGCCGGTAGTTCTTCGGGCTTAATGCGAGCTGACTCTATCTGTGCGCGATTCCATAGCGCCCCAGGGTTATCGTCTAGGACTTCCCCGAATAACTCCTGCCTTCCCAACCGCGTATTAGCGTAGCGGTTCTGCATCTCAAGCAAAGCAGATTCCGAAAGGTTTTCAGAGTTTTCAAATGTCGAACCGCGTGTGATGTGCGTTGTATCGCGGCTAATTAAATCTTTGATCAGTTTAGTAGGGCGAGGCGTAGTCGTAACTACTACTTGAGGATTTGTGCCTAAGCGCAGTCCGAATTGAAGCTGATTCCAACTATCTTCATATTGCCAAGCGGCTAACTCATCACACCAAGCGCCATGATGTTGCGGGCCACGAAGTCTGTCAGGTTCCTCAGCCGAGAATCCTTTAATGCGTGAGCCGTTAGGAAATGTATAAGAGTAGTTTGTGCGATTGTAGGCTTTATCGTCATAAATGCCGTACCGCTTGATAACGCTGATGAGTCCTGATTCGCCTTCAAAGCAGGTATCGCGTATATCAGCCGATGTCCGAGCTATTACCGCCCAACGGGTTTTCTTCTGACTTAGGGCTTGGAATACTATCCACTCCGCTCCCGTTCGAGTCTTGCCCCATCCCCGACCCGACAGAATCAGCCAAGTCTGAAATGATGTCGGCGGAAGTTGAGTCGGCCTCGCTATGCTCTCCCAAACTAATCTGCTCGCTGTTTGTATATCCGATGGCAGCAGTTCGGGCTTCGGCAATGAGATAGGCAAACTGTCTAACTCGTTCATCTAAATCGCCTCCATCAATAACCACTACATCGTTCTGCACCTTGATAGGTGTATCTAATCCGAGCAGTCTAGCGCGCCGTTCCATGAGGCGCACGATTGTATTGATTGAAGCGTTATCGCCTTTCATGGCTTTGGGCCATAGTGCAAGTTGTAAACGGTCTATGCGGTCTAATTCTGCTTCTCGTAACTCATCAGCCGGTTGTTGCTGAGTACGCTTGAGCGCCCTCTTATATGCGGCGTAAGCGCCTGTATGGTCTGAGTAACCCACTTCTTCGGCTATGCGTTGCCAAGTCAATCCTGCCCTGCGTAATTCTAAGACCTTGTTCTCTTTATCAAAGAGTTCCGGGCTAGGAACTGCGGCATTGTGATTTGGCATGGATAGATTACTTACTATTCACAAGTTCTGCTTTTTGCCCTGTAAGGTTTTCCAAGCGTTTAATAATTGCATCAACAAATTTAGGGTCAAACTCAATTCCTATAGCTTTTCTGTTTAACTGAAAGCAAGCAACAAGAGTTGAGCCTGAGCCGGCAAAAGGGTCTAATACAACATCTTTTTCATCACTCAAATACTCAACTATTTCCCTCATTACAGCCACAGGTTTTTGAGTTGGGTGTAATCTTTCTTTATCAACATTTTCAGCCTTGCGGGTAAATCCAGCCCACAAATTTCTAATAATGTTGGATTTTCTTTTGCCTGAAATCCAAATCATTTCATAAGGCATCCCATAAGCATCTTGGATTTCTCCTGATGCCGTTGTTCTTTTATCCCAAACCCACCAAGTTCCATCAGGGGGTAAAAATTCATAATAATAATTAGCTCCAAAAAGGGCTGAGGTTGCTGCATGGTCAATAAATCTATTTGGATTAAATTTACTCTTATCCCATTCAGGTTTTTCTAATTTTTGATGCTTTGACTCAATAACCCTAGTCCCCCCTAAAGAATCACCTACCTTACCTCCATACCAAGAAAAATCTACATTCATCCCATAAGGCGGGTCAGAGATGATAAGAGTGCAATCAGGTAAAGCAAAAGTAAAAGAATCTTGGCAATAGATTTCTATATTGCCTATTTTCCAATGATCGCCTAACTTACTTACAGGCTCAACAGGTGGCTCAGGAATCTCATCTTCATCCACAGGCTCAATATCAGCCAACGCGGGTACTTCAAATCCTAGTTCGGTAATGTCCCAATCAGCATCTTGCAATTCAAGGAGTTGCTTGGCAAGTTCTGATTCATCCCACTCAGCTAATTCAGCCGTTCTATTATCGGCGAGCGCATAAGCCTTGGCGGTGTCGTTATCCCAATCATCAGGGACTTCAGCTACTTCAATCTCTGTCCAACCAAGAGAACGCGCAGCCTCTAGAGTTCCGTTGCCCGCTAAGACAACGCCACGGTGAACCACTAAAGGCTTGCGCTGACCGAACTTTAGCAGACTTGCTGCAATAGCATCCAGGTTGCGCTGAGAGTGTTTGCGGGCGTTTTTAGGGTCTAAAGATAGTTTTGCTATCGAAATCTTCACGGTTGCCTCCCGTTGAAATGTTTATGCGTTCATCTAGGAGGTCATCTATTGCCTCTTGGATGGTTTGCCTTTTGCGCCAATTCATGCGGTTGCCATATTCGTCTATCTTCAGACGATCATTGAGGTAACCTATTGCTTCGTCAATTTCGGCGATGGTTATATCGCCCGAAACTATGACCATGAGGCGGCTCTTTCTAGTAAGGGAGCCTTCTCAAGCACAGAAATTCCAATGTAAGACACAGTTTCTCATATTTTTAGAAAATGTCAAATCCGATGGCGGGAGTCATGTGCCTTTTGTAAGGCATCTAGGTCGTAGTGCTTCTTGCCGTTGTATCTCATAGATTTTATCTTATCATCTTTGACCCACCTGTAAATTGTGGCTTTGGAAACTTGATAGATTTTGGCGGCTGAATCTAGATCAATGACATTTTTCAATCGTGTACCCACCATCTCTTAAAGCCTTGAGAACAACCATAGCCACTTGGGTTGGGGCATCAGGTAGCTCATACTCGTATTGCATCCATAATGTTGCGCCCAATAATTTAAGCACATCAAAATAATTGTTGTTCAGATTGTTTTCTTGCGTATTCAATTCGAGCCTCCGCAATTTTTATGTATTCCTCTGATTGTTCAATGCCGATAAAATCAAAACCTTCAATTACTGCTGCCTTACCGGTTGAGCCACTTCCCATGAATGGGTCAAGCACTATGCCGTTGGGTGGAGTAATAAGTTTGCAAAGATAGCGCATAAGATCGGTTGGCTTGACGGTTGGGTGATGATTGGCAGAAGGTTCGGTGGTAAATCTTTCTAAACCTTTTGATGGTTCGCCTGTTCCATTTTTTGTAGCCATAAACACTTTTCTTATTGGCGTAAATCCTTCTAGCCCTTCATTCCTGTCGCGCTTACTAGCTTTGGCGCAATAAAAGAATCGAGCTGCTGAACCTGAATCGCCCATTGCTCGAAACCCGCCCTCGGTTTCTTGACCACTAGCGAAAGCCGTATTTACTGATTGCCCACGCTTTGCGGGATACGCGCCGCCTTTTGAGTCAGGGAACAACTCCAACACTTCCCAACTGCCATCATGAATGACATTGGCAGGAAAGCGACCTAACTCTTTGAGTTTGGCAAGAGCCTCTTGTTGTTCGGGTGACTGACCCACGCGAGCATCAAATTCTTCATCTGTTTCATCATTGCGCCTTGTGTTGAGTTTTCCAATCGGGCGCGATTTGAGATTGTCAAAATTCTCACCATCTGCAACAACCCTTGTCGCATCAATGTTCAACCCGCCTGTGCCATAAGTCAGCACATTGTCAGCAACAGTTCCGACTAAAGGCTTGCGAGCAAGCACCATTGGTTCGTGAGCAGGTTTGAGAGCAGTCCCCCATCCATCCCATTGTTGAGCTTCATTTGTATTTGGCAAAGTTGGCAATGCGTGAACGGTTGCAGAATAACGACCTGTTTCATTATGTCCACTACAAGGATTAGGAAAATAGGAACAATGAGTTGAACCTTGATTTCCAATTTTTCGCTCTGCTCCTGCTGCCTTATCTATTGCCTTGGAAATGTTGTGCGACTTAGGAAATCCTGAACCATAAATCCACATAATCTGATCGCGTATTTCAAACCCCGCATCTTCAATCGCAACTGCCATTCGGTGATAAGTGCGAGAGCCTGAGAAGGCAATGAGATGTCCACCTGGCTTGAGTACGCGTAAGGCTTCTTGCCAAACCTCAACATTGAACGCGATACCTGATGAGTCCCATGATTTGCCCATGAAGCCAAGCTCGTAAGGCGGGTCGGTGACAACAGAATCCACCGAGTTATCGGGCATTTCTTTCATTGCCGCAATGCAGTCAGAGTTAATGAGTTTCAAGCATTTTTCCTAACAATCGCCATTTCTTACTATCCCAAATGGTGTCACACGCCCTGCACTTGATCTCAAAGGTTCTATCTAGTTGTTGCGGGTTAATGCGTAGAGTAGCTCCGCAAGGCTTTTCATCTTGTCCGATAGTAGGGCATCTGCCAATAGTAATCTCATCTGATTTATGACCTAGAACTAATTGTATTTTGTGCGCCGTTGTGATGACTGTTGTGGCAAGTTTATCTGCATCAGGGTAATCGGTACGCGCCCACTCAGAACGCTTTAAGATGTATTCAACCGTCATGGTAATTTTGTTTAACTCTTCACCGCGAAATGTAATGCGGGTTTCTTGGCGTATAGAGCGCATTTTAGTTTCATGTTCCATAAGTGGCTGACTAATCCCTCCGGTGCGTAGGTGTAGCGTTTCTAACTTTACAGGGATAGGCGATGACTCACCGCTTCCCGACACGCGTTCACCGTAACCTTTAGTGGGTAAAAGTTCAGACTCAAGTTCTGTATAGCAAGCAGGAAACTTCTCTAGTTGCGACATGGCGTATTGCCAGCAGTTATCGCAAATTGAGTAATCCTGAAACTTTTTACAGTTGGCACATTTCATTTATTGCGTTTAGCCTTAAATGCCTCTACTTGTTCGCGGTTATAA
>Ga0208388_1000341_pt1 | contig 10974 bp, 11 predicted proteins | sample CryBogCBH18Jul07_FD_185511 | JGI IMG/M metagenome (GOLD analysis project Ga0208388, IMG submission 185511) | Freshwater microbial communities from Crystal Bog, Wisconsin, USA - CBH18Jul07 (SPAdes) (version 2) | ecosystem: Environmental > Aquatic > Freshwater > Lake | place: Crystal Bog...
TATCGGCGCAGAACCGCCTCCAAGTCCTTCGGCACCTTGACGACCTGCTGTCCGTACACATCCGCCGTTTTGAATTGGTTGAACACAAACCGCATACTCTTCTTGTTCATCACGAGCAGGTTGCGGTCGGTCTTCTTTTTGTTCATGCGGGACACCACATCCATCTCCAAGTAGTCCCGGTTGCGACGAGGCGGTGCCATCGTGTATAACGACAGGGCGACATACTGCCTCTCCGCCTCTTCTGTATTCTTCTCCTTCAATGCATCCCGTGCGGCGATGACCTGCTCCCAAGTGATCCAGTTCTCCTTCTGCTTCTCCGTCTTCTCGCCTACCGGGTTTCTGTGCTTGGTGGCGGCGACGACATCCTTGCCGTACAGCTTGACGATGTCCTCCCTCTTCATCGCCTTTGCTACATTGTTGATGGAGAACACAATTGTCCTTTGCGTAGACTCGGCGTATGCACCGAGTTTCTCATCAATCGCCTTCTTATTCATGAGGAAGTCGAGGTTGTCGAAATCTCCACCGGCAAGTTTCCGCAGGTAGATCATGAGGGGTTTGACACTGCTCTCCTTGTAAGGTTTCTGTTGCATCGGATCCATCATGGCGGCGGCAACGGATTTCATAAACGAGGTCATTGTGGTATTGCTATACCCTCTCTATTATTTTTCAATCCGTTTTCAACGCCGGACAAGAATGCGTCCCTCCCGGCGACTGCTTCGGCGAGAGTGGGATAGCTTTTGATAAAGACATATTTGCTGTTGCGTTGAATCTGAACCCGATAAGAACGCCACTTTGTTAGTTGAATGTGTCGATGCTCCGAACGAATAGGTCTATTGATATTATTTTCCGAATAAGTCGCCCATCGCAGGTTCTCGACCCGGTTATCTGTCTTGATGCGGTTGATATGATCTATCTGTGGTTTGTTGTTCGGGTTCGGAATGAATGCAATGGCGATAAGACGATGAACCTTTTTTGTCGTTTGAATGTTGTTTTTACAAGGAGAAACAATCAAGTATCCATCACTATCTGACGATGGTTTCAACACCCGTCCATTGCGCCGTACATTCCCGGCGTTGCTGACCTCGTATTCGGGGTAATCAACGATAGGTCGCCACTCCTCCATTGGATTATTTGACCCCTGCATTATTTTCATTCGTTTTTCATACCTTCCAAGATACACGCAACTACGGTCACATTGAAGGCGTTCCCCAAGCACTTGTACCGATGGGTCATGGCGACACCCTCCGTATAGTTGTCAGGAAGCCCCTGCAATCTCTCGCACTCAACTGGCGTGAGTTTCCGGATACGAGAAGTTGCCACCTCGACTACATGATTATCCTTTTGCACGGTCGTCAACGTTCCACACTTATCATCATTGCGTAGTTCGATACGGCGGACGGGTGTAATCGTTGGGTCATTGTCAGCACGTACACCATTCTTCAACTTCCGCCTGATTTCAGCACCCGTGCGAATAGGTGCAGTTGAACTGCCCTCAGGGACATAGATAGGAAGACCGACCCTCACAAGTGCAGGTCCCGACGACATTGTCAGTGTCCCGCACTTGTCGTCCTCACGGGTTTCAATGCGCCGTTGGTAGGGAACACTCGTATCGTGATCTGCACGGTGTCCATCCACAAGTCGTCGTCCAACATCCCGGCCAACTTTATACAATCCGGTTTTCGCACCGACATCAACCTCCAATATGTCCTTCAACAGAATGCCTCGATCCATCGGCAGAGAAAAAGGTATGTTTGTCCAGAACAACCTCTTACGACACTGCGCCGACACCAGTGAAGCATTGAACATCACCGGTTCAACACCCATCTCGCGCGTGATGATGTCCCGGTCAGCTTTCGGCATCGATGCCACATTCTCCAAGATGAACCACTTGGGATTGCACTCCTTCTTGATGCGTACATACTCCCAGAACAGTCCTGACCTGTTTCCTTCCAATCCCTTCCTGTCCTTTTTGGCGATGGAGAGGTCTTGGCACGGCGACCCGCCAATCAGCAGGTCAATCTCGCCCTCCACCGACAGGTCAACCACACTGCCCACACGGATAATGTCCGGGTAGTTCTTCTCTGACACCTTTATGGCGTTCTTATCAATCTCGGCCGACATGTAGGCATTGACCTCAATCCCCGCACGGTCGAGTGCGACCCTCGCACAGCTGATGCCATCGAACAAGGACAGGACATTCATTATATACTACGCAGATTTTACTACCTCAATAAGACCCCGACAAATAGTTCATCACACTCGGTTTATCCTTCTCGAAGACGAGCAAGAAATACCGACCGCGCCACTTCTTCACATTCACCATCGTGATTCCGGTGAGTCCCCAACCACGTCCCTTCAAGACTGCCTGACGAACAGGTGTGATAGTGCTGAACCCATAATCACTCACAAAGAACGCCACGCCCTTCTTTGCCCTCTGCGTGTAATAATCAATCATCGGCCAAATCACATTCTTCCCGTCCATCTTGAACGGCGGATTGCTGATAACCCAATCGAACTCCTTGTCGTAATCCTTGTAGTCCCGCCCCTGCGTGATTTCACACCAGTCTTTCTGCACGATGTCCGGTAGCTGATCGTAGAATGCGCCTTCGCCCTTGAATGGTTCAAGCACTCGATCTCCCGCAACGAACGGGACGAGGGCGATGAGGTCGGCGGCACACTTGCGAGGCGTCTGATGAAAGTAGTATTGCTCGTCCATTGTAATCGGGGTCATTGTGTATCACGCAGATTTTAGCCACACAATATCTCTCGGCAGACCGATCTTCCAACAGTAATAGAAGCAGTCGAAATTACAATCACTCTTCCAGCCATCGGGAACCACGCCGTCAACCTGTTTGATGAAGTGAATACGTTTGCGAGGCACGATAATCTGTAAGGGCGAATCACTATCACTGAACAGTCCCCGAACGTATTGAGTGCAAATCTTCGAGGCAGGGAAAATCACGATGAACGGCTTACCCAATTCCTTCAACCTCATCAAGACCTCCTTGCTCTTACTGAACGGCGGGTTGGACACAATCACATCACCCATATCATTCGTGAAAAAATCAATCTCCTCGTGAATGACCTGAAACCCCAGATCACGCAGATGTTGGCCACTCTGTCCGTCGCCGTAGAAGGCCTCCCAAATCACTTGGTCTTTCGGTATGTACTCTTTGATGTTCTCCCACGCATACTTGGGTGTCATATAGTCATCGTGCTTGGCGAAGGTCTTGGTGTGAAATCCGGCCATTGTATATCACGCAGATTTTTACCATCGAGCAAAATGTCCGGGTCGATTTTAGATGACATCATTGATGACCTGATTGACAACCTGGTTGACAACCTGAAATATATTACCGATTTTCCTTACCTATTTCCTTACCTGATTTTTCGGCGGGTCGTTAGGGTTTGGTAAGGCGTAGGTCAGGCGGACTATGGAATATAGAACTATATTCCATAGTCCGCCTGACCTACGCCTTACCAAATCCTAACGACCCGCCGAAAAATCAGGTAAGGAAATAGGTAAGGAAAATCGGTAATATATTTCAGATTGTCAACCAGGTTGTCAACCAGGTCATCAATGATGTCAACTAAATTCGACCCGGACATTTTGCTCGATGGTAAAAATCTGCGTGGGAGGAGGTTGCAGGGTCTGTCGGGCTGCCTTGCGTTTCAAGTGTCGCAGTCGGTCATACTCCTTGCGTTCGGCCTTGTGTAGGGCATTATACCGGTGCTGGTAGGCCAGGCACTTCTCACGATTCCGAGAGTAGAAAGTGTCCATTATTTCTTACCCTTACTACAATATGCCCCGTCTAACCTGTCCTGCACTCGCCAAGACGAAGGTTGCTCCGAAGCCCAAAGACCTAACCAACGAGGAAGTTGTGAAGCTGATGGCAGAGTACAAAGATCCACCCGCCGTCAAGGTGCCAATTTTTACCTTCAAAATAATCTGCTTTTTTGTGTAGGTATGTAATAAATGTCGCACCCTACATTTTGCTCCGAGAGATATGCTGCATACGACAACATCGGCCGTGTCGCCGCCAAGCACTTCTTCGAGCAGATCGGATATACATTTGTTCCGGAAACGGAGCAGTATGGGGCATACGATCTGACGATGCAGTCGCCTCATGGAGAATTTGTTCATATTGAGGTTGAGGTTACGAAGGCATGGACGGGTCGGTGTTTTCCTTACTCGTACATGTCGGTTCCGACGCGTAAGAGTACCAGCAAGGCTGATATGTTTGTGAAGGTGAATGTGTCAGGCAATTCAATCTTGGTTTGTCCGATGAACCGGATTAAGGCCGCACCGATTATCCGGAAGGACACGACCCTATCCCGCAACGAGCCGTTCTACAATGTCGATGTGGCGACCATCAGCTCATATTACCTGGAAGATGGCGAGTGGTACACGGACGATGACGAGAGCATCACGCCTTAAAGAGGGAAACGACGGCAGTGGCGGATACGGCGACCATAGATCCGGAACATCTTTATTCAGACATCAGCTTTTTTAGTTCCGGGCATTTGGAGTGGCGAAGGTGGATAAGTATGTCCTCCTTCTTCATTGTATCCAACGGCATCTCGGAGAGCATACTGCACTTGGCCTTCTCAATGTGGGCGATGAGTTGCTCCTTGCTTAATCCTTCGGCTTCATGTGCTTTGACAGCATCGGGGTCGCCTCCTTCTTTACGGCGGGAGGCATCTCCGTGTCCTTTTTTGCCTTCGGTGCCGCCTTCTCCTTCTTCTCCTTCGGCACCTTGATGGCGGCGACCTTCTCGACGACCTTCTCGTGGGTCTTTTCGGCCACCTCCGTCTTCTTCACGGCCTTCTTGACCTCCTTCACGGCCTTCTCAACCTTCTCAACCGCCTTCTTCTCCTCGACGACGGCCTTGACCTCGCCACCACGATGCTTGGCGAGTTCTGCAAGAAGGTCTGCCTTCTTCATACGGGACACCGGGTGGACGGTGGACTTGCGGATCTCCTTCAACTCTTTGCGAAGCTCGGCGAGGGACGACATTTATTCCTTCTGCCACAAATTTTACTGCGTCGTTCTTGCAATCGCCGTCAATGTTAATTGATACTCGGGTCCGTTCTGGTTCCCTGCCGTTGAATTTATCCATGTGGGATAAATTGAAAATCCATAATTAGCATTGGAAATCTGGTTGGCAGATGTCGTGAGGTACGGGATAGTGATCGTATTGGATGTCGAACTCTGAACCTGATAGACACCATAATACCACCCAGCTGGAACTGTTCCGGATACATAATTAATGTTAATCTGTGTCCCTGCGGGGAAGGTTACATTCGCATTTGAAATTCCACTCAATGTTACATTGCTCAATGTCGTGGACAGGATACCAATACCTGCGATCCGAGTGCCTTGATATGGAGCCTGTATGGGAAAGTTTGTAGGCAGAGGGTTCTGCTGGTCGTCTACAAGTTGAATGCGCAACGATGTCGAACCCGGTGCTACTTTCATAACCTTTGCAAAAGTGGACGCAGTTACAAATCCAAGAGAAGAAAGAGTTGGTTGAAGAAATCGACCTATCGCATTTGAACTGGCGGCGCTACACGAATTCACATCAGGTGCGAAGTTAGTGAGTTGCGGAGATATCATATCGACAAATCGAATTGGAGATGTACCCGAAGTGATTTGATTACCTAATTGAGTAACAGTATATCCTGCTCCTTGAACACCAGAAACACCTGCAACACTCGGCACATGTCCCGCAAGACCAAGAATGTCGAACAACTGACGGCGGTTGGCAATGTTCGTTCCATCAGGAGCAGTCGTCACACGACTCCAACCAATAGAATGAGGAGATGCTCGTCCACTATCGTACCAATTCCAACATTGTCCAGCAGGATTGTTGATCGGGTCATAGTATGGGTCGGTTGTTGGTTGTAAAGCACAGGTCAAAGGAAAACTGGCAAATGCTGAACCGCCGTATCCCGATGCCCGAACATAAGAACCCAACTGAACAATTATACTTGCGTAACCTGAACTGGTTAAGGGAATTGTGATAAGATAGGTTGTTCCCGCAGTGTAATCCACCAAGTTGATAAGATTTGTATAGAATGCGGCGGAAATCGCATTGCCCGTTGTTGCTTGACTATACCAAGTTGATGAACCCGGAATAAGACCCACACTGGATACTTGAACCGTTGCAATGTTCGACAGACCTGGAAGGGAGAATGTGATATCCGTAGATGTCGTCTGGTTGGACGATGCTGCGGGTGGAATTCCATTGGGGTAACGATCCAACGAATTGATATAGATTACCGAAGTCACAGGACCAACCTGAACCGCAGTCGTAGGTGCTGCCATTTGTATATCACAAAGATAATGCTACGCCGTCGTCGTCCTTGCGATTCCAATGAGTGTCATTTGATATTCAGGACCGGACTGATTAGCAGATGTATTGTATTGCCACATAGGGGCAATGCTGAATGTATAGGTGGCGTTGGAGATCTGGTTGGAAGATGTCGTGAGGTACGGGATCGTGACCGTGTTGGATGTGGAACTCTGCACCTGATAGACACCCGGATTCCAGCCAGAGGCTGAACCCGTCAGAGTGAGAATGTTGACCTGTGTTCCTGCGGGGAAGATGGTACTTGCATTCGAGATTGCCGAGAAGGTCAAGTTGCTTAATGTCGAGGACAGGATACCCGTGCCTGTCGGCAATGTTCCCGTGTAGGGTGCAGGGACAGGGAAGTTCGTGGGAATTGGGTTCTGCTGGTCGTCTACAAGTTGGATACGCAACGATGTTGAACCCGGTGCTACTTTCATAACCTTGCCCGAAACTCCCGCACCGGGAAATTGACTGCTGATCAAATTTATACCCGAAAACCGCATTAACGCATTTGAACTGGCAGTGCTACACGAATTCACATCAGGTGCAAAGTTCGTAACCTGTGGAGATATCATATCCATAAATCGGATTGGACCAGTAATAGGTCCTGCTCCCGAAGTGGAATACGGGATAGTCGTGTATCCTGCTCCCGTACTTAACGGAAGTCCTGCAACACTCGGCACATGTCCCGCAAGACCAAGAATGTCGAACAACTGACGGCGGTTGGCAATGTTCGTTCCATCCGGAGCAGTCGTCACACGACTCCAACCGAAGGAATGCTGACCAGTTGATCGTGAAGTATCTCCCCATATCCAAAAACTTCCGGGGCTTCCCACTGGATCATACGTTGGATAAGATCCATTGGCAGCAGCAGCAGTCGTGAACGATTGACTACCAGCTGCCGACCCGCCGAATGCAGATGCCTGGACATACTTACCCAAGTTGGAAACCATTGATGTAAGAGATGTCGTTCCCTCTGGTACCGTGATTAGGTATGTTGTGCTTGTCGTCAGGTCAACGAGGTTGATGATGTTGGTGTAGAATGCAGATGAAAACGCATTTAACCCTACCTGATTCCACCAACTGGATACAAGACTGATACTCGAAACCTGAACGGTCGCAATGTTCGACAGACCCGGCAACGGGAATGTGATGTCCGTGCAGGTCGTCTGGTTAGACCCTGCGGAAGGCGGAAATCCGTTAGAGTATCGGTCTAACGAATTCACATAGATATACGATGTCGTCGGCGTATTCTGGATTGCTGACTGCGGGGCTGCCATTTATAGACTACGCAGAAGTTTAACTGCCGTAGGTTGTCCACATGATGTCCTGTGTTCCTGACCCTCCGGAACTCCATCCAATCGTGAATGCGTTAGATGCCGTTGGCGTGGCGTATAGCTGGGCAGCAGGGGCATCACGCATCGTTACCTGAACCACAAAGTTGGAGGACGAGTATGCTGTGGGTAAAGTCACGGAGATTGTCCCAGTGTTTCCTGACCCTGTACCGACACCATACTGAATGATGGGTTGTGCAATGGCCGTGCTATTGAGTGTGCGTGAGAATGTCCCAACATTGCTGATGTTGTGGTTGCTCATATCCAAATCTACACCCGCAACAATCTTGCCACTCGTGGAAGAAGTCAGGGTCAGGTTTCCGCCCGTGCTGACGGTCAGGTTGCTTCCGTAGAGGTTTCCAGCATTGCTGATTGTTCCACCACTCATATTGAGGTTTCCGTTCGCCACGATCGTCGGCGTAGTCAAGGTCAGACTTCCAGATATGCTGACCGTCGTATTGCTCCCGGAGATGTTCCCCACATTGCTGATGTTGTGGTTGCTCATATTCAGATCCACACCTGCGCCGATCTTGCCACCTGTCGAAGAAGTCAGGGTCAGGTTTCCGCCCGTGTTGATGGTCAGATTGCTTCCGTAGAGGTTTCCAGCATTGCTGATTGTTCCACCACTCATATTCAGGGTTCCGGATGACACCATCGTCATCGTGTTCACATTGTTGATGTAGAGGTTTGACCCGACGAGAGATGTGCAGTTGGAAATCGCCAGTCCGCCCGAACTCGCAGAGATGTTGGACACATTCGTCATTGCCACGCCACTCGATACGCCGTACACATTGTTCACATTGGACAGGGTCATTCCAGTTCCAACACCCGTCACGCCGAGAATGTTGAAGATTGATGACCCTCCGCCGTATCCGGTGATGTCGCCGGTGTTTGTCAGGTTGTAGTTGGAGAAATTTACAGGTGAACTTGATGGGAAGCTGCTCCATGAACTTGCATTCGTGATCGGCACTCCATTAATCTTGACCGAGCCACCCACCGTGAAGTTCACGTTGCTTACGGCGGTAATCCCCAAGTCCGGAGGAGAACCCAATGCAGGTGTTAAGATGTTTGCTACATACAACTTGTCTGCTGCCATCTGACTTCCCACTATTGCACCGAAGTTCTTGATGACGGAGTTAGACCCGCCACCGCCGTCAATCGTGGGGTTGTTCTGCATATAGATTGCCTGGCAGTTCGAGATGTTGACATTGTTGGCTCCTGCCGTCTGGATGTTCAGGTTCGAACCCGGATAGTTGTAGAGGGCATCGGCATACAGACCATTTTGGAGTTTGGTTCCATTCAGTCCCCACAGGTAGATTGTGCCTGGCGTGTTCGGAACAGAAGACGCGCCACCCGCAACAATGTTCACACCCAGACTGCCTTGGATATACGAGTACCCCAGCAAACTACCCAACGGAGTGATGGGTCCCGAATACATCAAGCACGAGTCCGCAGTAATCTTGACGGCAGAGGTCAGGGAATAGACAGTCGCAAGAGGCGTGTTGGCGGTGATGTTGACTAATCCTCCAACTGCATAACTCACTCCGAGATTGCTGTATGATCCGCCATTCGCAACGACATCGATTACACCACCCACTCCATTCACACCCGGATTAGCTGTTGCGACAATATGTCCACGATACCCGTTGGTCGCAGTCAGGTTCAGGAAGGAGTCGCCACCAAAGTCAGCACCACGATCGGCAACGATACCCAACGCAACCTCACCCGTGATAGTATGGTTCGAACCGGCATCGATGTTCGTCAGGGCTTGGTATGAACTCCATGTTGAAATATTGTTTGCACCTGTCGGACCGACTGCGCCAGTAGGACCTGTCGCACCCGTCACACCATTCGTTCCATTTGTTCCCGCCTTACCTGTCGGTCCTGTGGGTCCTGTGGGTCCAGTGTTGCCAGTAGGCCCCTGCGGTCCTGTGGGTCCGGGCTGTGCCGCCAGACTTGTCGTCACCTGCGACAGATAGTCCTCACCGGTTTCAAACCGCAGAAGGTCTGACGTGCTGGAAAAGGTGGCGGCGAAATAGATGACCAGCTTTGACCCCGCAGGAATGCCCGATGTCGATGGGACACCCACGCCGACGACATAGCTTTCAATCTGGTTGTTCGGGGCATTGACGGGGAAGGGCAGTGCAGTGTTGTCCGTGATGGCGGTGTATGTACCTCCGTTCACATACCCGATGTAGATTTTCAACAGGGGTGCAGTCGTGCTGTATCTCGGGGTCATCGTGATGTCAAAGACCCATACACCGGCAACGATGGCGGCAGGGAGAACGGTTGCCGTGTCATACCACACAAGGGCATCATTCGCATTACCTCCCAGCAGGGTCAGTGTCGTTGGTGTGATCACATTAGGAATGGGGTTCAGGTCAAAGTATCCCTGTCCTGGCGAAACACCCGGAGGCGCAGAGAAGGTTGGTGTGGATAGTGTATTACCTCCGAAGTAGAGAACCAGTCCCGTAGACAACCCCTGAATCCCTTGTGGTCCTGTTGGTCCAGTGTTGCCCGTCGGTCCATATGTTCCGTACGGTTGCCACAAGGGTTGAAATGTGTTGACTTGTGATTCTCTGCCTAATGCACTCATTATATAAGATACAGAACTTAATGGGCGTTGAGATTGTAGATGACGATAGACCACGCAGCATCAGTTCCTGTCGAAACACCCTGATAGATCAGGTTCCATGATATCGTCGAAGGACTGGGAGTGCAAGTGACCGATGTTGCCGTGTCATAGTATGTCTGACCACCACCTCGAAAGACAGAAACGCCATCCGTGATGAACGGGAAGGACAGGGAATAGTCCTGCGAACCCGAACCGGCATTTCCGTAAATAACCATCTGATACATTCCAAGAGGGAGGAACTGGACGGGAATGGGAAACACGGTATTGGGTGCGAGAACGGTGGCGGGAATGACAGGACCCACACTCGTCATCGGCAGAGGTGTCGGTACAGGGAAAGGACCCGTCGGCCCAGTCGCACCTGCCGTCGACACTGGACCCGCCGCACCCGTAGGTCCTCTGGGTCCCGTAGCTCCCACCTGTGCTGTTCCCTGCGGTCCTGTGGGTCCACCAACAAGTTGCGTTCCGTAAGGTGTCCACAACGGGCGGTGAAGTGTAAGATGCGATGCACGACCAAGAGCAGACATTTATAATACACGGAGGATTAGTTCTACGAATGCGACATAGAGAACAGATTGAGAGTAAGGGATGTACCAACCAGCAGACTTGCCGACACTGTCGCACGGATCTTGCCGGGTCCCGCAGTTCCCGGTGC
>Ga0208388_1000359_pt1 | contig 10459 bp, 29 predicted proteins | sample CryBogCBH18Jul07_FD_185511 | JGI IMG/M metagenome (GOLD analysis project Ga0208388, IMG submission 185511) | Freshwater microbial communities from Crystal Bog, Wisconsin, USA - CBH18Jul07 (SPAdes) (version 2) | ecosystem: Environmental > Aquatic > Freshwater > Lake | place: Crystal Bog...
ATTTCTTTATTCATTAAACTCCTTAACAATTAAATAAAAACAAAATAATATTAAAAATATTGCCAAATCGTTAATGGCTAATTCAATAAAAAATTGGTTCATAAATAGCGTAATTTGTGTTTTTTAGGTAGAACTTAGCGCAGCGCCCCTCTACGACTGTCAGGGTTTTGTCTTTACGCATGGTGTCTTCTACTTGGGTAACTTCCTGTTTGCAGTCTTCCTGTTTAATATAGGGTGTTTCAACGGCAATCATTCCGCAGTTAACGCCTTTACAAAAGAAAACAATTGCTAAATACATGGCATCAGTCATTCTTTTCCCCTTTTTCTAATTGCATCAACAAATGGTTTTTGTACAAATTCACCTAAAGACCTCATAAGTTTTGTTTCCGCAGTTAATCCCTCAAAGGATTCAGGCCATTTTGTTAAACCTAATGCAACATTTTCACAAACCTTTGCACACTCCTCACGTTCATCTTCAGCAATAGCATCAACTATTGTGCGTACCATACCTTCACTAAAGTGTTCTAAAAGTATTTGTACCGCTGTATCTTTAATCATTCTTGTCCCCTTGCTCTTATGTTAAAAGCACAATTTTTTGCTTCCCAAAACCAATTGCCTTTTTCTTCGTTTATTTCTTGGACAATTTCACACTCTTTTGCACATTCTTCACGTTCTTTCTCTGCTATCAGTTTGGCAAAGTCATATATTTTTCTAGGCAAAAACCCTATATGGCCATCTTCATCAGTAATTAATTTAATGCCACACTTTTCAGCCATCTCAATAATTTCTTCTTTAGTCATTTACTTCAATTCCTTTTTCTGCTGCCCATGCTAATAACCATTCTATAAATTCAGACCCCTGTTCTTTTGTAAATTTACGGCTTTGTAGCCCTAATTGCACAATCCTAGACCCATCTAAGGATGGGACAACTTTAGAGCCTCCTAGACCCGTTTCGTGGGCAAATTGGTCTATTAAAAATCGTTTCCAGCTCTCAGCGTCCCACTTAGCGCCCATGTGCTGCGCCTGCTTGGCTATTTCAGCGATTATTGCGTGGTATTTCTTATTTTGATCGTCAGATCGGTGGGCTTCCTCAACTGTCAACTGAAGTTCAGTTCCAGCCTCTAAAGCACCTTTCATCTTGACCCACAAGGCTTTCATCAGGGCAGTACCCTGTTCAACATTGACTAATTTGTATTGTTTCATCTTAATTTATCATTATTTTTAACATTCTGAGCGCTGCCTCTACCGAATCCACAAGGCAAAACGGTCCACCTTTCCAGTTCTCGGCAAAGTGCTTTTGATTCTCGTTAAACCCTTTTTTCCCGTAACTGGTCTTTGGGCTTTTGACCTCATAGATCAAGGTTTGACCCCTAAATCCCACAAGTAGATCGGCTGGTTCACCCATGTAATAAACAGTCGCACCAACGGCTCTTAAAGCCTCCACAATCTCTTTTTCGTTCTCATCCCGCCTAGCAGCTCTACGCATACAACATCTCGTCTGCTGCGGTTTTAAACCAAGCGTAGTCAAAAAGATACATCCACCTCAAAATCTCATCTTTGCAGTCGTAAGCCAAAGATAAATAGAAATACTCCCATTGTCGTAAATCGTAGTAATTAATTTCTTTTTGCGTCATTTTCTAGCTCCTTTACTTTAGCTGCCACATCCCTGCCTAAATCTTTTAAAAGTGGGTCTTGCATCTTCTCTTTAACCGCTTCCCTGACGTAATCCCTCCAACCCGGTTTCATAGCCTGTTCAGCCCAAAACTTCACGATTGAGGCATATTCAGCATCCCAGTCAAACATTAAAAATCCACTTTCGCATTTCGTTTTGGTTAACCCGTTCACGTTTCTTTTCGTCAGCTCGTTTGGGGTACTTTGCGGTGTTTAGTTGTTTTACGGGTACACCCCACTTAGGGACGGGTTGCCAGATGGTTTTAAACTTGTCTTGTGAATTGTCTTCTGAGTACATCAATCTTTTCCTTTATCTCTGGTGGCATTGGAACGCCGGGAGCTGGGGGTATGTATTTTTGAGGCGGTGGGGGCGCTTCAGACAATAATTTTTTAAACTGTATCAAATTTGGTGGACGTTCAGGCAAATGCTCCAAAGCCCATTTGAAGTTTTCTTTATTCCCGTGAAATCTTAGCTCGTAAGCCCAAAGCTCCTTGACTTCATTAATGTCGTTTAAAGACCACATCGAATCCCAATAGCTTCCGTAAGTGTTACTCAGTCTTAAAAACAGTCTGTCTATGATTTGCATGTCTAAGCTCATTTCAACTCCAAAAAGTTATCTGGTGTTATGTCAATAACTTGTCTACGGGATTTCCCTACCAACTCGTCATGACGCTTTTGCTTGATTTCCAAATCTGTTTGATAAAAAGACTTGTTTTGTTCCTTTGGTTTATCTTTTACCCACTCCGCTTTAAAGCTCCTCCAGCCTCTTGAAACGATTTCTGTTAACGCCTGCTCAAGCGTCCAATTAATCGCCTCAGACTCGCGTTTAATGGCTTTGATAACGGTTTCTGTAACTGCTGCCCTTGATAATTTCCTTTGGGCTAAAAATGATTCCCAAGTTTCCTGTGTTACGCCTTCGGGCGCTGTATTTATATTATTTGGTTTATGGTTATTGGTTATTGGTTTATGGTTATTGGTTGGTTGCACGGTCGTTGAACGATTGTCCAACGGTCGTTGAACGTCCGTATTATTTCTGTTGGATGCTCGTTTAAGAGCTGATGCTTTACCAGCTTTAGAAGCTGAAGTAATTAATGATTTGTAATTATTAATTTCTTTTTCGCATCTAGAGTGAAACCAATGTTTTTGGTCTTCAGAAAGTGTAAAAAACATTCCTAAAATGCCTCTTACGGTATCTTCTGATTCTCTTGAATTGGTTTTCATCGTCAATTCAAACATATTATTTGGCAATGGCGATTCTGTATCGTAATAAAGCCAAATAAGTTTTAAATAAATGCCAATTTCCTCATTAGTTAAAAATGAGGTGTCTTTGATAAAGTCACCAATGTGGTGTTGATAATAATGCATTAAATGCCCTCGCAAACCTCCGGAAAAGAAACTATGGCAGGAGGGAGGTTCTCTTTTCAAAAGGGGGATCAATCCCTTTCTAGCCCAGTTTCAAAAAATTATATATCTTAAAAACGTGGTTTTTCATCAAACCACTCAGGTTTTAGGACTTTTAATTGCCAAACTCGCATATCTGGCAACTTTCTTTTTTTCCAAGAATGAACAACCGCCCTAGAAACTCCTAGAATACGCGCTAAATTGCTTTGTGTGCCTGCTAAGGCAATTGCTTTATTAATGTCCATGTTGTAATTATATCTACAAAAGTTGACATAAAAGCAACACTTTTAAATAAATATTCAAATATTTGGTTATTTTGTCAAATTTCGTAGACAATAACAAACATCAGCAAAAACTGATACCGAGTAAATTTAGATAAATTAAGGACTATATGACTATCAAATTCATCAAGGGTAACATCAACCCGACTACCAAAAAATTCCCCCGTACTTTAGCTGAAGCATTTCCAGATGCGCCAGAGCCTAACTTTGACCGTCCTATGGACAAAGAAGACGTTTTGGTTATCGCAGTCTGCGTGGTTATCGCAGTTTTATTTGTAGCAGCAATCGTAGGAGGTTTAGCATGACAACATCAATTTACGCAGCTTTTGTTAAGGCACAAAAAGCATTTGGTCCAGCTTTAAAGACTTCTACCAATCCACACTTCAAATCACGCTACGCTGATCTAGCAGCTTGTATTGAGGCGGTTATTGATGCTTTAAACGACAACGGTATTGCTTTAATCCAAAAACTTCATCCTAGCGAAAATGGGGTGGCGATTGAGACTATATTTGTTCACGAATCAGGCGAATCCATGTCTAACGGGGTTTTGCACGTTCCTGCCACAAAACACGACCCACAGGGTTACGGTTCAGCTTTGACTTATGCCCGTAGATATTCCGTAATGTCGGCTTGTGGGATTGCTCCTGAAGACGATGACGGCAACATGGCAAGTCGCAAGAAAGAAAAGTCGGATGTCAATGAATCTCAAATGATGGATTGGCTAGAAGTCATTGCCCAGTCTGAAGACTTAGAAACTTTACAAAAGAACTTTGTTAAAGCTATATCTGCATCTAACGGTGACAAAGAATGGCAGCTTAAGATAATTGCGGTAAAAGACAAGATGAAGAAAAAATTGGAGGCTAAATAATGGCTAAATCCAAATTTACAAAAGACGTAACTAGAGTTTACGGAAAAATGTTAGATACATTCACAGACGAAAAAATGGATGTAACTTTGTGTGCAACGATTGATCTTTTGATTACGGTTGCAGATGTAATGGATTTAGAGTTTTTAGATGTAATAAATCATCTAATTGAAAGAAAACAACAGTTTAATGAGGAAGCAAAATGAGCGAAATAGAACAAGGCACAGACGCATGGTTTCAGGCACGACTAGGTAAAGCAACAGGATCACGCATAGCTGACATTGTTGCCAAAACCAAGACGGGTTATTCAACCAGCAGAGAAAACTACATGGCGCAGCTAATTTGCGAACGGATGACAGGCAAAGTAGCTGAATCCTACTCAAATTCTGCGATGCAATGGGGTACAGAGACAGAACCACTAGCTCGGGCTGCGTATGAAGTCAAAACAGGGCTTACAGTCAATCAAATCGGTTTTGTAGATCATCCAACCATATTAATGACTGGAGCATCACCAGACGGGTTGGTTGGTGATTCAGGGATGATTGAGATTAAATGCCCAAACACCGCAACTCACATTGAGACATTGTTATCTGGCAAAGTACCGACAAAGTATCTTACCCAAATGACTTGGCAAATGTGCTGTACGGGAAGACATTGGACTGATTTTGTTTCTTACGACCCAAGACTGCCTGAGAATCTTCAGTTATTTATTAAACGGGTTGAATACGATCCAAAATACGCAGCCGAGCTGGAGCAGGAAGTAATCAAGTTTTTAGACGAAGTAGAGCAGAAAATTAAACAATTGGAGAAAATTAATGGCTAAAGTATTGAAGGAAATCACCACCATCGTGGGTAAATACACCAACGACAAAGGTGAAGAAAAGAACCGTTATCACAAGGTCGGGATGATTATTGAAACTAAAAACGGGGAAATGCTCAAGATTGACAACATCCCACTAAAGGAAAATGGTTGGGACGGTTGGTGTTATATAAATGAGCCAAGACCAAAAGACTTTAAGAAGGACGATGACATCGGATTTTAATTTCGGGGAGGGGTACGGGTTAGCGCCGTGCTGGGATTTGTACAAGTGTAGAAACGCTGCTTTATGCGAACCTCCCCACCAATTTAGGATAAATTATGAAAACATTTAATATATTTGCAGATTTGAACAAAATAATTGATAGTGCTTTGGCTCGTATAACCGACCCAGAAACGTCAAAAGAGGCAGCAGCGACAGTAGATGCAACCAAGCTAGAAAAGATCGTCCTAGACGTGATTAAGAGCTTTCCTAATGGGTGTATCAGCCAAGAAGTTGAATGTGCTTTACCCCACATTAGGGCATCGTCTATAACCCCTAGATACAGACCTTTGATGAAAAAAGGTTTGATTGAGTTTACGGATGAAAAGCGTCCTGGATTTTCAGGTCGCAACCAAAGAGTAATGAGGGCAATATGAAACACAAACACGCAGAACTAATCAAAAAGTGGGCAGACGGGGAAAAGATTGAGAAAAACATCTTTGGTATGTGGAATGATTGCCCTAACCCAAATTGGAATGAACTTGAGGAATATAGGGTAAAACCTAAGCCAACCGATGATTTTGCGGTTTCTGCCTGCGTTACTTTTAAACCACAAAGTGACGGCAGTTACTTAGAATTCAGTAAAAAAGGCACACATAACGTTGAATTCTTATTTGACGGACCAACTCAGAAACTCAAAGGAATCAGGAGGATGCCAGAATGAAATACTTAATTCCAATCCTAATATTGGCTGGGTGCGCCCAAACGCCTCCTAAACAAGAAATAATCCCGGTCACCCCACCTGTTGTGCCTTTGACAGTTGAGCCAAGAGCGCAACAGATGTCTAGGACTGAAGTTATCCAAGCTACGATGCAATGTGAGCAGGACGGTCTCAGAGCTGTCCCAATCATGTCAAAACGGATGATTAACGGGTTTTTAAGTGATATAGTGATTGACATTCAATGTCTACCTAAGAGGCAGCCATACTTTTGATTAGCTTGATTGTCATTTTGATGCTGTTGTCGCTGGGAGCAATCGCAGCGATTTCAGCCATTTGGTTTGTGATTTTGTACAAAATATTTGTTGAAAATAAAGATTAATCGGCTAAAATGGTTATGCTCAAAAGAGCTTTTCTTGCAAGAAAATTAATTTTTTAAGGATTATCATGTATTCAACTCGTGCAGAATCAGGCGAAAAATTGCCTAAAGGCGTTAAATCTAGCGACCGTACAGGTGAGAAGAAAGTTGGCGCTTCAATGGTTGACAAGGAAGTTTTTCGTTCAGGCGCTTCAGGCGAGAAAGTACCTAAAGGTGCTTTGTCTAGCGATACCACAGGAGAAAGACGCGCCAAAATAGCAGGCGGGGTCGGAATGGGGCGCATGGATGGTATCGGTGCTCGTGATGCAAGCCACATGGGTCGTGTAGACGGTATGTGCGGTGAACTGAACGATGGCTCAAAAGAGCGCATGGTTTATGAGCACAAGCGTATGCCCCACACCCAAGATTAAAGCGTAGAGAACCCGTGGGAGCACACGGGACTCTACTAACCAAAACAATTAATAAGGAATTGAGATGGCTGAGACGTATTGTAAGACTTGTAAATACTTTTTAATAGAGACAAACGCCCAAATGGGCAGTTGCCGTAGATTTCCCACTTACCAAAACCGTCATTCAACAGAGTGGTGCGGTGAATTTAAGGTGGTAGTTCAGCATACGGATTTGCCCGACACGATAGATAATTTAGTTGCTGCTGCCGAAAAAGAAGAAAATTGGGGTAGTTTAGCAATGGCAAACCCTCAATTTATTGCAGAACAAGAAGTTACTGATGCAATAAGAAAATTGGTTGACAACCCCAAAAACAAGGGTGGCAGACCAAGAAAGGTGTCCAGAATATGAAGCCGATCAAAGACAAAATCATTGTCAAGCCTGTACCCAGAATCCAGTCAACCCTTTACATTCAGACCGCAGAAGTGGATACTTGCGGTTATGTAGTCGCAGTTGGAGATGAAGCTGCTGAGGAGGGTTTAAAAGTCGGGGATAAGGTCTGGTTTGGGACTTTAGCCAAAGACTACAAAGACGAATACTTGAAATATCACAATTTTAAGGACGGCGATGAGAAATTTTTAGTAATGTCTTGGCAGGATGTGTGCTTCGTTGAGGAAGTTGAATAACTGGAATTTTTAATGAAACATAAATTTGCGAATAATGGAACTTTAAGTTTGCAAAAAAGGCTTAATCAGTTACGTTATGATGCAAAAAAGAAATATGGGTTAACTAGAGAAGAAATTGTTACATTAAGAGATCAGCCTTGTGAAATTTGTGGAAATAAAGCTAAAAAAATGTGCATTGACCATAAAATACCATCCACTTACAGGGGAGTTTTGTGCCAACAATGTAATACAAGGTTAGGTTGGTTTGAAAAATACCAAGAAATTATTGTGAATTATCAAAAAAGAGGACCTCAAAATGCCATTAAAAAAGTCAGCAACGCCTAAAGCATTTAAACAAAATCTAAAAACTGAGCTAAAGGAAGGAAAGCCCTTGAAGCAAAGTTTGGCAATAGCTTATTCTGAAAAACGTGAGGCTGAAAAAGCCAAGAAAAAGAAATGACTAAAGAAAAATTAAAATTTATTTTAGAAAAAGCATTTGCAGAAGGTTTTTATGAAGGTTTTAAAACTTCAGGAGAAGGCTGGAATGGAGAATATCCATTCAGGGATAAAAACCTTGAAATAAAAAATCATGCAAGTATTGTTGAAGATTTAGATGAGGCTTGGAATAAATATATTTTAGAGGAGCAAATATGAGTGAAGAATGGCAAATATTTTTTATGTTTGTTGGAGCTGGATTAGGTTTATACGTTGGTGCATTATTGTCTGTATATTTTGAAATTATTAAAAAATGAGTAATTTAGCAGTACACATTTACGTTGCTTTAGGACTGGATGAACATTTGTTTATGAAGTGGAAATCTGGTAAAAACCCTAAATCAACTAAAAAAGGTCCCGGTCGCAAACACAAACAAGGAGCATAAATGTTTAATTTTCAACACGAAGTACAAGACGTAAACCTAATCATCACCGCTTTAGAGCACAAAGCACGTGATATTCAGTTATTAATTCAAAAGTTAACTAAAACAGCTAATGAGCAGTTACCAGTTCAAAAAGTAGAACAAGCGCCGACCGATGCAAATCCAGCAGCTTAAAGTCGAAGACTTAATCCCTTACGTCAATAACTCTAGGAAACACTCAGACGAGCAAGTGGCTCAGATTGCTGCTTCCATCAAGGAATTTGGATGGACAAACCCCATTTTGATTGACGGGGACAAAGGGATTATTGCTGGGCATGGAAGGCTAATGGCTGCCCGAAAGCTAAAAATGGCTGAAGTTCCGGTCATTGAAATTAGCCATTTAACCGAAACACAAAAGAAAGCCTTGGTTATTGCGGACAATAAACTGGCATTAAATGCGGACTGGGATTTAGACTTATTGACAATTGAGCTAGACGAATTATTGACTGACGGCTTTGATTTAGAGCTTTTGGGCTTTGATAAGGAAGAATTGGATAAACTGCTTGAGCCTGAGCAGATCGAGGGTTTAACGGACGAAGATGCCGTTCCTGAGATACCTGAAGAGCCTAAAACAAAGCTAGGTGACATTTGGGTGCTCGGCAACCATAGGCTAATGTGTGGGGATTCTACAAGTATAGATGCAGTTGACACTTTATTAGAAAATCAAAAGGCAGATTTAGTTTTTACTGATCCTCCGTATGGCGTATCTTACGAAGGTGGACATAATCAAAAGAAACGCAAAGGAATTATTGCTGATACTTTAGAAGGCGATGATCTAACCGATTTGTTTTATGGCGCTTTAATGGCAGCTATACCAAATACTAAAGATGGTGCTGCTTTTTATGTTTGGTATGCCTCCGGTAAATCAATTGAGACTTATGCTGCGTTATCCAAATTGCCATTAAAACTTAGAGCAGTAATACAATGGTACAAAGTAAAGTCTGGACTTGGGGCATTTATGTCTCAATATATTCCAAATTCTGAGCCATGTATGTACTTGCACAAAAATGGTTGTTCTCCTGCTTGGTACGGACCAACAAATGAGAAAACAGTATGGGAATTAAAAAAAGAATCTAAAAATAATTATCATCCAACTCAAAAACCTGTGGAATTACCTGAAAGAGCCATTACAAATTCATCTAAAGCAGGAGATATGGTTTTAGACTTATTTGGTGGTTCTGGAAGCACATTGATTGCTTGTGAGAAACAAAACCGTGATGCTAGACTGATGGAACTTGACCCAAAATACTGTGATGTCATAATAAAGCGGTGGCAAGAATTTACCGGAAAACAAGCAGTTCATGCCGAAACCGGACAGGAATTCGGGAAACTGTAAGTATTTGATATAACAAAGGATTTTTTTATAACTTTTAGTTATCTTCCGACTATAAAAAGATGCAAGAACACGAACCAACCGAAAAGACAAGAACTCAGGTGCAACAGGCATCGGGATTAGGGCTGCCACAAGAGCAAATTGGGGCACTGATTGGCATAAGTGACAAAACCTTGCGTAAATACTACGGAACAGAACTGGCGCTTGGGAAAGCCACAGCATCTGCTTCCATCGCTAAATCCCTGTTTAACAAAGCTCAGGCTGGGGACACTACCGCAATGATTTGGTGGACAAAAGCCCAGATGGGTTGGGGCGAGACGAACACGACTAAGATAGCAAACCCAGACGGCTCGGCAATTGAAGGCTTCCAAATAGTCTTTAAAGACGGCAACCATGAATCTAGCGCAAGTTGAATTTCCTGTAAAACTACAATGCCTGTTCAAAAAGAGCAGATACAAGGTTTTATGGGGAGGCAGGGGAGGAGCGAAGTCTTGGGGAATAGCAAGGGCTTTGCTTATCTTAGGCACTAAATCAACCCTGCGAATACTTTGCGCCCGTGAATTTCAAACGTCAATCAAAGATTCAGTACATAAACTGTTGAGCGATCAAGTCATTGCTTTGGGATTGACAGAGTTTTATGAAGTCATTGACAGAACGATTCGGGGCAAAAACGGCACAGAATTCAACTTTGTCGGATTAAAAAATAACGTAGCCAACGTCAAATCATACGAAGGCGTTGATATTTGCTGGGTAGAGGAAGCACAAAGCGTATCGTCTAGAAGCTGGGAAGTGTTAGTCCCGACAATTCGTAAGGAAGGCTCAG
>Ga0208388_1000362_pt1 | contig 10431 bp, 5 predicted proteins | sample CryBogCBH18Jul07_FD_185511 | JGI IMG/M metagenome (GOLD analysis project Ga0208388, IMG submission 185511) | Freshwater microbial communities from Crystal Bog, Wisconsin, USA - CBH18Jul07 (SPAdes) (version 2) | ecosystem: Environmental > Aquatic > Freshwater > Lake | place: Crystal Bog...
ATGGATTCTGATACATAGTTTCAAAACTTAACTTTTCACTATGTAACTTATCACGTAAGTCAAATAACTTTTGAATATATCCCTGTGTACGCAACATCTTATATGCTAGGTTTTCAGGACCAAACTCTCCGAACTTTGCTAGTCCAGCTTTGCGATATTGTTTAATTTTTTCAATAGCTTTTTTAACTTTATCCAAATCATTACTTTTCAAGCTACGCTGTATTAAATCTTTTAGTTTATTATATTTTGCCTTTGTAGAGGTTTGATCAAAGTTGGCGCGTCTTTTAACTGGTAGTTTTATCCAATCATCGTTTAATACACTATAAATTCCCAAGCTAATATGTGGTTCATCTTTGTCTTGTATGTATAACTCTACTGGAATGTCTTTTATTGTAATATCATGACTATCATTATATAAATTCTTTTTAGCAGTAAACAACTCTTTATAAACTTCATCATCAGGAAGTTGTTTCATATCAACTATAATATGTAAATCTAAGTCACTATGTGGTGTGTAAGAATAGGCAGCATTGGATCCCGAAACTGTAATATCACTAACTTTTAAACTGTTTATACCTAATTCACTTAAAAAGTCTTTGGCTATAACTAATAGTTGAGACCTAACTTTTGGATCCATATGCTGCCCAATAAAAAGCTTTGGGTTCAATTCATCATGAAATTTTACCGCATCTGATATTCTAAAACTGTCTAACTCTTTGAGGTTCATAGTGTATTTAGTGAACTTCAAGTGTCAAATGTATTCTGGGTTCAGATCCTGCGTTTATGAATGTATGTTCTTTTTCAGTGTTGACTACATATATTGACCCGTCTGCTGGCATACGAAAGTTTCTATGCTCATAGACAAAAAAGCAAGCATTATTGGTAATTATTGGTATATGATAACAAATACCGCCTGTGTCAGTATGCCAATTATAGCAAGTATTAGGTAATACATTACGATATGTTACACTATTAAATTGTATGCGCTTTTGTAAAAAATCAATTATATCTTGTGTGTAGGGTATCAAATCAATCTCGGGTGAATATTTGTTATCCCACATCAAATGAAATTTTTTCTGTACAAGTACTTGATTACCGTGATTAGTTACATCAGTCATTTTGTCTTGTATTACTTCATAGTCAAATTTTATTTTAGACAAATTAACATTTATGCCGTTATATCTATCAATGTAGGGAATGTAATTAGTATTCATAAAAATATTTATAAAAAGAAAGGCTCTTGCGAGCCTTTCCTGGTTATTATTTGACAAGGTTACCAACCCCGGCTATAGCTAGTTTTTAGGCTGCTAAGGCGTATGCACTATCGTTTGCATTTAACGTTTTTGCGCTGATATCGTCAGTCGCCTCTCGGGCGCATTAAGTTTATTCTTTGTCCATCGATCCTACGCATCCCCGTCAGAAGCATACTGTGTCTCTTTATGGGCGCTGCTGCAGACATCTAACAATATGCTTTTGGTGGAGATGGGGAAGAGTCGCACTTCCCGTCTGGTCCAATTTTACACTCAATGTTTACGCCGTTTTTAATCTACCTTTAAGGTATCCTGCTATTATATATTGTAGAACGGGGGCACGATATCGTCCCCCGTCTTTTATCTTACTTCTTTTCTTCGGCAGCTGGAGCAGCAGCATCAGCCTTCTGTTCTGTAGAAGCAGGAGCATCAGCAGCTGGGGCGCTAGCAGCAGCAGGAGCAGCTGGAGCCACAACTTCTTCTGATTTTGCGCAAGCAGTTAAAGTTGCAACGATAGCCAAAATAGATAACATTTTCTTCATTTTATTTTCCTTGTGTAATGAAAAAAGAAAACTCAAATCCTTTCACGGTCAGACCCATTGCTGGGATTCTGCGGCGTATACTCCGTTGAGTTTTCTTCATATGTATTTATAACACTACAGTGCGGACAATACAACCTTTTTGGATGCCAACTATCGCTATTGGCTATGCTCCACCAATTCTTACATTCTTTACACACAAAATGCCATATAGTTTCTTTGCTAATATTCATAATCTAATTTTACAATGTCTGTAATACCAAACTCTCTAGTTCGTCCATAATATAATTGACTTATAAACTTTTCCAAAGTTATGTTTGTATCTTCATCTTCTGGATAACAAATTTGTACATTATGTGTATTTTCTAATGCGCTGTCGTTTAATAGATAACCCATTATGTCATAATCAAAAGTTGCTATTGTGGGGTAATATTTTATGAACTTATAGTCTACAACTTTATAGTTTTGATAATGAAATAAATTAGATTCAAGAGTGTTTGGCAAATTGTAAGTACTCAAAAATTGTCGAATATGAGCCATATATTCGTCCATTTTATTCTCACTATACCATAACATTTTGCTACTGCGTATTAGTGTGTATCCATCTACTTTGTTATTACATATGTCTGGATGACTTATTGTGCCCTTTTCTATCCATTCGTTGGCATAGTGTTTGATTCTATTCATTTCATCACTAAAAAACTTATTATTAAAAAAATAAGTATACAAATCACTATAAAAATCACTGTAACTTAAATTCAAATATTTTCTTAAAAATCTTGCTATAATACTTGTAGTGCCACTGACATGTGTAGTGTATATAAACCAGTTAAACAATATGGCTTCTACCATATGTTCTTTATTCATAGTGTTAGTGCTTATAACAATATCAACACCCTCTGGGCATTCTTCATTGTCGCTGTTAATCATATAGTCATAGGTTGTTACTGTTTCTATATTAAACTTACCTTTCTGTTCTAAATTCATTTCAGCATTTTCTAATAACTGACTTTGATGAACCTGTATACCATGATGATTACCAGCTTCAAATAACTTGTAGTAATTTTCTTTCCAGCTATGTATTGTTTCGCCTGGCAAGCCTAATATCAAATCTGTAATGACTGGAACTTGTTTCAATTCACATAACTTAAACAGTTCTTCAATCTTATTAATATCCATGTTACTGCGTTTGATATTATTCAGTACAGTTTCATTTAAACTCTGTAATGATATAGTAAGTGCTGGTGCGCGTATCTTTGCGTCTATCCATTTCTTAGCCATATCAACAACATATTTCTTTTGATTCTTTGCCCAGTTTAAACTAAAGAAGTTTGGATAGCCATTAGTCTTTGTAACATCTATAATACGGTCTAGTATAATCTCATCACGGTTTGTAAATGCGCCGAAATTAGCATCAGCAATAAACAGTCCAACACATTTATTATTGCTTATCCATTGTACCTCATCTAACACACGCTGTAGTTCAAACTTCTTAATTTTGCTAAGTGTTAAACTACCCCAGTCACAGAATGTACAAGCATAAGGACAACCACGATTTGTTTCCAATGTAGCTATCCATTTTGTATCAGGATTATCAGTCATTAATTTATCAAAGAATCCATTTAAGTATGGACTACTGTTAGCATTAAAGTCTGTAAATCGTTCCCTATTATTTTTACTATAGGGACTGTAAATGCCAGGTACTCCATACAACACATCTGGCTTGTCATAAGTGCGCAACACATCAACAAATGTTGCTTCACCTTCGTACATTACAACAATATCAATATAAGGGTGTGTCTCAAATAAGTTGTCTTTAGTGATTGGTAGTTCAGGGCCACCAAATACAATAAAAACATTACTGTTAATTTCTTTGATACGTTTTGCTAAACTGTAATTATAATTCTTGTTCCAAACATATGTGCTGAAAGCTACAATGTCATTGTTTGCTAGTTTTTGTGCGGTACTCTCAATATTATCACGCTTGAATATAATATCTGTTAAAGTAAATTTTTGCCTAATATCATCAAATGTGTTAGCATAACTCCAAAGCACGCCCACACTATAGGGTAGATAGTATGCGTTTTCTTTTTTATGTCCTACAGGAAAGTTTGGTTGGACTAAGCCAACCTTAGTTTTTTTCATGTAAATATTTATAATAGAGAAGTATCGGTTTATCTTTTCCCTCTGTAGCTATCAGAGTGTTGATATGCGCATATCAACTGGATCCTAACTACGCCCTAGGTCTTACCTAATTACTATACACCGAAAGGTTTAGCGGCGTGATTTTATTTATACTTTTTTTCGTAAAACGACTTTAACCAATTCCATTCATAGCTGAGTTTGAGTTGATCTAAGTCACCATTGACTGAATTGTAGTAGTCTACAGCATCAGTTGCGCCTTGTAAACACTCTTTGGCATATTCCCCATTTGCTACAGTTAGCCAAGTTTGTAATCGTTCTTGACTAATATCAGTATAATCGCTTTTAAGTTTAATGACTTCACGGAAAGCTGTACGCCAAGTGCTGTATGGGTCAGTATTAAAGTTTGCTGTACCTGATAACATATCTACACTTTCATGTGGATCGTCTAATGTAAAGTCTAACCCCTCACCAAAGTTGTTTAACACTAACTTCTTATTGTAAGTAATTACAGCCTGATGCCCATACTCTAACCCGTTGAGTGGGTTAAGTGCTGTAAAGATATAGTGTTTGGGTCTTTGTAATCTGTCAGGTTGCCAGCCCCAGTCAAACTTGTTATCTACTTTAATTTTAGCAAATACTGTAAATGCCCAGCTAGTATTACTTGCTAGTGCTGTGGCATGATATGCGTTTATACGCCCATTGATGCCGTCTACTCTAACAATTCGATTTTTTAATCCACGAGTTACATATAACAAATGTTCATAGTTTTCGTCAGCATTAACTTCGCCATTGCTTAAAAACACAATGTCTAGTGGGCTAGACTGTAGTAATTGCTTATTGGTCTTAATATACGGAAAATCGTATAATTCATTAATATACGGATAATCGTATAATTCTTTAGGCACAATAATGCGACTAGCGCCTGTGCTTGTTACAAGTATATTCTTAGTTTCTTCTGTCCATAAACTGATTGGTTCAACGTCTTTGTGATCAAAACTTTCTGTTTCAAATATTGCGTATGGGAAGTTAAATTTATTTTTAAGTGTTTCTACATGATCTTCGTCAAACGTCTTGAATACAGGCGCTGGAAGTCTTGGGCTATTTAAATGCTGTATGTAATTAACTTTATGATAACTTTGTAATGCGTCAATGTCGTTTATAATTTCACGTGTTTTGTTTACGTCTAACAAGAACGTATCGCCAAACTTTTGCTTGTCACTGGCAAATACGTGTAGATTATCTTTGGCAAATGGATCGCAGATATAACTAAAGTCAAATTTACTATAGTCATTAGTGCTGCTACAAATCCAAATATAATGTTCTTTCTTAGTTGGTAAACTATCTACAAGTTTTTTAATTGTGTTGAAATAACTTGTGTCATACTTGTATGTGCTAATGTTTTTAGTTCGATTGCTTAAACTATCAACAACACTTTGGCATTCATCGTTGCCATGGTCGATTACTACGATATCATAGATACAACTTGTGGCAATCGCACGTTTTTCTTTTACAAAGTTTAAGTTCTTTAGATGTTCAATAACTTTAACATACTTGGTGTCTTCAGCAAAAGTATTACGATTGACCATATATGTTGTGCCCCAATGACTCCATTGAGTACCAAACACATGTATCATATTCATTTGCCAGGGATTAGGGTAATACTTAAAGTCAAAATTAGTATAATCTAATTCGCTATTCAATATCCAACACAAGTCTGTGTTACTACGATTAATACAACGGTTGATTGTATCTGCCCATGTATTTAAAAATCTTGTTTTTTGTATGTTAGGAAAGCGCTGTTTTAATAGATCAAAACGCTCTTGACATTCTTTATTGCCTCTGTCAACTAAGAACATATCGCTGGGTTTAAATAATTCAGCAAGATATTCATTTGTAATTTTAACATCACTGTCAATATAGTTTAACTCACGGTGTCCTTCAATATATGTCTTACTGTTTACAAAATACGTTTGTGTGACTTCACTGTCACTACTACCAAATACGTGTACATATCTTGCTTGCTCAATACTTGGACGCCAGTCAAAATTAAAATTACTATAATCAATATTTTTGCGTTTAGCCCAAAACAGTTCATTAGGGTGTTTGTTTATTAAGTCTTCAAGTGTAGTTTCAATATAATATTGAAATACTGTAATATCAATTTGATCAGTGACTTCTTTTTCTACACGTAATAGTTTGACTATTTCTCCGTTGTTATCGGGAGTTACATATCTTGGGCCATCAGTATCATCTTTGAGTGTGCCAAATTGATAGATATATGATGGACTATCAGGGTCAGGACGCCAGCTAAAATCAAAATTAGTAGTGTTTACATTATCAGGTATAACCCAGTTACTCATATTTGCTTTTACTTTAGCAACAGGAGTTGTCAAATACTTTCTAACTGTTGCGCCAGGAGTAACATATTCAATTGTAGGATCTTTAACACTGTCGTGCCACTGATTGCCAAACACATAGATATAAGGTGGGTCTAATGGGCTAGGATGCCAACTAAAGTCAAAGTCTGCGTCTATCAACACTTTAAAATTGGTTTTATTAGGAAGACTTTTTGCTAGACTTCCTGAAACATATTTCTTTTCAGTTGCTCCTTGTACTACATATTGTGGACCACCTTGTTCTTGCCATTGAGTATTAAACTCATAAATGTAAGGTGGCTCATGTGGATTAGGTATCCAACTAAAATCAAACTCACTAACATCAATGTTTTCAGGTATAATCCAATTTTCAGTAGATTTGTCAAGTATAGCCATTGGATTATGAATATATTTTATTTCAGTTGCGCCTTCTACTGTGTATTTTATAGTAGGCATAATCTCTGGTGGGTATAGATTATTACCAAACACATAGATATATGGCGGCTCACTTTCATCAGGATGCCAGCTATAATCAAAGCCTTTTATTTTTATACCTTTTACACATTCAAAGTTTTTGTCATTAGGCAATTTTGTTGCGTGTAAAATACGTGTGTCAATATATTTGACTGGGCTATCATTAGTAGCGCCTGGAGTAATGTATTTTGGACCGCCTGTCTTTTGCCATTGTGTACCGAATATATAAATATAAGGTTGATCTTCTACATATGGATGCCAACTGAAATCAAAACTATCAACATCAATGTCAGATGGTATAACCCAGTTATCTTTACAAGGCGCAGCAGTAGCAAGTGGTTCTTCAATATATTTGACTTCACGTGCTTTAGGCATAACATACTTAGGACCACCCGTCAGTGCCCACTGTGTACCAAATTGATAGATGAAGGGTTTATCTGTGCTGTCAGGATGCCAACTAAAGTCAAAACTATCTAATGTAACATTATCAGGTATGACCCAGTTTTTATCATTTTCGTTACTTAACATTTTAACACGTTGATTTGTCATATACTTGACTTCTGTAGCATCTTTAACTACATAACGTGGTCCACCTGTTTTCTGCCATTGTGTTCCCCATTCATAAATCAATGGAGGGTCTTTGGGATGTGGCACCCAACTATAATCAAATTCACTATCATCAATATTTTTAGGAATATCAAAGTTTAATTTGTTAGTATATGTTTTCGCACCTTTAATATCCATGAACTTATAATCAGTTGCCCCAGGCACTACATATTGAGGTCCGCCATATTCATGCCATTGTGTAGGGAACTGATAGATATAAGGTGGGTCTTTGGGATTAGGTATCCAACTAAAATCAAATTCACTAACATCACAGTTGTCGGGTATAATCCAGTTATCGTAATTTATATCTAGTGTGGCTACTATGTCACTTACATACTTAATTTCAGTTGCGCCTTCTACAATATACTTTATAGTTGGCATTATTTCAGCAGGATATAAGTTATTACCAAACACATAGATATAAGGTTGTTCTGTATTATCAGGATGCCAACTATAATCAAATTCTTTTATTTTTATGCCTTCAACAGTTTCAAAGTTTGTTTTATCAGGCAATCTAATGCTGCTTAAAATACGACGGTCAATATATTTTATAGGGCTGTTTTCATCACAACCTGGAGTAATATATCTGGGCCCGCCTGTTTTTTGATGCTGTGTGCCAAACTCATAGATATAAGGCTGATCTTCTACATATGGATGCCAACTAAAATCAAAACTATCCATATCGATTTCATCAGGAGTAGCCCAGTTTTCATAGTTAACTCCTGCTACAGCAATAGGTTCTTCAATGTATTTTATTTCAGTAGCACCAGGCACAACATACTTAGGTCCACCTGTTAATGCCCATTGAGTACCGAACTGATAGATATAGGGTTTATCAATATTATTAGGATGCCAACTGAAATCAAAACTATCTACTATAACATATTCAGGTATATACCAGTTTTTATCATCTTTGTTACTAAGCATCATTGCTTTTTGTGAAGTAACATATTTTATTTCAGTAGCACCTTCAACCACATATCTAGGTCCGCCAGTCTTTTGCCATTGAGTTCCGAATTCATATATAAACGCAGGGTCTTTGGGGTGTGGCTTCCAACTAAAATCAAATTCTGATGTGTCTAAGTTATCAGGTATAATCCAGTTACTCATATCAGTATCTAATATAGCTTTATTATCATACACGTATTTTACTTCGGTTGCCCCTTCAACTACGTATTGTATTGTAGGCATTTCGTTTGCAGGATATTGATTATTACCAAACACATAAATGTAGGGGTCATCAGTATCATCAGGATGCCAGCTATAATCAAAACTTTTAATTTTATAATTATTAAGTATTTGCCAATTATCTGATTGTATAGGTTTAAGTACACATTGACCATCTACGTATTTTATTTGTGTAGCGTTAGGACATACGTATTTAGGACCGCCTGTCTTTTGCCACTGTGTGCCAAACTCGTAAATATAGTCAGGTTCGCGTGGATCGGGTCTCCAACTAAAGTCAAAACTATCAATATCACAATTTTCAGGTATGATCCATCTTTCTGTTTCAGGCAACACATCTACATTATTGTGTACATACTTACGTTCAGTTGCTCCTGGAGTATGATATTCAATTGTAGGTTTTAATGTTGCGTCAATATAATGATTGCCCCATACGTAAATGTAGGGAGGATCCAATGGATCAGGACGATATGTCATATCAAACCTGGATTTATCTACTGTTTGAATTTCTATCCAATTATCGTAATTAGGCAATACTTCCACAATATGTGGCATGTATTTTATTTCAATAGCGCCCGGAGTATGATATTCTAATACACTTTGAATTTCTACTGGATACCATTTACAGCCCCATTTGTAGATATAGGGAGGATCAGTGGGATCAGGATGCCAACTAAAATCAAATTTAGTTGTATCGATCTTATCAATCATTACCCAGTGATTTGTGTTTTTTCTAATTAATTTTTCAACATCATTTCTATATACTTTAATATTGCTACCATTATTAGGTACAAGCCATGTGCCACTGTCTTTTTGATGTATACTAGGCCATATGTTTATATGTTCTTCAGCCCATACATCGTCATCAGGCAATAATTCATAATCGAAGTCCCAGTTAAAACCTCGATAATCACAGTATTCGTTTATAATCCAAAAATGTTCAGTGGTTGCTTGTTTACGTGCGTCTTCAAAATTGATCGCATATTTTTCACGTGGGTGAACATTTGGCTTATTGCCGTAGTAAAATACATCTCTAAGCATGTAGATTACTTATGAGCAGACTTTAAGGTTGTATAATTTTTCAAAACGATCAGCATCGACCCGATCATTTACCATTGGTTCGCCACGTATGTTTAAACTCGTGTTTAATAGCATAGGGCAACCTGTAATTTCACACCAACGTTCTAACAATTTTCTAATACCACTGCCATCGTTAGGTACTGTTTGTACACGACTACTGTTATCAGCGTGTACAATAGCAGGATATAAGTCTGGAAACTTACAAGGGGCGACAACCTGCATATATCTACTATCATTCCAATGACGGGGCATAACAAAATAGTCATGTACCATTTCTTCAAGTATGATAGGCGCAAAAGGTCTAAATTTTTGTCTGCGTTTAATTTCATTTACTGTATCTTTAATTTCAGTTCCACGTGGGTCTGCTAATAAACTGCGATTGCCCAATGCTCTTGGTCCAAACTCACTACGTCCACTAGCAACACCTACCATCTTATTTACTGCTAATTCAGAAATAATATTCTTAACGGGGTATGGTCCTTTAATATCATGACCCAAAAAAGCATCGCGCCATGCTACTTCTTTACCATAACTTAATGCTGCTGCGCCTAAACTATTGCCAGCATCACCTGGGTTAGGCATAATCCATATCTTGTTAAAATAATTACCTAACAATCTATTTGCTAGACAGTTAAGTGCTACTCCACCGCCATATACTAAGTTACGACTGCGCCCTAACTTAACAGCAAGTTTCATAACATTACATATTAAATCTTCTGTGATCTTTTGTGTACAAGCAGCAATATCCATGTCGCTTAAATGTGACATGAAATTATC
>Ga0208388_1000366_pt1 | contig 10417 bp, 10 predicted proteins | sample CryBogCBH18Jul07_FD_185511 | JGI IMG/M metagenome (GOLD analysis project Ga0208388, IMG submission 185511) | Freshwater microbial communities from Crystal Bog, Wisconsin, USA - CBH18Jul07 (SPAdes) (version 2) | ecosystem: Environmental > Aquatic > Freshwater > Lake | place: Crystal Bog...
GAACAATGCATACCGACGTTTTGGCTTCGAATCGGCTAACTCAATCAGACGCTGGGCTACGCACAATGTCCGTGTGATCTCGTCCTTCGTCTCGCCTGAATAGAGCTGTGCTAAGAAGAATTGAAGAGTGGTCGGGATACTCGCAATCCGAATACCGTCTCCCGTCACGTGATAGCTGTGGCAGGCTTGTGTCTCGTAGAAGCGATACAATAGCTTTCCATCCGAACCAAGCACGTCGAGACAGCGAGGCATAATGTCAGTCTCCGCATGCTCAACCGTCTTCCGTCCCTTGATGTGCTTGCCAATCTCAGCTTCCTCGGCGAGAAGCGTGATGGGTGTGTACCAATGGGCTTTCTTCTCGTGACGAGAGACTGCAGAGAACCCGAGCAGAATGATCGGATGGTGCTGTAACATGTGAATCACGTCCTTCTTTTGTTCAGCCGAGAGCTCATCGGGCGGCTGCGGGTCGTCTGTACATTTGAGCGGATAGTGCTTGTTCAGCAGGGACAAGCGAGTGTACACCTTTTCCCAACGGCTCACATCGCCTTCCGGGCGTGACAATTCCAAGTACATGGACATGCGGAGAAAGTTGGGATGTACGTAGTGGATGCCGTGTCGAGTAATCTTCTCCTTCCACATGAAGTTGAAAAGCTTCGGAGCAAGGAATGTCAAGTCAGCCACTCCATGATAATCCGCAAAGACCTTGTACGTCCCCAAGTGAACACCTGGCTTCATTTCAACACTCTCGATTCCACCCTCTTTCAGTTTGTTCGCAATTTCAACTCCATGTTCCTGGGGAGTTTCGGTAAAGAAGTCGTAGTCAGGTGTCTCCAACGGACCGTAAAATTGGTCCTCTTCGGGTAGTAAGTTGTTAATCGCCGTACCACCGTAACACATGGTGCGGGTTGACTTCAAGAACGCTTCGACGACACGGGTACCCAGCTTCACTGCGGGAGCCTCTGCGTCGCGAGCCGCGAGCATTTCCGCCTGCTGGTCCGCGATTTCCTTCACAGAGTCTAACTCACTCATTGTATACCAGAGTCAAAAAACGAATGCCGTTTGTTTTTTTACTTGGGAGGCAGCAAGATGCCTCCACGCTATAATCTTCGTTCGCGCAAGAGCCGAGCTACTACATGGGTCAAGGACGAGACTCTCGCGGAGGAGACTGACTCCGACGATGAGGACTTCGTTCCGGAGAAGTCCGAGTCCGAATCCGAGGAGGAGGACGAGGACGAGTCGGAAGACGAAGACGAAGACGAAGACGAAGACGAAGACGAAGCCCCCGTCATCCGTCTTCCCAAGGGATCCAAGGTGTCCGTCAAGCTCCATCTGCACACCATCGTTGGTGGAAATGCTAAGCTCCAAATTGAGTCTGAGTCTGAGGAGGAAGAGGAGTCCGAGTCCGAGGACGAGTTCCTCGAGCACCTCAAGAAGAAGTACGGCGGTAAGCCGAGTCGCCGTAGTCGTGAGCGTGAACCCGAGTCACCTGCAATTGAGCTCAATGAAGACGAGGAGGAGTACTTTGACGAGCTGCCCAAGTCTAAGAAGCGAAAGCTGAATGAGCAGATGAAGCGCATTTCCAGCCTCGTTGAGGAGGGTGACGTGCCCTACAAGTTTCGCGTGTTGGAGATGCCGATTCCCGATGCACTCAAAGCCGCCGTCATCAAGAAGGTCGATAACCTGAACGACATGGATGGTTCCGAGGGGTACAAGCTGCGGACGTGGGTCGAGTCGTTCCTTCGCATCCCATTCGGAAAGATGGTCACGCTGCCGGTCAAGCTGTCGGATGGAGCTGAGCCGTGTGCGAAGTTCTTGGCGGACACACGCGAGACTCTGGACAAGGCTGTCTATGGAATGCCGACGGCTAAGACGCAGATCATGCAAACTCTGGCGCAGTGGATTTCCAGTCCTGGTTCGGTCGGCAATGTCATCGCGCTCAAGGGTCCGGCGGGTGTCGGCAAGACCAGCATCGCAAAGCACGGTGTCGCCACGGTTCTCCGTCGTCCGTTCGAGTTCTTCTCCCTCGGTGGCGCGTCGGACTCTGCGAACTTCGTGGGTCACTCCTTCACGTACGAGGGGTCGATGTGGGGACGCATCGCAGACTCTCTGATGAACTCGCGGTGCATGAATCCGGTCCTGTACTTTGACGAGCTGGACAAGATCTCGACCACATCGCACGGCGATGAGATTGTGTCGATGCTCATCCACCTCACGGATCGCTCCCAGAACAGCCAGTTCCATGACCGGTACTTTGCAGGTGTCGACTTCGACCTCAGTCAGTGCCTCTTCGTGTTCTCGTTCAACGATGAGTCAAAGGTCCATCCGATTCTCAAGGACCGCATGCAGGTGATCCACTGCGCGGGGTACAATGCAGAGGACAAAAAGAACATTCTGACCAAGTACGTCTGGCCTCAGATCCTCGAACGCGTTCAGCTGACCGGACAGCTGACCGTGACAGATGAGGCGGTGAAGTACTTGATCGAGGAGTTCAGCAAGGAGGAGGAAGGTGTTCGTACGCTGATTCGCTCCGTCGAGTCGCTCGTCACGCGCATCAACCTGCTGCGTATTGCCGACGAGAAGACTGCGAAGGAGTACGTGTTCTACAAGAAGATCACTCTGCCCTGTGTGATTGATGTCGAGACTGCGCGTCATATCTTGAAGGATACCTCAGCCGTCACAAATGAGTCGTGGCGTCAGCTTTACACATGAATCCACTCCAAGCTCGACACCGGGATCTCCATGATGCGGGGATTATCGTCCATCGTGGAGAAGATACACGTCAACGTCGTGAATGCGGAATCCGGCATGCAGCCAATACAATACTCAATCGTTTTTCCTTTGAACACGAAGGGACGACTGATGTAGATAGGCGTATACGTCGCACTCAGTCGCACGAACAGGTGGAAGTACTTGCGAGGCTGACAATACTCGACCGTGTGAACGAGTGCCCACGTCTCGCCAGGATACTGCGGAGGTTGAAATGCCACCGCCGACCCGCGCAGGTGCTTGAAGTACACCGGTGTCTCGCGTTGCGTATGGAAATTCAACGTGTCGCCCGAGAAGGTACCTACGCGCAGCGGGTTCCACGAATAGATGACATCGTTCGTCCCGTTAATGGGCAACCAGTTCTTCTCGCACTCCTGGTTAGTCGGCGACTCCATCATATACGAGTCCGAGTACAGTCCTCGAACCGGGTCATACTTTGACCGGAAAATACGGATCTTACTCGTGAACTCCCATGAGGTGGCTGTACAGCAGAGCTCCTTTTGCTGATTACGGTAGACGCGCACGTCCTCCAACCCCACAATATGCGCACCTTCCCTACGGCTCAGCGATACGGACGACTCGCGCATCTGCGTGACTTCACCCGAAGCTGGGTTGTAGAATGCGTTCTGCGTGCGGACGATTCCATTGTCACTGACTGCACCTTGATTCTTCATGAGGTACGCGCCGGTCTGAGGATTGATCGCGTAGTTCACAAAGCGAACATTGTGCATCACCTTGCCGTCCACCATGAACATCGACACCGACGTCGGGTGATAATCCTCACCAAAGATGTCGCGCGCAATCGGATGTGCCTTGGACGCGAAGGGCAGTGGATCGATGTAAAAGGCGAGGTTCTGATACACGCTGTCCTGATTATGACGGTCCTTCAGCAGGTACTGAATCGACATATCAAGACCCCTCTGCCGCTGTCCAATGTAGAAGAGCAAGATTGTGGCTTCGTACTCGAACAGCCCAGAGTATACATCCGTCTCAACGAAGAGCGAGTCGGTTGTCAGGGGAATCGACAGACCGATCTGCGTGTAGTGATATGCCTTGTGATGCTGGGATACATCGCGAAAGTGCTTTGCCAGTTGATAGATAGGTTCCGCTCGAGACGGGCGACGCTCATAGGCTCGCAGCATCCACTCTTCGAACTTCGGAATGTTCTTCAAGGCTAGCCAGGACTTGCCGATCATGTAATGACTGTACCACAGCTCCTCTTCCCATCCTCCAATCGCAATACGCTTCTTGTACATGGCAATACACTCCTTCAACTTGCCAACGCCATTGTACGTCTGGGCTAGATAGAACATGTATCGCCCATTCTCCGGCTCATCCACCAGTCCCTGTTCGAGTAGGCGCACGTCGCGTTCAAACTTGTCGGACTTACATCCGCCGTCATTACGGTCATCAATGTGGCAGATGGACACAGACAGTCCCTTCGTAGGACCGTCCCAGTACTCGTGGGTCACACCTCGACATGACCAGTCGTAGTCTACGCGAACCAGACGTGTGTTTGGGTACTCGAGGTTTCCTGCCTTTTGGACGACCGTGTATCCCTCGTAGCCGAGCTCTGCGCTCTTCAAGGTACCCGGCACAAACACCATATCCGCGTCCAGCAAGAGTCCATACGTAGTTGTCAAGTCCCAACCTGTCTTCTTCAAGTACGTCTGTGCGTTCTTGAAGCTCACCGTGCGATTATAACCAAAGTCCTTCCACGGCTCGGTAGTCAGACACCCGTCGTGAGTCTTGAGGAACTCGGTTGCGATCTCGCACGACGTATCGGTGGATCCGGTATCGCAGATACAGAACGCGTCCACGACGTTCTCTACGGCTTCGAGACACCGTTTCAGGATCTTCTCTTCATTACGAATCATCAGAATCAGCACGAACTTCATCTGCGTCGATTTAGTCAAACTCCTAGACTCGCGTGTAAACAAATGAGCACGGAATTCGTAAAGTCAACGCTCCGTGAGAACCTCTCTCGTGTCCTCGTCCCGCACGTCGCCGACGGTCTTTGGAGTATCTATGACAGCGGCAAGGCTGCATGTGACCGTACGAATCAACCTGACCAAGTCTTGAAGACCTTCCAGAACCTCCTGACACAGATCCCGAAGTGGAGCCCGGAGACGTTAGCCAAGGAGGTGGACCGCATTCGGATTGCGTCGAAGTGCGAGTACATCGAGGATCTCCTGCTCGGCGTGTTCATCAGTTACATTCGAGCCTTCGCGATGTTACAGCAGGTCGAGAAGGCTCATGTGGACATTGACTTTAAGCGTCCGTCGGTCGAGGTGTTCGTTCACCATCTGTACAAGCAGGCTGCGCGCCAAGCATGGACTACAGCGTATCTGTTTAAGACGGTTGGAGTCACGTCCGAGCAGCAGGCGCGCAATCGTCGCGAAATCGAGACGCTCATCGGTTCGTCCATGAACGAGGTCATTGACAGTTTCATCCCCTGGAAGGATATCAGCAAGGCATACTTCCAGCCGGCTACTGCTCCGGCTGCGGTCGAGGAACCTCCGGCGCCGGCTGCGCCTCCGGCTCCTGCTGCGCCCAAGCCGGCGCTGGTCGAGGAGGCTCCTCGTGTTGTAAAGTTCGAGGAGGAGGATGAGGATGAGGACGATGCTCCTCCCATCAAGCTCGGAGAAGACGCGACGTTAGATGACGATGAGTTCGAGTCGGAAAGCGAGCAGTCGATTAATCTCGAAACGACAGAGACTGTCGCGTTGAACCTCTGACGATAAAAAATAGAGAGCGAGTAAATGTCTGAACTGTACACGTACGGAATGATCGTGTCGGCTGTTGTGATGGTTGCGCTTGTCCTGTATGTTCTCGACCGTCGTGGTAAGGAACAGCCGATTGACGTGATGGATGCCACGAAGTTAGGTGGCGGCGCGGCGGTGTTAACAGGTGGCGTTCTATACGCATTGGGCGGCGCAGAGGTCGCCGAGCCAATGGTGACAGCTGTGCAGGACATGTTCACAGGGAAGCCGAGCTTCTGAGAAACTTTCTTGGTTTCATAATAAAAATGTGGATGTCTATCTATGCCGCTGTGCTCTTCTTCGTGCTGACGCCGGGTGTTCTGCTGTCCCTGCCCCCGGGTGGATCGCGTACGACGGTCGCGCTGACCCACGCGGTTGTGTTCGGTCTCGTGTGGTCGCTGACTCACAAGATGGTGTGGCGCACCATTGGAACCAAGGCTTAATCCGCGATGACCAACACATTCGTAACAAATGGAGCCGGTGTCACAATGTACTGACTGAACTTGGCGAGTTCGCGCCTCGGTACAGCGCTTTCCTTCAAGTACCGCGTAATGGCTTTATACAAATCAAACCCATGGTACCGGTCGTGATTGTCTCCCTTCTTGCGGAAGATCACGGACGAACCGTCGGGAAGCGTCGTCCAGTGTTTGAACAGCTCAAACAGTGGATGAGTCGATTCCTGGACGGGTCCCTCGGGGAACATGTCCCAGAACATAGACGATGCGAACCGAGCCAGGTCAAAGGACGGGTTCAGCGGAATGCGAGCATGTGTGTTCGTGAAGAACGGCTCGATGTTGTACTGACCCGCCGCTTCCTCATCGTTCTTGAACTGTGAGCTCAGGAAGAACCGCGGTTCCTTCATACCCGTCAGACGAACCGAAAACGCAGCACGGTCAAAGTCAATGAGCTTGATCAGAATGCCGTAGGTAGGAACACGATAGACGGCTCCGTGGTGCTTATAGTACAGAAACGCTTCGGTTGTTGGAACGTACATCACATTGTTACCATGGAGGTCGTTGTGGATGAGCCCATACGTCCTCTGTGCGTACGCAAGAGCAAAGACAATCTGCGCCACCCACGCCGTGTGATGCGCAGGGTTATCGGACGTCTTGATTAGCTCATAGAACGTACCTGTACACTTTTCCATCACAGTCGTGACAACCGGAACATCCGTAAACGTCGCCCACGCGAACGGCTCCTCGTCTTCCTCGTCCTCGTCTTCCTCTTCATCTTCGTCGCATCCACACGATTCGATGTCAAACACGTCCTCGTCATCGTCCTCGTCGTCGTCCTCGTCTTCCGAGGCATTTGGGAGTTCATACTCCTCCACTGTACCCGTGATGGTGGGCTCGTCGACGTGTTCTACGGTGATATCATCTGCGTCCAGTTCCACTTCCTCACCCACCTGAACCGCCATACGACGCCCGCGCGTATGCGTGAATCCCTCGCCGCTTGCCGACCGCAGACGTAATTCGAATGTCTTGCCGATATTGTCCACAAACCACTTGCGGTCACACAGGTCTTCGTAATCGTCGGAGATATCAATCTCGTGGCGCGTGGACATGGCTGCGTAGACTCCAAAGACACGTGGGAAATGAGCACACTCGGACATGGACAACATGCTTGACGCAAGAGCACCCACATACGCAGCCGTGTATGGACTCTGCATCTGCTCCGAGTGAGCGCGGGCAGTTTCGGCTGGCTTGGGGAGACCGGGCGTCGAGTACTCGCCCTTCATCGTCTTGAACGGACTCAGGATCATCGTCGTCTTGCGATGAATCTCCACCGTCTGTCCCTTCGATGTCTTGATGTGTGTCGAGTCAATCACCGACTCCACTTCCTCCGGGAGTTTCACACCATAGTCCGACATGGACGTCAAGTTCTCCGTCTTGAACAACTGCTCGAATGACGGTATGAAGGGTTGAATATGGTTAAGATTCCAACTAGCAGCCGTTATCTTCGCAGGGCGGTGAAGGCGTACATCCACGGATTGCGTCCTCAGATCTTTCACCATTGTGTTCAGGGCAGGGGAATGAAACATCGTAAGCAGACGCGGAACACTTTCTACGGGTCAGGATAATGAACTTCCAGCTGCGAAAGTTCGATATCAACATGATCAAAGACCGCTGCGAGATTGATTCTCGCAAGAGTCCGATGATCGTCGTCATCGGGAAAAAGGACACGGGAAAATCCTTCTTAGTGCGCGACATCCTCTACAACACCCAACAGGATTTCCCGGTCGGTACCGTCATCTCGGGCACAGAGGTTGCGAACGAATTCTTCCAGCATATGGTTCCATCCAAGTTCATCCATGACAAGTACTCGCCTCAGATTGTCATGAACGTGATTAAGCGACAGATGAATGTGAAACAGAACCGTAATAAATCCAAGAACGCAGGAGGTGGGTCGTCATCCATCGATCCACGAGCCTTCCTGATTCTGGACGACTGTTTGTACGATTCGACATGGATCAAGGAAGAGTCCACGCGCTACGTGTTCATGAACGGGCGTCACATTGACATGATGACCATCATCACGATGCAGTATCCACTGGGCATCACGCCGAATCTGCGCACGAACGTGGACTTTGTCTTCATTCTTCGTGAGAATATCCTAGGTAATCGTCGTAGGATTTACGAGAATTACGCAGGTATGTTTCCTACGTTTGAGATGTTCTGTACGTTCATGGACCAGTGCACGGAGAACTTCGAGTGCTTGGTCATCTGTAACAACGTGAACTCGAACAAGTTGGAGGACCAGGTGTTCTGGTACAAAGCCGCCGAGCACCCGCCGTTCCGTATGTGCGACTCATCGTTATGGGCAAACAATCAGCCGTTCCATTCGGCTATCCTCGCCGCGGACCAGTGGAACGCTTCCGCCGTAAAAAAGAAGGAACCTTCCGTGTGGGTGCGGAAGGACGGCGGCGGCGGTGCCTCCTAGTGCGACGGCCTCCACGCGGCATGCCAATTGCGCGCCGTGCGATTGCCGCCGCCGCGTCGATATTGGCTTGTTGTCCGGGGGAAAGGGGTGGTGCGGGACGGGGCGAGGGTTCACTATCGTCACTAATGTCTGCTATCAGATCACGCTGAACATTCATGGCTTCCCCCTGAGGAAGAATCATTTCGAGTACAAGTGCAATCATCATGAGCAGTGCCATCAACATCACATAGTTCTCGGTCATTACCTCGGGAAAGACTCCCGCCTCCTTCAACTGAACGACTCGATTTGGAATTGACTTGTCAAAGTATGCGTTAAGAGCCCGAATGACAGCTTCTTCGGTAAGTGCGAATCCCGCTACATACTTGGTTGCCATCAATACGGATGCAAGTAGGCGAACACATTGATCCTTGTACACAGTGAGACGCTCCTTCCATCCCTTTCCTAGCTGTCCGACTCCTGTCGCGATGTTCGCAATACCTTTGTTCGAAAGTGTCGTCGCTCCCGCGAGTTTTTCCGCTTCGACTGCGGACTGTCGCTGTATCAATAAGTTCCTTACTTCCTGTAGCTTGCCTGCATCGCGATCATTCAATCCAGATATAACGGCTGCATTACTGACAACTCCGGACTGCCCCTGACTAGTTGCCAGTGCCGCAGCGAGTCGTTTGTCCAAACGCTCTCTCATGCCACCATATGAAGTGTTTGAACGCTTGCCACCCGAGGCAGGAGCATCCGCCGTTACGAGGTCTGCTAAGGCATCGATTGCCGGGCTACTCATTAGTCCTTCTCAACAAATTACTTCGTTACTCCCGGAGAACTCCCTCCGTCGGGTGAACAGGCTTCGAGGCATCCTCGAGCGCCTTCTCAGCCGCATTGGCTCGGCGACGACGCTCGTTCTCCTCCTTCTGCTTCTTGATGGACTCCTCGCGCTGGTCAGCGAAGAACATCTCCTTGTTCACCTCGTTCTCCTTGTACCTCCGCATCAGCTCATTGAGCTCCTTCTCGGCATACTCGACCTCCGGCATGAGGTGCTCCGAAGGATCCCACGGCAGCCACGCACCGACCTTGCCGATGAACAGGTTGTCCTTCGGGTAGCGACGCTGCAGCACCTTCGCGAACATCTGCGTCTCCTCTACAGTCGAAAAGCAACGACGCACCTTGACGCCGCGCATGTTCGTCTGGAACTCGACCTTGCTGTCGTACATCTCTTGGAGTTCCTTCTCGTTCTTGAGGAGGAACACCTGGTACTGCTCGTGAACGTCGGTCTTCTTCACGTCCGCATTGTGAACAGCCGTGAACTCCTGGGCGTCCTTGAAGAGGTCGTCCACCTTGAGACTGTACTTGGACGCCAGGAATGCCATGAGCTTCTCCATGCCCTTCACCTTCCAGTCGTAGTCCATCCACTCAATGAACTTCTCGAACATGAACTCGTTCTTCTGCTGAATCACCTTCTCCGGACTGAGAAAGGAGATAATGCAGTACTTCTGTGTCGGGATCTCGGGGTCCTCATCGAGGTAATCGATGCGGCTCCCGTCGTCCTCAGTCTTCGGCAGGGTCTGGCGAGTAGACATTTGATGTACACATCTTGTCTTGTGAAAGTAGCAAATGTACGACCCGATTACACTGGCGCTTCTCTTCGGCATCCTGTCGCCGGGGGGTATGATGAATGTACTGATACGCGTGGCTGTGTTCTACGTCATCGTACGCTTCTTGGCTACATATATTCCCTGGTGGGTCGTGTGGGTCGGTTTCGCTGTCTCACTGATGACAAAGGGATGAGTGTAAATTTTCTGTGTTCTTTAACAAATGGAATCTAAACCGAAGCCCACCTCGTCCGGTGTCGATATGAGTGAAATCATGATGCGCCTTGTCAAGTACTTCTTGGAGGGTCTGGCGGTTGCGATTGCGGCGTACGTCCTGCCGGGCAAGACGTTGAAGGCGACGGAGGTGGG
>Ga0208388_1000368_pt1 | contig 10402 bp, 17 predicted proteins | sample CryBogCBH18Jul07_FD_185511 | JGI IMG/M metagenome (GOLD analysis project Ga0208388, IMG submission 185511) | Freshwater microbial communities from Crystal Bog, Wisconsin, USA - CBH18Jul07 (SPAdes) (version 2) | ecosystem: Environmental > Aquatic > Freshwater > Lake | place: Crystal Bog...
GCTTAGTCAACAAGATAGTTGGACAAAGGGTAGTCCAAAGTCTGTAAACAATCTTACTATGTATGGCGAAAAAGAAGCCAATAGCAGTACAGGAAAAGCAAACATGCCAGGACATGTTCGAGGAGCATTGAATTGGAACTATCTGCGTAGAGTAAATGGTGACAATTATAGTATGAAGATTGTTGATGGTATGAAGGTAGTTGTTTGTAAATTAAAACCAAATCCATTAAACTTTACAAGCATTGCTTATCCAGTAGATGAATTAAGATTGCCTAACTGGTTTACAGAACTACCATTTGATGATTTAGAAATGGAAAACATATTAGTCGATAAAAAGATTGACAACTTACTTGGTGTATTGAATTGGGATTTAAAAAGTTTGACTGATACAAACAGCACATTTGATACATTATTTTCATTTGGTTAACTAAGTGCTTGATTTTATTAATAAATTCCATTATAATACACAAATAAGATGCCTAAATATTTCAACAACAAAGGAAAAACATGAAAGATAATTTATTAGATTTAATACAACATACTAGCAAGCTTGGAGTAATTGAATGCCTCAAGATTGAAGGTACAGACAGCGAAACTAAAATCACAGCATTAGCAGAAGACAAAACTGTTATTGTCTATGGCAAATTTCAAAATCCTGTAGCAGACTTTATTGGAACATTTGGTATGCCAAATCTTGGCACATTGAATAGCGTTTTGTCAATGGATGAATACGATGAAAACGCAACTATCACAGTAGAAAAAAATAGTGATGATCAGCCAGTTAATATTCATTTTAACACAACTAATAATGATTATGAAAATGATTATAGATTGATGTCTAAACAATTAGTTGAAGAAAAAGTAAAGCCAGTTAAATTCAAAGGTGCTAGCTGGGATATTGAGTTTGCGCCAAGCGTTGATAGTATTCAAAAACTTAAAAGACAAAGTTCTGCTTTAAACAACGAAGCCACATTTACTGTTAAAACTGTTGGTCAAGACATTCGTGCTTATTTAGGTGACCAAAGTAGTCACGCAGGTAACTTTGTTTTCACAAGCAACGTTGGTAGTTTAAAGAAAGCATGGAGTTATCCAATCAAGGTGTTTACAAGTATTCTTGATTTGCCAGGTGATAAGACAGTTAAGTTTAGTGATCAGGGTGTAGCAGAAATCACTGTTGACAGTGGAATTAGCACATATCAATATTTAATTCCAGCACAACAAAAGTAATATGATAACTGTCAATCTTACTAAAATTACAGATGGTGGTAGTAAAGAAACTATAGGATATTCTGGTACACCAAGTACCCCTTTTGCTAAAGGAGCAGTGCGTTGGAATAACTCCAGTATGTGTTTTGAAATTGATGCAGGTAGTTATTGGCACTCAATGCCTAATTATGTAAACGTTGATCTTGACGAACGTACTTCAAAAGTTTTAAACTGGGCAGAAAAGAAAATGAATGAAGAAATTGAGTTTAAAAAATTAGCAGAAACCAATACAGCAGTGAAAGACTTATTAGACACTATTGAAATTGCTAAACAAAAATTAGAAATGGTAAAAACATTAACACAATGAAACAAGTAGACCTCAATGTAAGTCAAGATTCTGAATGGGCATTGTTTTTGCCAGCCATTAGTAGTTTTTTTATTAGTGGGCTTGGTAAACAACGTGAAGGTGAAAACTATTTTGAACAATCACGTATTCCCAGTGCGTTTAACGGCGACACAGAACGTTTAAACTATTACAGTAGTAATGGATTATTCACTTATAAATGGGGTCTATATAGCGCAGGTCATGCTAACTTAGATACATCTGTTGATGATCATAATGAAAGTGTGGTACGCAAACGTGAAGAAGGAACATTTCTACTTGGCGATAGTGGCGGATTTCAAATTCTAAAAGGTCAATGGCATGCTGATTGGAAAGATCCTAACTGCCCACGTGCTATGGAAAAACGCAAAGCTGTATTGAAATGGATGGACACATACATGGATTATGGTATGTGTCTTGACATTCCCAGTCAAAGTTTAGAAACTTATGATAAACTAGACAAAAATGGCGTAAGCTGTCATGGTATTCAAACATTGCAAGATGCTATTAAAGCAACACATATTAATAATGAATATTTTATTGATAATCGTAATGGTGAATGTAAGTTTTTAAATGTATTACAAGGTCACAATCATACGCAAAGTGATGATTGGTATCAGGAAATGAAACGTTATTGTGATCCAAATATCTATCCCGACAATCATTTTAATGGCTGGGCGTTTGGTGGTCAAAATAAAGCTGATATACATTTGGCACTTAAACGATTAGTACACATTGTACATGATGGATTGTTACAAGAAGGTAAGCATGATCTTATTCACTGTTTGGGTACAAGTATTTTAGAATATGCTGTAATCTTTACCGTTATACAGCGTGCACTACGCAAATACGTAAACCCAAAACTTCAAATAACATTTGACTGTGCTAGCCCATTTCTCAGTGCTGCTAAAGGTTTGGCTTATTATGAAAATAACATAGAACATAATAAGAAATGGTCTTATAGAATGGAAAAGACTGCTGAAAACAAAAAGTATGCCACTGACAACAGAACTTTTGTAGATGCTGTATTACAAGATAAAATACACAGTACATTTAGTAGTAGCCCAATTACAGATATGCTATCTGTTAAAGATATTTGTTATAGAGGCATTGGCTTTTTGGGTCAACATGGCAAAGAAACCAAAACAAGTTGGGATACACTAAGTTATACCATAATGCAAGCACATAATGTTTATCAGCATATTAGCGCTGTTCAAGAAGCTAATAAAAAATATGAACAAGGTATTATACCAAAGATGTTGATTAATAATATTAATAGTGTAAAATTTAATGAGTTGGTCGATGAAATTTTCAGTTTAAACGATAGACAGAAAAGTTTGGACTTAATTGAGAAACATAGTAAATATTTTATGCAGATACAGGGCGGTAGTTATGGGTACACTGGCAAACGTGCTGTCAATAGTAACACTAAATTTGAACAGTTGTTTGATGGGGCAAATAGTGCCAAAACTAAAAAAGAATCAACTAAAAAAGTTGTTGAAGTAGCCACTGTAGATAATCACAGTTTGTTTAATTTTGGAGAATAAATGAATTACACAACAATAATCGAGTCTTTAGAAAAGCAGAAGAAAAATCTTAGTAAAGAAATTAGTTTAACTGAAGAACAAAATCAGTTAAATTATCTACGTAATCAGTTAGATAGCGTTATGTCGCAAATTAAACAATACAATCGTTTACAATTTGAAGAAAATTATGAACGTGTTGGCTATGGAGATGAACTATGAGTGATGAACAAGTAAAGCAAGCATTGGCAGAAACTCGCGAAAGAATAAAAAATTCAGCTAAAAGAATGATATTTGTGAAATTCCAGCGTGAGGGTATTCACAAATATCCCGGTGCAGACACCGACCCGAACTTGGCAACTGGCGACGAATATGATGTCAGTTTCCTAGCCTACCCGCATCGTCACATTTTTCATTTTAAAGTGGCGATTCAGGTATTTCACAATGACCGAGAAATTGAGTTTATTCAGTTCAAGCGTTGGCTAGAGAATAGCTTTCGTGATGGAGTGATGCAACTTGACCATAAGTCTTGTGAAATGATTAGCGATGAACTATATCACACTATCGCTAGTAAATACCCAGATAGGCATATCGAAATTAGTGTTGCCGAAGATAATGAAAACGGCAGCTATATCTTATATAATACCACAAGACCTTATAACTCAATAGTAATTTAATGTTATTAGAAAAATTGCCATTAGATCAATGGCCTGTTATTCCAAACACCAATATACTTGATGATATTGTTGACATTTATTATACAGAAAATTGTCGCAAAAAATATCTGGAAAGTGTAAAAAATTGTCTTTTTCATTTTGTGAGAAATAAAAAAGCATTGTTAATCACCATTGGTGAAAGTTTTACATGGGGTGAAACACTTCCTATTGTAAATAAAAATTTACCATACTCACATCAAAGCCTAGCAAGTGTCAAAGGATATTTTGATTTAGGTAGTCAACTTAAACATTTATATGGTGGACATGTTAGCAGAGGTTTAGATACTGACTGGTTACAATACGCTGTACCAGGCAACTGTAATGTTAATATGTTATTGACACTGCCTGAAATTTTAGATTATGTACAGCAATTTAATTATGAGAAAATCTATTTAAGTGTTCAACTTACAGATATCTTACGTGATACTCAAACGTGTATGGGTACTCCCTTAGCGGATTGCTATATTGGCGTTGGAAATAATGATAAGTTTATAAGAAAATATAATAGTAGTAAAATACATGTATACGATTGGTTAAAATTAACTCACGAAACAATTTTGAATTGGTTGCAAAGTATACTAAACAACTATAATAATTTAAATATAGAAACTTTAGTTTATAATAATTTTGTAGATTGGAATACAGACAAAAGAGATTATAGTTTTAAACTTTTAGAAGACAGTATGGTAAAATATTGTACTGAGTATGTTAATTGTACATATAGAAATTTGAAAGTTATTAATCCACAATTAGTTGAATTGCTATGTAGACATGACTATTGTCAAATAGTAATCTTTGAGGATGAAATTAAAAAACAGTTTTTAGACAACATCGAATGGTATTATGATTCAATTAACGCAAAATTAGCTGAAAATAGTGCTATATCAACACTGTTATGTCCACATCCAACAGTTTTGGGGCATGAAGTGTGGAGTAAAAATTTGTTAGGTTATTACAAAGGGTAAAATAATGATGTAGTTAAAAACATGTTTGATAGTATTATTTTTATTTAATTTTAATTTAAGAGGATTTTTTATGGCAAAGTATGAAAAGAACCATCGTTTAACACACATTTTTAATGATTTGGAAAAATACTTGGAGTTTTGTAGAGAATATGGTTACAGATATGATGAGGCTGATTTATATAAAGATCGTAGTTATGTTTGGCGCCAATATACCAAATTTCTTAATGGCAAGCCTATTAAGGATATGTGGGTAGAAAATAACAAGGTCGAACGACATGCGTAAACTTTACTACATCGGGCTGGAACCAAACAATAGAGATTATAGTCTACAATTAACTGATTGGAACACTAGTGTATTTCATCGTAGGGGTCTAGACTATGTAGTTGTGCCAGGCGAAAGCTTGCCACAAGTTAAAACTAATGTCAACGGCACAGTTGATGATTGTCATGCTCGTAGTTTTTACGCTATGAGCCAAATGATGAACCTCGCACGTATGATGAAAAACGGCGAGGTTTATTTTGACGATATTTTATATTTTGAAGATATGTTTATGCCTGGGATAGAATGTTTGCCCTATATAATGTATCAAGTTAGTGGAGAATATAGACCACAGATATTTTTTAGAGTAAACAATCAAAGCTTTGATCCAGATAGCTATAGTCATTATACTGGCATGAATGAGTGGATGAGTCATTACGAAAAAATGGTAGACACATTTGCTAATGGATTTATTGCCAGTAGTGAAGAAATGGTAGCAAGTATGAAAAGTGCTGGATATAAAGCACCAATTTACAATGTAAGTGGATTGCCATTTAGTAAAGAAGAAGTTTTAAATAGAGTTGATAACGACATTAAACCATTTAATGATCGTCATATGCGTGTTGTGTTTGCCGGTAGCTGGGATAGTGAAAAGCAACCTGATTTTTACATGGACTTTATTGAAGAATGGACTAAACGATTTGGCAATAATGTTGAATTTGTGTTGGCATTGTGTGATGATTTAAAAACAAACAACATGGATTTAATGGAAAGAACGTTTAAATTAGAAGACGAAAATAAACTTGTAGTCTATGAAAATTTAGATAGGACTTCTTTTTATCATTTATTAAATAATACACGAGTATTATTTAATTGTAGCTTACAAGATTGGACTACTACAAGTGTAAGTGAGGCTGACACATTAGGCTGTAATGTATTATTTCCAGCTTATCGTAGTTTTCCTGAAGTGTTTAGCAATGATCATACACGATTGTATATACCTTGGAGTATAGAAGACGCAATTACTAAAATGCACAATGTATTACAATATCCAAGTGATAACATGGGTAAAATTAGTACATACAATGATGAAACTATTGACAGAATCGTAAACATTTTTGAGGGCAGAGGCACTGAATATTTACGTATAAAAAGTAATTATAGGTCTCATGCCAGACATGGCAAGTATTTTTAATGTTTAAAAATTTAATCATTTGCGGATGTAGTTATAGTATCGAACTAGGCGAGCCTTTTCATTATGAAACATGGCCTAGTCTTTTAACAAGATATTTTCCTAAAATGGTTTATAAGTTTCCCGCTCATATTGGAGTTGGCAATGGTTATATTAGTAGAACTGTATTGTACAACGTTTCAGAATCATTAAAAAATTTTGAAAGTAATGAAATACTAGTTGGAGTAGTTTGGTCAGGTATTTCAAGAAAAGAAGTATACCATACCGATAAATTACCAATCAATGTATGGGTAGGACATGACGGTATTAATAACCCCTGTAAAATAGTCAAAGACTATAAATGGAATTTAATTCATGAAGCAATGGATAATGATGTTAGCAAAAGTGTATATAAGTATGACAATGATGTTATACATCACACTTTATCTAGTTATGAGCATATTTTAAGAACACAATTATATTTGGATAAACACAATATAAATTATTTTATGGGTGTAGCATTAGATAATACAATAATGAGTGGACCTGATCATTATTTGAACACACATGAAGAAATAAAATATACATATGACCAAATAAATTTAGATAACTTTATACCTGTGTCAAGTATGTTTGATTGGGGTAAACAAAATAATTATCTTCAGGAAGATGGGCATTTATCGATAGAAGGTACTAAAAAGTTTTTAAAAACTCAAATAGTTCCATATTTAATTAGCAAAGGTTACATTCTTAATAAATAAGTATGTAACACAAAGGTTACAAAAAAACAATTGACATCTGCGTAAGGAAGGAGTAAAAATGTCATACAATAAAACAAAAACAGATCCCGTTCTGGGACAACAGGTTCACGAGTATCTAGTTAAAATGGGAGTTGAAACTCCTACTATACGTACTAAAAATCCACAATACGAAGAATTAGATCGTAAAACAAAAATTGATTTGATCGAACATAATTTCACTCAAATTATGAATACACTAGGACTTGATTTAACTGATGATAGTCTAGCAGAAACACCCAAACGTGTTGCTAAAATGTATGTTAATGAAATCTTTTGGGGTTTAGATTATGATGCATTTCCAAAGTGTACAACTGTAGATAACAAAATGAATTACGACGAAATGGTTGTAGAGCGTAATGTTAGTGTGCAAAGCAACTGTGAACATCACTGTGTAATCATCGATGGTCTTGCAACAGTAGCATATGTTCCCAAACAAAAAGTCCTCGGATTATCAAAAATTAACCGTATTGTTGAGTATTTCAGCAAGCGTCCTCAGATTCAAGAGCGTTTGACTGAGCAGGTGTTCCACGCTCTCTGCTATATTCTTGAAACTGAAGATGTTGCGGTAGTAATCAATGCTATACACTATTGTGTTCGTAGCAGAGGTGTAGAAGATACAGGTAGCAGCACTGTTACTAGTAAACTAGGTGGGGGATTTAAGTCTGACCCAGCATTACGCAATGAGTTCTTAAGTATCGCACGTATGGGTAAGTAATAATGGATCCTGTTAATAAGTTTGTTGATACTGTTCTAGAAAAATATCGTTTTGAAATACATAATAAAGTAACACTTGCAAAAGTTCAACATGAATTTGATAATATAGAAATGCCAGGTATAAATGTAAAATTTGTTGCTAGACTTGGACTTGATAAAGAAAAAATGGGCAATCTTGTCACTAATAGAATACATGTTACAGCACAGTTTGCTAGTGATAAAGATTACACTTGGTTTTTGCTACAACATTAAAGGATATATAAATGGGATACCGTAAACCAGACACGAGTTATTTAGAAAGTACATTAACCAAATTATACATTGAAGTTCAAAGCCCATATAATGATGGGTTTACACAATGGACACTTAAACAAGAAATGTATATGATACACAAACAACTGGGTGATATGTTAAAACAATTACCAACGTTTGCGGAAGAAGAAGAATGGCTAGAAGATTTAAAGAAAAAAGAAATGTGGGAAATTCTAACACAATAACACAACTAGATTTACATGGTGTAAAACATGAAAATGTAGATAGGTTAGTAGAGAATTTTATTTACATGAATCAGGGTAAACTACCACTAACAATCATTTGCGGAAATTCTAATAAAATGATAGAATTAGTAAACAGTGTAATTAAAAGAATTAACTGTCAGACGACAATGTTTCAATATGGAGTAATAAAGGTAATTAATTTATGATAATACAAGCAGAAAGATATCACGATTTCAGTACAGGACACAGAGTCTATCAACATGAAAGTAAGTGTGCGCATTTACATGGGCATAACTATAGAGTTCATTTTACAGTGGAGGCTCCATCATTAGACAATATTGGTCGAGTTATGGACTTTAGTGTGATTAAAGAAAAACTTTGTGTATGGTTAGAAGACAACTGGGATCACAAGTTTTTAGTATGGAGTCAAGATCCATGGTCAAACACTCTTAAAGAGTTAGACCCAGAAGGTACAGTAGTTGTAGACTTTAATCCAACAGCAGAAAACATGGGCGATTATTTAATCAATACAGTTGGCCCAATGATGTTGAAAGGCACAGGTGTAACACTTGTTAAAGTTAAAATTGAAGAAACACGTAAGTGTAGTGTAAATGTAGAGGTCAACTAATATGAGTCAGTCTAAAGTTTATTACAAAACAACAGATATCAATAATTATGTACACAATATTATTCGTGGTATACATAGTGATAACTTTAGACCTGATTATGTTGTTGGGTTAACACGTGGTGGCTTAATTCCTGCTGTGCAGATTAGCCACTACTTGAACATTCCCATGAACACACTAAAAGTTAGTTTGCGTGATGAAGAAGAAAGCGAAAGCAACTTGTGGATGGCAGAAGATGCTTTCAACGGCAAAAACATATTAATTGTTGATGATATTTGTGACACAGGAAGTTCATTCAACTTTATTAAAACAGATTGGCAAAGTGGTTGTTTCCCAGACAATATAGAACAATGGGATAAAATTTGGCACAATAACGTTAAGTTTGCTGTATGTATTCACAACGAAGCCTGTGACTTTAATGTAGATTACAGTGGGCTTGATATCAACAAAATCAGTGATCCACAGTGGTGTGTGTTTCCCTGGGAGAATTGGTGGTAACCATCAAAATAAAAAATGTACATGACAAAGTAGAAATGTTTCGTTGGATGACTGAGCATTTTGGTACCTGCGGAACTAAATGGGTTTATACTGCTACTGATGAAAATGGCATATTAGATATAGATGGTGTATGTATTCATGAAGAAGGACCTTTGTCCACACTAGCGGCATTATTATGGAGTTAACATTAAATAAATTGCCAATGATGATTGACGCAATCATCTTGAGTAACCCTAATCAAAGACAAGTTGATTTGGGTTTAGGTGTTGGTACTAGAGTGCGCATAATAAGCCGTGGCCTTTTTAATGGGCCCATTGCTATTCAATTTGGGCAAAGTTGTTTTGCTTTTAGACCTAATGAAGTAGATAATGTATATGTGGAGATAATACAATGAGTTTAAAAGTATCTGAGTTATTCTACTCAATACAGGGCGAGGGAAAATATCAGGGCGTCCCTTCCATATTTTTGAGAACATTCGGCTGTAATTTCCGCTGTCAAGGTTTTGGTATGCCTAGAGGAGAATTAAGTGCAGAGGCTGAAAACATTAATCCCAGTCAATATACAGACTACAAATCCCTTCCTTTGGTTAGTACAGGTTGTGATAGCTATGCTAGCTGGGACGTTCGTTTTAAGCATCTTAGTCCTATGCTCACTGTTGATAACATTGTACAACAGATTACGGAGTTACTTCCACACAAAGAATGGCGTGACGAACACTTAGTTATTACTGGTGGTGAACCTTTGTTAGGTTGGCAACGAGCATATCCAGAATTGCTTAATCATCCTAGTATGTCAGGATTAAAAGAAATTACTTTTGAAACTAACGGAACTCAAAAATTATCTAGTGATTTCTATCATTACTTGCGTATGTGGCAGTTTAATGGTAACTTTAAATCTAGAGAAGTTACATTCAGTGTGAGTGCTAAACTCCCAGCAAGTGGTGAGAGTTGGAATGATGCGATTAAACCTGAGGTTGTACGTGATTATGAAAGAGTAGGTACAGCATATCTTAAGTTTGTTGTAGCAACAGAAGAAGATATTGTTG
>Ga0208388_1000372_pt1 | contig 10287 bp, 14 predicted proteins | sample CryBogCBH18Jul07_FD_185511 | JGI IMG/M metagenome (GOLD analysis project Ga0208388, IMG submission 185511) | Freshwater microbial communities from Crystal Bog, Wisconsin, USA - CBH18Jul07 (SPAdes) (version 2) | ecosystem: Environmental > Aquatic > Freshwater > Lake | place: Crystal Bog...
ATGGACAAACAACAACCTTGGAGTACCCAACGGTACGCCTGTGAACGTAGATGCTTACACAATCACAGGTCAATCAATTTATTCGTTTACGTTTGACCCAAATGCTTTCAACCTTTGGGATAATGGCGTATTATTGCTGGAAACGGTGGATTATTCGGTTTCAACTGGAACGTACACGCTGGCACAAACACCCATCACAAACACAAACATTTTGGTTCAACAAACTTTTAGTAGGACAGGTGCAGTATGACGCAAGCCTTAAATTTGGCATTACTTGCCAATAACGTCAATAGTTCGGGGCAGCTTAACGGCGCAACTGGGCTATACGGAACAATTCCATTAACCAATTTTCCAACTGTTACGCCAGCTTACGGCGGTTTAGGAACAACTGGCACACCCACAAACGGTCAAGTGCCAATTGGTAATGGAACAAACTTCACGTTATCAACATTAACGGCTGGCACGGGAATCAACATTACCAATTCATCTGGTGGTATTTCTATTGCTGCAACTGGCACTAGTGGATTTCCCGGAGTATTGGGTCAAGCGTTCACATCGAATGGAACATTTACCATCCCAACAGGCGTGACAGCGTTGAAAGTTTCTGTCACTGGCGGCGGTGGAGGCGGTGGAGCGGCAACTGGAGCTGGGGGTGGCGCAGGAGCAACTGCAATTTCTTACCTAACAGGTTTAACTGCTGGAAACACTTTAAGTGTTACTGTTGGCGGTGCTGGCGCTGGTTCTGCTGGTTCTAGTGCTAGTGGTAGTGGCGGCGGTACTTCTAGTGTTGCATCTGGTACTCAAACAATCACGACAATTTCTGCGGGTGGCGGTAGTGGTGGTGGTGGTAGTGCTGGTCAGGGGGGCGCAGGCGGTACGGCATCTGGAGGAACTATAAATATTGGTGGCGGTGGCGGTGGTGGAAGCAACTCGACTGACAATTTTGGCGGTGTTGGCGGCAATAGCTTTTTTGGTGGCGGTGGACCTTCACTCAGCAGTGCTTCCGCTTCACCAGCAAAAGGCTATGGGGGCGGCGGTGCTGGCAATGGAAGTAATGCTGCTGCTGGTGCTGGATATCAGGGCATTGTTATTTTTGAATGGTAATTGGAGAATAAAATGACCGTACAAGAATATTTGATTGTTGAAAACAACGTAGTCACCAACAACGTCATGTGGGATGGAAACACGGCAGATTGGACACCACCAACAGATTCAATTCAACTTGTAACTGCAACAACACCTGCAATGGTTTGGGTTTACAACGATTCCACAAAAGTTTTTGAACTTACCGAAGTTATGGGTGCTGGCGCAATTGATTTCACATGGGATGGAGCTGTGTTAACAACCAACGTGCCACAACCTAACCCACTCAAAACAACATAAAACACCATAAACATGATTCGTAAGCAAGCGAGGCAGCTACTTACGGCACAACCTGAGAACAGGGAATCGACATGGCAGTTTTTAATCAAAATACGCTGACGCAAGTTAGCGGTTTCAACAATCCAATCATTGCTGGCGAATTAGTTTGGCAGCAACAAACGTATTGGAATCTGGCAATCAAAGCGTCTGACGGTACAACACCCATTGATTTGACAGGCGCAACAATCACAGCGCAAATCATTCGGCGTGAAGTTTCAAACATCACTGATACGCGCAATGGTTTGTCTTTTGACATTGAGAACTACACGCCTACACCATCACCAGTTACGTTGACCACAACAAATTTGTCTGCGTCAACGGGTCAATTTACATTGGTAATTGATGATTCTGCTTGGTCGTTGATTGCAACTGACCCTGAGTTAGACATTAACGCGCAAGATTGCGTGGGGTTTTCTGGTCGTATCAAAATCAGTTTTGCTGCCAGCGGTTCAAACCCTGCTAATGATTACATTATTTTCTTGTTGTTTTTGGTTCGCTCTGACGGCATCGTGGTGAACTAACATGGCAGACATTACTGTACAAGTTGTTGACCAAAACAACGTGGAAATCACGGTTGTGCCACCAGCACGACAAACAATTAACCTCACAACGCCACCAAACAACAACATCAACATTGATCGTGGTTTGATTGGTCAAAGCGGTTTTAGCGGCTATTCTGGATTCAGCGGTTTTAGCGGCGCAGGTGTGTCTGGCATATCAGGCAAAAGCGGTTACAGCGGCTATTCGGGCTTTAGCGGCTATTCTGGGTCTGGTCTTAGTGGTTGGTCTGGTTTTAGCGGCATTAGCGGGTACAGCGGTTTTTCTGGTATCAGCGGATACTCAGGTTTAGGTGTATCTGGACAAAGCGGATACAGCGGTTTTAGCGGCATCTCTGGTTATTCTGGCAGCGGCATTTCAGGATATAGCGGATATTCTGGATATTCTGGATTGACAGGATTGCAAGGGACATCTGGATACAGTGGTTATTCGGGGTTTTCTGGCATCAGCGGTTACAGCGGCTCTGGCGTTTCTGGTTGGTCAGGATATTCGGGTTATTCTGGAATTTCTGGTTATTCGGGGTCTGGCGTAAGCGGCTATTCTGGATACAGCGGATACAGCGGAAGCGGCGTTTCTGGGTATAGCGGCTATTCTGGAATTTCTGGTTATTCGGGTTCTGGTTTATCTGGATACAGCGGATTGTCAGGTTGGTCTGGCATTAGTGGTTTTAGTGGCATTAGCGGGTTTTCAGGTAGCGGCATAAGCGGCTATTCTGGGTTTAGCGGTTATTCTGGAATTTCTGGATACAGCGGTTCAGGCATTTCTGGGTTTTCTGGATATAGCGGAAGCGGTATTTCTGGATTTAGTGGATTTTCTGGAATTTCTGGATACAGCGGTTATTCGGGCAGCGGCGTAAGCGGTTACTCTGGATACAGCGGGTTTTCAGGCTCTGGTGTGTCTGGCTATTCTGGATATAGTGGGTCTGGAATTAGCGGTTACAGCGGTTATTCTGGAATTTCTGGTTGGTCTGGTATCAGCGGATTTTCTGGATTTAGCGGTCAAAACGGTGGCGGCGGTGCTTTAGGTTTTTATGGCGCGTTTCAAGACGTTACAAACCAAACAGCATCAAGCACAACTACAGCTTACGTTGTCAACATTGGCGTGACTGATGAAGCCAACGGTGTGTCAATTGTTTCTGGCAACAGAATTACATTTGCAAACGCTGGAACGTATAACATTGAATATTCAATTCAATTTGTTAATTCCGATTCCAACAGCGATAACGTTGACGTATGGTTGCGTAAAAACGGAACAGACGTTGCAGACAGTAATAGCATTTACAACATTCCGGGCACTTCACACGGTGGTTCTGGCGCATTGATTGCGGCTGTAAATTACGTTTTGACCGTTGCGGCTGGCGATTATTTGCAATTGGCTTGGGCTGTTAACAGCACCACAATTTCAATTGCAACTGTTGCGGCTCAAACAGGTCCAATCGTACCAAGGACTCCAGGCGTTATTGTTACTGCAACGCAAGTCATGTATACCCAAAGCGGGTACAGCGGCATCAGTGGTTACAGCGGTTACTCTGGTCAAAATGGCACTATTGGCGTCAATGGTGCATCTGGTTATTCTGGATATTCAGGATTTAGTGGTTCTGGTATTAGCGGATATTCTGGATTTAGTGGTTATTCTGGTTCTGGAACATCAGGATATTCTGGATATTCTGGATATTCTGGTGCAAGTGGTGCAATTGGAGCATCTGGTTTGTCTGGCTATTCTGGCTATTCTGGGTCTGGCGTAAGCGGTTATTCTGGATACAGTGGTTCTGGTTTGTCTGGATATTCTGGTTACTCGGGTTATTCTGGTTCTGCAACAACTAGAACTGTTACAGACTTTACGCCAACAGCAGGTCAAACTACATTTACTGTCAATTACACAGTCGGCTATTTGGATGTGTACCGAAATGGTGCGAAGTTAGCTGCTGCTGATGTAACAGCTACCAATGGAACATCATTCACAATTGCAGCTTGCACTACGACAGACGTTGTTCAATCTATCTCTTTTTTTGGTGTTAGCTTAGGCGGTTCTGGATATAGCGGGTTCTCTGGTTATAGCGGTTCTGGCATTAGTGGCTATTCTGGTTATAGCGGTTATTCTGGTTCTGGGTTTTCTGGATATAGTGGTTATTCTGGTTATAGCGGCACAGCAAGTATTAGCCGAGGAACAGCCGTAACTAGCACTTCTGGAACATCAATTTCATTTACAGGCATTCCTTCAACTGCAAAACGTATTACTGTAATGTTCAGTGGTGTTTCACTTAGTGGAACATCTAACTTTTTATTTCAAGTTGGTTCTGGGTCTACCGATACTTCTGGATATGCAAGCCGTACAGTAGCAACAGGTTCTGCGGCAAACGTGATAGCAAACTCAACGTCTGGAATTGCTTTGGTTTCAGGGGATGCTGGCAATTTGTTTAATGGTGCATTAACCATTTACAACATTTCAGCAAATATTTGGGTTTTTTCAGGGACTTTTACAGCTACTAATGGAACATCAACATTTGCAATTATGACGGGCGGCAATCACACAACATCGTCTGCACTTGATCGCGTGATTGTTACTACTACGAACGGCACAGATACTTTTGATGCTGGATTGATTAACATTTTTTATGAGTAAAAAACATGAAAAGCAAAGAATTGTATGGGTTAAACATAGATACAGAATGGGAAAAAATCTTAGAAATTCATGTGCTTAATTTAGCAAAAGAATACAAACCAGATTGGTATCGTTGGCGGTTGACTAACAATTTTGAACGGGCTGTGTTTTTAAATGGCGACCCTGTTTTGCCAAGAGAAACAACTCGATATTTGTGGGCAAATCAAAATCTTTTGGGTGAATCAATTTTTGAAATTGGTTGTTCTACTGGATTTGGAAGTCAATTTTTGCCAATCAATGTTAATTACCTTGGCATTGATTACGACCCGTTAATTATCAACGTGGCGAAAGATCAGCGTTGGGGGCAAAACAGACATTTCCAATGCGCTGACATCAACAACTTCAACATTCCTGATTGCGACACCATCATTGCGTTTGAAGTGATTGAACATTTAGACAATGGTTTGGAATTGATTGACGCATTGCAAAAAAAATGCAAACGTCTTTTGTTGACTGTGCCTTGGAAAGAGCCAAAAGGTTTTTGGGGTGAGCATCACAAATTGCATGATTTGGATGAATCGCTTTTTCCCGATTTCAAAATCAGTTACATCAATGAAAACGGTTATGTCAGTGAAGTTGTTGAGCCAATAAGCGCAACCAACAAATGCAATCTCATGTTGTTAAGGTGGGATTGTGTCTAAAGTTCTTTGTTCAATATCTACTCGGGGTAGATACTTCACAACTTTGCCGCTGGCGCTGCAAGCAATCATTAATCAAACACGACCTGTTGACAAGTTGGTGGTGTTTGACGACAACGATGACCCGCAGGATATGCGAAAAGAATTGGCATATTCTTATTTTTTCCAAATGCTTGACATCAAAGGCATTAAATGGGAATGGTTGTATGCTGGCAAAAAAGGTCAACATCACAATCATCAAATTGCTAATACGATGGGTTATGAATGGGTATGGCGCGTTGATGACGATGCCATACCAGAGCCAAACGTGCTTGCAGATTTGTTGCGCTGGACACGTTTAAACAACATTGGCGCAGTGGGTGGTTCAATACTCACGCCACCTTATTTGCCAGACACTAGCAAGTCAACGGGCAAAATCCAAGACATTGACAATGAGCCAAACATTCAATGGAATGTAATTTCTGATACCAAAGAAGTTGACCATCTGCATTGTTCGTTTCTTTATCGCGCTGGCGTTGTTGATTACAACACGGGCTTGTCTCGGGTGGCGCATCGTGAAGAAACTTTGTTCACTTATGCGTTGAAATGCAAAGGGTACAGAATCCTTGCCGTGCCTGATGCTGTGACTTGGCACATGAAAAACCCACAAGGCGGGATTCGTTCGGAAACACAAGCGTCAATGTATGAACACGATGAACGCATTTTCCAAAACATTATTGGCAATCAAGAAAAAACAATTGTTGTTTTAAATTGCGGCATGGGCGACCATGTAGTGTTTAGCCATGTGCTGCCTGAAATAAAAAATCCCGTTGTGTTTAGTTGTTACCCTGAAATTGTTGAAGGCAGACCAATTGCCGAGGCGCAAGCATTGTTTGGCGACATTGACAGGTTTAATGTGTACAAAAAAATGCACCAATGGGGTTGGGTTGATACGTTAGAAAACGCATATCGAAAGCTGTATTTATGATTTTGATTGCTCCATACGCTCAAAAATTGGTCAACGGTGAGCGCAACCCAAAAAATTACCCGTTTTGGCAAGAAGTCATTGCTGGAATTACTGAGCCAATCATTCAAGTCGGTGTTGAAGGCGAACAACAACTTGTGCCTGATTTCCGAAAAAACTTAAAAATCAAGGATTTACGGGCATTAATTAAAGAATGTCGCATTTGGATTTCATGCGATTCTTTTTTACAGCACCTTGGTTGGGATGAAGGCAAACGTGGCATTGTGCTTTGGTCGGTGTCAGACCCATTGATTTATGGACATGACGAAAACATCAATTTGCTTAAAGACCGAGCAAATTTAGCGGAAAATCAATTCCTATGGTGGGATTCAGTAGCGTATGATTCCAGCAAATTTGTTGAAGCAACCGAAGTTTTAAAACACCTTTTAATGCCATGACCACCATAGACAAAACCGATGCCCGTTTATCCACCCATGAGGAAGTTTGCGCTTTGCGTTATGAAGTAATTAACGCAAGATTGAAGCGAATGGAGCAAATTATGATTACATCAGCAGGTTTGATGATTTGCAGCATGGCAAGTGTATTGTTCGCTTTTTTAGCGCACACAAAATAATGTGGACCCAATCTCTCTCCTGCTCATGGCGCAAAGCGCAGTTGCTGCGATCAGAACTGGTTGCCAAATGCTTTCTGAAGGCAAAGCAGAGATTGATAAATTCAAGAAGCAAGTCGAAGGCGGTGTAAAAGATGCCAAAGCTATTTACAAAGAAGTCACAAGCATTTGGGATTGGGTCAAATCATTGTTTGGTGTTAAGCCTGTTGCCGTGGAAAAGGCGACAACAAGTGTTGTGGTTAGTGAAAAACCTAAAGCCACAAAACGTCAACCTGAGCCAGAGCTGAGTTATGAAGAATACAAAGCCAAAGCAGTTCACGACATTTTTGAACAACTGAAAATTTATTTTGATGTGTTGCGCCAGCTTAAAGAGCATTGTTTGGAATTGGAATCGCAAAGCAGCACGACTGAAAAGGTTGCCGACAATGCCATTGATTTGATTGAGATTCGGTGGCAAATGCGTGAAATGATGGTGCAAGTCAGGGAAGCAATGTCATGGACACCTGAAAGTTTGGGTTTGCAAGATTTGTACAGGCAGTTTTTAGAAACATACGATGACATACTAGAACAACAAGAGTTTGCACGGCAAATCAAACGCAGACAGGAAGTTGACGCAAAATGGCAACGCGAATTGCTCAAAAACCACAGAATAGACCGAGCAGTTCAGGTGGCAACGGTGCTAATTCTGGTTCTATGGATGTGGGGTCTGCTGCTATCGCTCAAATGGCGCGAGATGACACCCGATGGTTTGTCGTTGGGGTAGTTGTTTTGTCATGTGCTTTGTTTCTAATCTTGCCTGTTGGTGTTTTAATTTGGGTGGACAACCAAAAACGCCTTGGTGCTGTGGAAAGACGTATTGATCGTAAGATACAGCGACTTGAAAAGCTGGAAAAAGAACTGCAAGAGCAAAAGGAAAAGTAATGAGGTTTTGTATAGTTATTCTTGTTTGTTGGATACTTATTGGCTGTGATGACCACTATCGTTATTATTGCCAAGACCCTGCTAATTTCCAAAAGAAACGGTGTCAAAGACCTGATTGTTTGTTTTCTCAAGATTGTCCAGATTATCTCGTTGCGCCAATTTTGGAAAAACAAGCAACACAACCTGCACAGGATGCTTCAAAATGAATATCAAAATCGAAACCATAGATGAATTGATTTTGTTGATTCAGGTTTTAGCTTGGGCATTTGTAGTTGTTGTGCTGATGCTTGTTTTTGGCGGAACGGTTTTTTCAATGTTGTATTCGGTAATTTTTGTGTCTCAGCCAATTAAAACAATGGCTCCGATTGACATGGCATTTACCAAAATGTTGAATGACATTGTTTTGTTAATGACAGGCTCAATAATGACGTTGGTTGGTATGTTTGCAATCAACAAAGGTGCTAAATCGTTGGCAGAAAAAATTGCACCAGCGGTGCTTACACCAACACCTGCACTAACAACTTCTCCAACACCTTCGTCAGCATCAGGGTTCAATTGGATGGGGTTTCAAAATCCAACGCTTGACGAAGATTGGCGACCACCTCCACCACCAACAACACCACCTGATTTCTTACATCCAGAACGTGAAGAAATTGCCAATGAACGGGCAGCGGCAGGGGTTGAACAATGAAAGCCGCAATTGTTGGTGTCATTTTGGCTATTTGTTTGTATTTTTATGGGCATCATGTTGGCTGGCAAGAACGTGATGCAGATATGCAAGCGGAAATTGCAACTAAAAATGAAGCCGCACGTTTACAAGAACAACAATTAACTCAACAACTGAACGATCAATCATCCAAACTGAATGAGGCAAACAATGCTATCAATCAAAAACAAACTGCTCTTAATCGCGCTATTAATGCTGGCAGGTTGCGCCTCCCGACCACAAGTTGCGTACAAACCAATTCAAGTGCCACCTCTGCCAGCGGAAATCGGGACACCGAGACAAGCGAATCTGACAGACAAACTCTCGCAGCTATTGCAGCCCTCGTTGCCGAGGGAGACAGGAACACAGAACAACTCAACGCCTGTATCTCAGCCTACAACGAAGTAATGGGGAAAGTTAATGGTCAACGGTAATCAACTCCAAAAACTTGGCATCAATCCAAATCTTGAAAAAGTGTTTAACGACACATTTGAGCGTTGGGGAATCAACACGGCACAACGTCAAGCAGCTTTCATTGGTCAATGTGGGCATGAATGCGGCAATTTTAGAATTCTTGAGGAAAATTTAAATTATTCCGCTGACAGATTGGTAAAGATTTGGCCTAAGCGTTTTACATCAATTGAAATGGCTCAACCATACAACAGGAATCCAAAGGCTATTGCCAACAAAGTTTACGGTGGTCGTATGGGCAACCGTGATGAGGCATCAGGTGATGGTTGGCGTTTTCGTGGATCAGGTTGGCTTCAATTGACAGGCCATGACAACTTTTACCATGCTGGTAAAGCCATTGGTCAAGATTTTGTGATGAATCCTGACCTAGTGCGTACACCTGAATTTGCGGCACAGACTGCGGGTTGGTTTTGGTCAACTCACAACTGCAACGCAAAAGCAGATGTAAAAGATTGGACAGGATTGACAAAAATTATCAATGGCGGCGTTTTAGGTTTGACTGAGCGAGTTATCAACACCAACAAAGCGTTGGAAATCTTAATCACATAAAGATTCGATCATTACCCAAACAGCAATGCCAATGGCTGTAAAGAATCCTGCTCCAAAAAACAGGATTGTGCAAAGCATGAAAATGTTGCAAATATCGTCATCCATTGTTCTTTTCCTTGAGTTTGGCTTCAATGGCTTCATAAAGTCGGTACGACATCCCCCACGGAAAAACTCCGCATTTGATAAGTTCCATTTTTGTCAGCCCTACCCATGTGCGCTGTGGTGCAATAACACCATGCTCTGATTCAAACTTCATAGTCCTGCCGCAAAGGCAGTTGTATGCAACCATCTTTACGGGCGCAAACTCTATCTGTGCTTTAACATTTGCCATAGCCCAATAAAGCCACTCACTTGCGTCCATTTCATAGTAGCCAACAGGCCCAACAGATGACAACTCTTCTCCAAGTCTGATTGCGGCTTTATGCCACTGCTCATTTTGGTATTTGTCAGCCCACGCATTTAACTCATCAATGGTGTACCAAGGGCGTGTGTTTTCATCCATTGTTTTTCTCCTTGAGTTTGGCTTCAATCCAATTTATCAATACCACCTCATTTTCGTTAGGAGTCCACCATTCGGCTGACAGTTTCTGCATATCGGTAGGTGTCAGCCCTACCCATGTGCGTTGTTGTGGCTGTTTAACAATTTCCAAAACGTGCTTTAGTGCAGATGCTTCGTGCTTGTCAAAACTGTTTTGATGCTCTTTGGCTTCCAAGTGTTGTAAACGTCTTTCCAATGGTTTTGTGTAGTGTTTCCAAGCCATTGGTTTTTCTTTTGCTGGTTCACCTG
>Ga0208388_1000375_pt1 | contig 10236 bp, 6 predicted proteins | sample CryBogCBH18Jul07_FD_185511 | JGI IMG/M metagenome (GOLD analysis project Ga0208388, IMG submission 185511) | Freshwater microbial communities from Crystal Bog, Wisconsin, USA - CBH18Jul07 (SPAdes) (version 2) | ecosystem: Environmental > Aquatic > Freshwater > Lake | place: Crystal Bog...
CCTGTACACCTTGAGAACCTAACGTTCCTTGTGCACCTGTATTGCCTTGAATACCAATTGCACCATCAAGGTTAACGGTCCATGATGTAAAGGTTCCAGAACCTAGGCTGCGGGTGACGTTGACTGTCAATGAGCCTGTGCCAGAGTTATACGCAGTAACATCTCCGTAGATGATGTTAGAGATAGTGTTGGCAATAATTACTGACTGACCTACTGAGTAAGAAAGGTTAGTTGCAACTGTAAGACTTTGAGAACCAGACGCTGGAAGAGTAATCGAAGTTATAGAAGATGTTTGGTACTTATCTCCTGCTGTTCCTTGTGAACCAAATGTTCCTTGAAGACCTTGAGTACCCTGTGTTCCTTGGGCGCCTTGCGCACCAGTAGTTCCTTGAACACCCTGAACACCTTGTACTCCTTGCACACCTTGCACACCTTGCGTGCCTTGAATAGACGGACTTTGTACGCCCTGAATACCTTGGACACCCTGTACGCCTTGTACGCCCTGAGTTCCTTGAGATCCTTGTACACCTTGAGAGCCAGTAGTTCCTTGAGAGCCTTGAACTCCCTGCGTACCTTGCGCTCCAGTTGCACCAGTAAATCCTTGTGCACCAAGCGTTCCCTGAGCACCCTGTGCACCTAACGTTCCCTGTAAGCCCTGTGTGCCTTGCAAACCTTGAACACCTTGGGCACCAGTCGCTCCTTGGCTACCAAGAGTGCCTTGCACTCCTTGTACGCCTTGTACACCTTGTGTTCCTTGAACGCCCTGAGTGCCTTGAACACCTTGGACACCTTGAACACCTTGAACGCCCTGTGTACCTTGGATACCTTGGTAGTTAACTTGAGTGACGCGAACAAACGCTCCAGCAGACGCAGGAACTGGAGATGCTGCTGCTGCGTAGTTTAGGGACACATTTGTGGAATCGGCATTCCAATAAACTTCATAGTAATCGCCAGCAGTCGCATTAACCTGCCATACCCAGTTAGTAAGTGTTGGGGTAGTGCTAGATACCTCAGAGTCAAAGGCTGTAGATGCTGCAGTGGCACCGTTCTTAACTAGCCAAAAGTTTGCTGTGTGATTTCCTGGGCCAGTTAACGCAAGTTGACCAGCAAAGTCAATCATGTATGTGCCAGTTACAGGCATTGTTACACGAGTAAGGTGCGTTCCATTCGTAACAAGAGTTACACCGTTATTGATATTGGTAGTGTCAAAAATAACTGCTGCTCCGCCAGTTGTGGCGCTTTGATCTGCAGTTGAGTAGAAAGAACCATAGTTAGAGATAACACCACCAGCACCAGTGGCACCAGTTGCTCCTTGTGCACCTACACCAGATGTTTGGGCAAAAACAATGCTATCTGTACCAATACGGATTGAACCATCTGAGTTTGATCCATTACCAATTTCAATCCATACAGTTTGTCCATATGTATTTCCATCAGTTACAAAGATGTAGTCGCCCTCTTCAACCTGACCAACAACATGGTTGTCATAGTCAGTGGCGCGGGTAATCTTCCAAGGTCTACCACCAGGGTTGTTCTTACCAGTATCAGTTACCGTGTAAACACCATTTTGCTTTTGGTCAGCCTGACCTGCAATAAGAAGACGGTCACCAACAGCCAGATTTGGTGTTGTGTACCCGTCTACAGAAAGGACCGCGTTAGTTCCAGCCTGGATGTAAGCGCCTACACCAGTTCCATTTTCGGCATCAGCAGATCCAGCATAGTATGTACAAGAGTTATCAAGGGGCGTTGTTTGAATTGCCTCTACAGATTGGTGAGCATTCTGTGAAGATACAGGTCCTACAGCACCTTGAATACCTTGTGTTCCCTGAACACCTTGCGTGCCCTGAACACCTTGTGTTCCCTGTATACCTTGAAGACCTTGTACGCCTTGAAGACCCTGTACACCTTGTGCTCCTGTTGAACCTAACGTTCCTTGTACACCTTGTGTGCCTTGAAGTCCTTGTGCTCCTTGAGTACCGAGTGTTCCCTGTGAACCAGTAGTTCCTTGCGTACCCTGTAAACCTTGTACTCCTTGAATGCCTTGGACACCCTGAGTTCCTTGCGCTCCCTGAGCACCGAGTGTTCCCTGGACACCCTGAGTTCCTTGGATACCTTGAACGCCTTGTGCACCGTTATAGCCTTGAGTACCAAATACGCCTTGCGTACCCTGAACTCCCTGTGTACCTTGAATAGCAGTTCCTTGTGTACCCTGGGTACCTTGAACTGTAGGAACATCTACATCAATTGTTTTGTTTGTAGAGTGGTAAGTAAACGAAATGTTGGTTTGTGTTCCGCTTGTTATAGCGTTATACACATGCTCAGGAGTTGAGTATAGGTTTTGAACGCCCTCTGGAAGATCATCAGTAGATCCTAAAGCCGCCCCTGAAATAGCGGTAGAAACTTCCTCAGCAGATACGCCAGAGTCATTCCAGTTAGTTCCATCAAAAATACGGATCTTTTTAGAAACCGTATTGTAGTAAGTGTCTCCAGCAGAATGGCCCGTAGGGTCGCTTGTTAGGTGCAAAAGACCTAGCGGTACGACGTAACTACGGGCCATCTGTAAAACTCCTCACTTAGTACTGAAATATTGCCTTACGTAAAGTGAGTATTATGCCTTTACTACTACTCGGTAAGACTTAGATGTAACTGGTGCAACTGCAAATCCTACAGTTACTGATGATGTAGTTACATACGCTACGTCTGTAACAACTTCCATCTTGGTCGCTGTATCCCAGACTGTAACCATGATGTCTTCAGTTCCAAGGTTGTGGTTGATTGTGAACTGTGTAGTTCCAGTCATTCCACCATCGGTTGAATCACCTGTGATTGTTTCTGCATAGGTTCCAAGTTGACCAGATGTACCTTGAATACCTTGGATACCGTCAAGACCTTGTACACCTTGTGTTCCCTGGGTACCTTGGGAACCAGTGGTTCCCTGTACACCAGTCGCACCGTCAAGGTTTACTGACCAGGACCCACCAGTACCTCCGCCAATGTAATCCTTAATATCAACGTTAAGTTCATTTGTTCCGCTGTTATAAGAAACTACTCTAGCGTGGATAAGATTTGCAGTATCAGCAGCAATAACTACATCTTGACCAACTGAGTAAGAAAGATTTGCATCATCAAGTACGAATGTGTGGTTTGAGTCAGAACCCAAAGTGTAAGAAGTTGTAGAGGTTGTGCGGTAACGGTCAGAGTGTCCATCAGTTCCTTGGGCGCCATCTACACCTTGAGTACCTTGAACTCCTTGAGTTCCGTCGGTACCTTGGGTGCCTTGCGTTCCATCGGTTCCCTGTGTGCCTTGTGTACCATCGGTACCTTGGGTTCCCTGTGTTCCTTGGGTTCCCTGCGTACCATCAGTACCCTGTGTACCGTGAGTACCTTGTGTACCCTGAGTTCCTTGTGTACCTTGGGTACCATCAGTTCCCTGAGTACCATCGGTACCTTGGGTTCCTTGTTGACCATCTACACCTTGGGTTCCTTGGGTACCTTGTGAACCTACAGTGCCTTGTGCACCTTGTGTGCCATCGGTTCCTTGAGTTCCTTGGGTTCCTTGTGTGCCTTGCGCACCTTGAGTACCATCAACACCTTGAGTGCCTTGTACGCCTTGTGTGCCTTGAGTTCCTTGTGAACCAGTAGTTCCTTGAACACCTGTTGCACCGTCAAGGTTGATTGTCCAGGTTGAATAGTCTCCAGTGCCTGTGTAATCCTTAACGATTACTGCGAGGTTTTCCCCATCAAAACTTGCGACTGTTGCGTGGATAAGGTTGCTGGAATCGTAGGCAATAACAACATCTTGCCCAACAGAGTAGGCTAGATCTCCATCGTTAACAGCAAAGACTGGTGTTGTTGAAGAACCTAGTACAAAGTCTGTGTTAGAGGTTGTCTTATAACGATCAGAGTGTCCATCAGTACCCTGTGCACCAGTTGTACCTTGCTGACCGTCAACACCCTGAGTACCTTGTGTACCTTGTTGACCTTCTGTACCTTGAGCACCTTGTGTACCGTCAGTTCCCTGGGTACCTTGTGTACCCTGGGTACCTTGTGCGCCTTGGGTTCCATCGGTTCCTTGTGTACCTTGGGTACCTTGAGCACCGTCAACACCTTGGGTTCCCTGTTGTCCATCGGTTCCTTGTGTACCATCTATACCTTGTGCAGCAAGAAGTGCCCAGAAGCCAGAACCATAAGGTTGCTCTGCTTGGTTATCTGCTGTAGCGATGTATGAAGAGCCGTTGTACTGAACTACGTCATTGACATGGTATAAAGGCGCTGAATCCCATGTACCTTGCCATGTAAATGAGGTACCTGTTGTACCTTGGGTTCCATCAGTACCTTGGGTTCCCTGAGTACCTTGTTGTCCATCGGTACCCTGTGTTCCTTGTTGGCCGTCTGTACCTTGCGTTCCTTGAGTACCATCAGTACCTTGTGTGCCCTGGGTACCTTGAGAGCCAGTTGTACCTTGTACACCTGTTGCTCCATCAAGGTTAATTGTCCATGAAGAGTAGTTTCCAGAACCAACAATGGTATGAATATTTATTTGGATGTAATCAGATGGCACTGTCTCGTAGTAAGCAACAGTTCCAGTCATGTAATTATTAATGTCGTAAGCAACAACGACATCTTGACCTACTGAGTAAGAAAGATTTTCGTCATTTACATAGAAGACTACGCCATCTGCTACTGCAATATCATTTGCGGTATTAGAGGTTGTCTTATAGCGGTCAGAGTGACCGTCTGTACCTTGAGCACCATCGGTACCTTGAGTACCTTGCGCACCATCTACACCTTGTGTACCTTGTGCACCCTGTGTTCCATCAGTACCTTGGGTTCCTTGCGTACCTTGTTGGCCATCAGTTCCTTGTGTGCCTTGAGTACCCTGGGTTCCGTCTGTTCCTTGGGTACCTTGTGTGCCGTCTGTACCTTGAGTACCGTCTGTACCTTGGGTTCCTTGTAGTCCTTGTGCTCCTTGTGTGCCGTCTGTTCCTTGGGTACCTTGTTGACCATCAGTTCCCTGAGTACCTTGAGTTCCGTCTGTGCCTTGTGTTCCCTGGGTACCTTGAGTTCCTTGTGTTCCTTGAGTTCCCTGTGTACCTTGAGCACCATCAGCGCCTACATAACCTGCAGTTCCTTGTGTACCTTGTACACCGTCAGTGCCCTGAGTTCCCTGGGTACCTTGTGGACCAAATGCGATCCAAGCAGTTCCATTCCATTGCTTGATGTACTTGTCGGTTGTGTCATAGTAAATCTGACCTTCGACAGGGCTTGCTGGAGCATTTGATGAAGAGAGGTTTTGGATTCTGGCATTTTGAAGTTCAAGTTTGCCAAGATCAATCGGTGTTAAAAACTTACGTGCCATTCGGTTATCTCCTTAAGATAAGTAGGCTTCGCCTGAAAACGCTGTTGCAAATGTAACTGTTAAGGAGTCCGAATTAGTATATGTGATCTCGCCTTCGACTATATTACCAGCCGAATCTTGCACTGTAATGTTAGGGTAAAAATGTAGATTATGCGTGATAACCCACGTGTTATTTGCTACCCCTTGGGTATGAACATACGCCACTCTTTGTGGAGTAAAGTAAAGGTTTGTTACGCCTTCAGATAAGTCATCTGTAGTTCCTAATGAAGTACCAGAAATACCTTGAGTACCAGGATCTCCTTGTGCACCCTGTGTGCCTTGGGTTCCAATGCCTGTAGCACCCTGTAAACCTTGTGCTCCTTGTAACCCTTGGGTTCCTTGTGCACCGCCACCAGGACCAATAGGTCCTTGGGCTCCCTGTAAACCTGTTCCAGTTGCTCCCTGAACACCCTGTGTTCCTTGAACACCGCGAGCACCGCCTTGACCAGAACCTACAACAATTGTTGGTCCTTGAACTCCTTGAGACCCACTACATTGACCGCAACTACAACCTACTACGTGTACAACGCGTGTCATACTGTGGCCTCCCGTGTAACAAACATGGCTCCTCGCATGAACGTTTGTTCGTAACCTGAATCATCCGTAGCAGTTGCTTGGATATCCCAGAAACAAAGGTCTGGAAGAATTTCTGTTTGTTGACTTGTAAGATTTAAGGTCAACTTTGTGTTGTCCCCATCTACGAACTCAATGTCAAACGATGCAAGAGGAATTCCATCACCAAATTGCATGTGAATTTCAGACTTCCAAGTATACGCGGTCACATCAAATGGGAACTTTAAAGTTGCTTCAAATGAATCTCCTTGATATGCGTTTAAATCAAATGTAGGAACATCTGATGGGAACTGTTGAGAGCCATAAGTAGGCATTGGAAGAAGCGCCCTTTGAGGCATTGAACGATCATCCACTTCTTGAGGAAGAAAGATAGGTACATAACGGTTACTAAACTTAGCGATACGACGTAGTTGGAATACGTCGATCTTGTAAAGTCCAATACCTAGTTGTGAACATAGTTCAATGTATTGAGCCTTACGCTGTTGAGTCATATCCATCAATTGACGGTAACGCTCAGAACGAGGTATCTGTACTCCATCTGGAGCAGTAATATCGATGTCAAATGCTGCATCGTTAGCCAACGTGTAGAGCGCTAGAGTAGCCGCGTATACAACTACAGGGTATTCTTCAACACCTGGAAGATTAGTGATAGTTACACCACGACCATATGGATCTGCATGGTTCTTTGTGTGTTGATTAAATGCATCGTTAACAAAGTTGCAAATTTCATTGTTTGTAAAGTAACGGTAGTACGTTCCAGCAACAACGATAGGCGCTCCGCTATTTGGGAGAGAATCAAAGGTAATGTAACCTGTTTCTTCTTCTACAAGTACAGCGTTTGAAACGTCTGAGCCGTTTACATGGATAATAAGGTTTGCCCCATCTACAGGGGAGTATGGGATGAGGTAGCGGTTTGTAATTCCATCCGCTGTTGTCTGGTAGACAAAGGACTTACCTATATCGCCTATCTCAGAACGAAGGCGTTCCGCCAGACTGGATAAGGTAGCCACAAAACCTCCGAAAACTATTTGGCGTAATCATCTCGTGTTATTACGAATATGTACGCATAAAAAGGTCTAACCCCCAACTGGGAGGAGGGCGGGAACCAGTTGAGGGTCAGACTACTAGCGACGGCTTAGTTTGGCCGCCAAATATATCCAAGTTCTTCTAGATAGTTTGCTAGATCTGGAGATACACGGTACTTAACTCCTGCTTTAAAAGTAAGAGTGTTTCCAACTCCATAAGTCATATCGTCAATATCTGTAATTGTACGAATGATCACTGAGTTATTTGCTGTGCTTACTCCGACGTTTTCAATCTCATCAAGAACAATCGGTGCAGTTGCATTCGTTGGATCGAATACATTGGTTTCTAGTGTCTCTGCCTCAACCTGAGCCGCAATTGAAATCTCTTCTTTGCGGTCCTGAAGTGCTTTAGCGTTCTTCTTTGCTGCTTGTTCTGCAGCACGTCCTGTTGCGTCCAATGGACTTGTTGGTGTATTTGCCACGGTGATAATTCTCCTAAGTTAGTGTTGTGTTAAGTGGTGGCTGGGGGCCAAAGAAGGAGTATGACCCCCAGACACCGTTTGTCTTAGTTTGTGTAAACCTTGACGATAGCCTGATCGGTGATAACACCGAGGCCCCAGATTGCGTACCAAGCAAGAGCGTGCTCACGACCGAAGTCAAGAACGCCACCATCGCGAAGTTCAACTGGAAGAGCAATAGCGTGACCAAAAGCGTTGTCACCAATCATGATTGACTCGTAAACGCTTGCACTTGAGTTAACAGTGCTGTCTGATCCACCTGCTGGGTATGGTGAAGTTGAACCTTCTGGGTTACCACCTTGACCAGGAGCGGTGTTAGCCTTTACAGGGACATCGGTCTGGTATGAAGGAGCACCAACAGAAGAGGTGTAGTCAACAACTGATGAAGCAGCAAACTGCTTGACCTGTGTTGTTTCGATGAAGACTACGTCGTACAAACGACCGATTTCACCGAGCATGAAGTTACCTGGAGCAGCGTACTTTGTAACTTCGATGAACTCTGGGTTCGAACGAATGTCACGAGACTGCTTTGGGTGGATAAATTGAACGTAGGTCTCGCCCAAACGTGGGATGTTCTTGGAAGCGAGGGTAAGGGCAGCATCCTTAACAGCACCTGTAGACAACTTAAAGTTACCTGTTAGGTCTGAAATCTTTGTTCCCTTTGTACCTTCGTTGTACCAATCGTTTACACCTTGGAGGCTTGAACGGTCATAACCGAAGACAGCAGATGTCGCAGCAGAGAGTGTGTTGCGAGCCTGGATGTCAAGGTATTGAGCCATGTGGCGGCCAAGCAAACGTGATGCAGATGCCATGATGTCATCGAATGATGAGTTCAAGAGCAACTCAGAAACAGCAACGCCGTAACCTTGTTCTGCAACTGTGATTGCGATTTGCTCTGCTGTGAGAGCGTTTGTTGTCATACGAACACCTTCTGTAAGAGGTGTTGGATCAACAGCAAAGTTCTTGTAACGTAGGAAGTTAACGCGTAGACCAGGAGCAACTCCGAGTTCTGTCTTCTTAACAGCGAACTGTTCGAAGCGAAGAATTGGCATTGCCTGGAATAGGATTTCCTTCGACCAGATTGTTTGAATTGCTTGGTTCAGGCTTGAATTTGAGCCTGAGTAAGCGGTTGGAGCGCCCGCGAGTTGCGAGGAGCCTGTAATAGCACTTGCCATTTAGGTCAAGTCCTTTCTATAGTTAGTTGAGGGGGATTAACCGAACAGTCCCTGACCGCGATTATTGGCTGCTGTGCCGAGTAGTTTGGCGCGTTGCTTCTGATATTCCGCCATGTCCATGCCGCGAATTCCTTCGGGCGTATACGATTGTTGTCCCATTTCGTTATCGAGAGGTCCTGAAGCAGGTGCGGTTACTCGTGCACCTACCATTTGTTGCTTACTTGCTTGAACTGTCTGCATTACATCTTGCATAATTCCTGAGGACTTATCCTTGAGTACTGCAATACTCTGTTCAATTTCTTCTGGAGTATTACCGTTGATTAGGTCAATGAGTTGAGGGACGATAGAATCGCGCTCTTCCTCAAGACGTTGTGAACGGTAAGCCATCAAATCTTGGAACTTGCGTTCCTGTTCTAGGAGAGCAAAAGCACGTTCTCTTTCAAGACGTTCATTCTCAAGTTGAGAATTAAATTCTTGCTCCTTCTTGGCGAGGAGTTCTTTAAAGGAAAGTTCTTTAACTTCCTTTTGCTTTGCTTTCTCCGCTTTTTGTGCTTCACGTTCAGCCTGTCGTGCTGCTTTACGTGCGGCTGCTTCTTCACGCTCTTTCTTAAGAGCAGCAAGTTCTTCAGCCATTTTTTCCATCTGTGGGTACAGTTTTGCCTTCTCCTGTGCACGAGCCTTTGCAAGGTCATCTGCAGTAAATCCAGTCACAACTGTCTCACTTACTTCTGGTGCAATTGGAGCCACTGGCTCTGGTGCATCCATCACTTCTTGATTATCGGCCATTATTGGTCACCTATTTTTCTTGTGTGTTTGTCCGTATGCCTTGCGGCGTGTCCCTTGGGTTCTTACGAGACTATTGCATTACAAAATGTCGCAATTGTCTCGATATACTCTGACTTTTTGTCAGAATGCTAGTTGTCGTTGCGGTCAACGTTCCTTCGCTGCACCTGCTTTGTGCCGTAGGCGTCTTCCACTAACTGTTGACGAATGGCACCCTCGCTTTGATCTTCAAGGCTTTCATTCATCTCTTGTTCTGGGTCTTTAATACTCTCTGGAGTTTCTGGTCCAAGAATTCCATCGCCCATGATGTCGCCATCTCCTAATTGAGTTGGCTGCATAGGGATGGCACTATTGCCATCAGGACCAGGCATCATGCCTGTCATATCCATAATTTGCTTCTGAATCTGAATCTTAAGAAGTTGCAAAGCACCATCGGCTTTTGCGTCTTCCTTCAACTCATCACGGATCTCACGAAGTTTTTCTTCTGGGAACTCTTCGCCTAGAGTACGAAGAGCACCTTCCTTAGACTCAAGTCCAGCAGCCATCTTTGCCTGAACTTCGTTCAAAACAATTAATTTGTCAAGAGGAAGTGGAGGTGGAAAATGAACGTAGTTTTGGTAGGTGATTGGATCATCAGGATCCAACATAGGAAGTTGATCTGACTTAAGTGGGCCATCAACTTCTGGGTTGTACATGAATGTCTCTGGCTCTTTAAGGGCCAAGTTACGAAGAATAAGTTCGTTGATACGCTCAATCCCTTTACC
>Ga0208388_1000390_pt1 | contig 9921 bp, 19 predicted proteins | sample CryBogCBH18Jul07_FD_185511 | JGI IMG/M metagenome (GOLD analysis project Ga0208388, IMG submission 185511) | Freshwater microbial communities from Crystal Bog, Wisconsin, USA - CBH18Jul07 (SPAdes) (version 2) | ecosystem: Environmental > Aquatic > Freshwater > Lake | place: Crystal Bog...
AAACGAGATGAAAGGCAAGGTGGTATGAATGAGTTGGTTAATCAGTCAAGCCTTAATGAACTCGCTCTCTTTGCAGGAGCAGGTGGAGGAATACTTGGGGGAAAACTTCTTGGATGGCGAACAGTCTGCGCCGTTGAATGGGAAGCCTATCCAGCAAGCGTATTGTGCGCCCGACAAAATGACGGGCTTCTCCCGCCTTTTCCGATTTGGGATGACGTTCAAACCTTTGATGGAAGACCGTGGCGAGGAATTGTTGACGTTGTATCTGGCGGATTTCCATGCCAAGACATCAGCGCCGCTGGAAAAGGTGCAGGAATTGATGGAGAACGAAGCGGAATGTGGCGAGAAATGGCGCGCATCATTCACGAAGTACGACCCAAATTTGTCTTTGTGGAAAACTCACCAATGCTCACTTCTCGGGGACTTGGAACTGTTCTCGGAAACTTGGCCTCAATGGGGTTTGATGCAAGATGGGGAGTGTTGGGAGCAGATTCCGTTGGTGCGCCTCATAAACGAGACAGAATTTGGATTGCGGCCAAACAACGAGAATTTCTTTCACACTCCAAATACAACGGGTTTGGATGGGGGAAGCAACGGCAGGAAAGCACTCCGCAAAAGGTTGATGCCTACGCCGGTATGTCAGGACTCCCGCCATGCTCAGACACGACATTTAAATCCAAATTGCAAGCATTGGGAGAGCAATCTTGGAGAGGTTTTCGTAGCGGAGACAGGTATTCCGAAAATGCCCGCATCGTTTGTGGAGTCAATGATGGGATGGCCGCTAGGATGGACAGACTTAAAGCCATTGGAAACGGTCAAGTACCCTTATGCGCCGCAACAGCATGGAGAATCTTAAGTGAATAAACAAGAAGCACACCAAATTCTTGACCAACAAAAATCAGGTTTATATGTCGCACCCTACAAAATCAACCAAGCCCTTATCGTCACAGGAGACCTTGGAACACATGAAGAATTGCGAAGCGATAGAGTGGCAAGACAGATACAAGAACAAAGCCTACGAGCATGGGGTGAACCATGCGAGAGCTTGGTGGGCTAAAACGATTGCAGACATAGAGCGCAGGCGTGGTTACGATGCAGCTTATGACTTGCGTAGGCGCATGAACAAATTGAGGGAAACCAAATGAGCAAAGAAGAATTGATTGTTTTATTGCGCTCAGTGGGCGTGGAGGAAAATACTGTCACAGCTATGTGCAACGCTTACGAGCTTGGCGTTGAATGGCAGAAGCAACAGCAAAGCGAAGCTAACATTGTGCGGGGTAGCGAATGAGACACGCTGCGCGAGTGGACGTTAACAAAACGCAAATTGTTTCAGCGTTGAGAGCCGCTGGCGCATTTGTTTACGATTTGAAATTGCCTGTGGATTTGCTTGTTGGATACCGCAATCACACTTGGTTGATGGAGATCAAAGCTAACAATAAAAAAAAATTGACAAAATTACAACAAGAGTTTTTTGAGCATTGGATTGGTGGTACATTGTGCCGTGTTGACAACGCAGAAGCAGCCCTCCGTGCAATCGGGGCTATTAAGGACAAATGATGAGCGCTCATGAAGCAATTAATTTCATTCTCAAAAATCGCAAAGAATTTGCAGAAGCAAAAGCCAAACGCTGCCACCTTGAAGAATTCAGAAAGTCTAAGAAGGCTTTACTGATGACAGAAGCCCTTAAAACAGGCATAGAGGCGGCAAACGCACAAGAGCGATACGCATATAGCCACCCAGACTATCAAGCGCTTTTAGAGGGCTTGGCTGCGGCTATTGAAATCGAAGAATTCCTCAAGTGGGGAATGGAAGCTGCAAGGATGCGGGTTGATGTTTGGCGTAGCGAAGAAGCCAGCAATCGTATGACGGATAAAGCAACACAATGAACACAAAAAAACACGCAATACACACAGCCGAATCTTTGCTGGCCAGAACAATTGAAGTCGGTGATTGTTTGGAATGGCAAGGATATTTTGCCAACGGCACACCTTATGTAAGCAACAACGGAAAGATGACAAGCGTTAGACGGTTGTTCTCTGGTTTGTTAAACAAGGATTTTGTAGCAGGTGGGTTTATTGTGCCAAAGTGCGATAACCACCGATGTATCAATCCAGACCATGCCATGCGTTTAAGTCGCGCCAAAATGTCATCACGCAATGGCAAACGTGCGGTTCAAAGCATTGCAAAAAGGCTTAAGATTCAAAAGTTTAAGCAACAAACCGAAGGTAAATTATCATGGGACAAAGTGGATGAGATACGAGCCACCGATGTGCCTTCAAGAGTTCTAGCTGAAAAATTTGGGGTAGACAAGTCGTTGATTTGCAGGGTACGCACTGGACAGGCTTGGAAACGGATAGAAAACAACATTTTTGCGGGGTTAATGTGACCGAAAAATATGAATGGGAAATTGTCCAACAATTGATTGAACAAGCAAAAAAAGAAGAACGAGAAAAAATCCTTGGGGTTCTAAGACGCAAACCCGACCAACAAATTTACAAAGTTTTAGACGAAATCAGGAGCATGAAGTGAGAAAGCAGTGCCGAAGGAAGATTTGGTCAACCGATATTGATGTCATTGCTCACGCTATTGCTGGCGCAAGTATTACAGACGATGCAAGTCTAAACAAACTGCGCCTTGGCGAACTATCTGCGTTAGAGGCAATGCGGATGGGCAAAGGAACGCTAGAAGATTGGCGTATGCTGGTTGACCTTATGAATATTACTGAGACATTCGGAAAGAACGGCATCGGACCTGAAGCACTGCCAGACTGCGAATTAGCCCAAGAAAGCCTCCATAAAGCCGCTTTAAGGTACGAAGCGACCAAGCGCATGGGATTGGATGGGCAAGGCATTAAAGCGTTGCAAAACGTGCGGGAATGGCATGATTTACAGCGTACAAGCGTTGCAAGATCGGTTTACGAGCGCATGATTGAAAAAACCCGCAACAACATACGTTCACACGGTAAGGATGTGGTGGTGATATGACTGCCAGACCAAAATTTAATTACTTTCGTAGCAAGCAACATCTGAAAAACGTAGCGTCACTGCCCTGCCAAAACTGCTACATGGAAGGCCAGACGCAGGCGGCACATTCAAATCTTGCGGAGCATGGCAAAGGCAGAAGTATCAAAGCCTCGGACGAATACGTGGCGGCGTTATGCCAAAAATGCCATTACGAACTAGATCAAGGAAATAAACTCAACAAGGAGCAAAAACGTGATTTGTTTATGCTGGCACTACAAAAGACTGTGTGCCGCCTTGTTGAGCAGGGTTTGTGGCCCAAAGAGATAACACCTTAAAACTTACGCATATTGGGCAGCGGTGCGTTTTTTTGAGATTGCGCCTCATGGCTGCGGTGCATAGGATGTGCATGAGCCGCATCTGTCTTTTCGTGTTCGCGTAGTTCTTTTTCTAAACCCGCAACTTTGCGAGCTTCTGCTTTCCATTCACGTTCGATAACGTAGTTTGAGGGTTCACGGTGTTTGGGCTTTTCAGCTTTAACAGAAAATTTGGTTGCCATTGGAAAAACTCCTATAATGTGTGTGCCGATTATGGCAAATTTTTCTTTGCAAAGGAAATTGAAAATGGGTTACCCAAATATGGAAAAAGAACCGAAGGGCGCTAAATCAAGCGACCGTAGTGGTGAAAAGAAAATTCATGTGTCTAAAGTTGACCGTGAAGCCTACGAGCCTGGCGTGTCTGGCGAGAAAATGCCCAAGGGTGTTTTGTCAAGCGATACATCTGGCGAACGTAAAGCTAAGATTGTTGGTGGTGTTGCTATGGGCAAGGCTGACAGCATTGGTTCACGCGATGGTTCGCACATGGGTCGCGTTGATGGTCGTTGCGGCGAGATGAACACTGGTTCGTCTGAAAAAGTCGTGTACGATCACAAACGTAGCGATTACGGTAAGTAATGCGAAACCCCAAGAGTTAGTCGGAACTCAAGGGGCTTCTAGGCACAACAAAAAGAGGTTGTCATGCTTGGTGAACATTGTAAGTCTTGTATCTATTTCAAAGATACAGAAAGAGGCTCATTAGGAGTCTGTCGTCGTTTTCCAGCCCACCATAACAAAAGTCGTGAAGATTGGTGCGGTGAATTCAAAGCTGAAATGCTGGCGCTGCCTGTTGTAGATATGCAACGCAAGCCAGGTCGCCCAAAGAAGGAGGTACAGAATGTACAAACCTCTGAAAGATAAAGTCATTGTCAAGCCTGAACAGCGGTTTACATCTGAATCGCTGGATTTGAGCATGGTGGCTGGCGCAGAAACTACTGGACACATTACCGCCGTGGGTGATGATGCTGCCGCACATGGCTTAAATGTGGGCGATAAAGTACACTTTGGCACGATTGCTGACACATACAAAGATGAGTATTTGAAGTATCACGACTTCAAAGAAAACGGTGAACGCTATCTGGTGATGAGTTGGCAAGATATTTGCTTTGTGGAGGAAATATGAGTTGGATGTTTATTGAAGAAGAAATTGAACTTAGAGCCGATATAACCCATATTGGTCAAATTCTTGAAAATCAAGAAAGAGTTGTCAATTGGATTAAAGGTAGAAAGTTTGAGATGGAAAAGCGCCTTAGACATTTGGAATACCGCAGATCAATTGATGAGCGTTCAACTAAAGTAAAAGTTGAAACTAATGGCGAAATACAATGAACGAAGCCTACAAGTTATTGTGGTTTCACGACTGCGCCGTCAAGCAGATGGAATGGCTGAAAGCGAACGGTGGCAGCTATGAGATGGTTGAATCGTTCAAAGAGTTTGTAAGCAGTTACGCAACAAAGATCAAGGAGATCAAAGATGCCGTTAATCAAGAGCAAATCAGACAAAGCGTTCAAAGAGAACATCAAAGCGGAAGTGAAGGCGGGTAAACCTGTCAAGCAAGCCCTAGCGATTGCATACTCTGAAAAGCGGGAAGCTGCCAAAAAGCCAGCTAAAAAGAAATGACATTTATTTATGCACTAGCCGACCCTGAAACCGATGAAGTTCGGTATGTGGGTAAAGCTGACTGTGTAAAAGAACGTTATGCTAGTCATATGCGAGAAGCTAAAACTGGCAAAAATTCGCATAAATGTAATTGGATTCGTCAATTGTTTAGTAAAGATTTGATTCCAAAATTGATTGTGCTTGAAGAAGTAAGCCAAGATGAATGGAAAAAAGCGGAAATTTATTACATTGAAGAATTTAAAAAACTTGGTCATAGGTTAACAAACATTGCTAAAGGCGGTGAAGGTTTTGAATCTGGTTATGTGCAAGATCAATTATTTTTAATGAAAAAATATCTTGGCAAAAGATATAATGAACTTAAACGATTAAAAAATTACAAAGAATTAAGTAGACTTGCAACAATAATGGTTGGTTTGTCTGAAAAACGCCCAGATATTGTTCCTAAACGATGGATGGCAATTCAATTGCCTTAATGCTATGGAAGAAACAAAACAACGAGGTCGCCCCACATTGTTCAAAGAAGAATACTCTGATCAATTGATTGAGTATTTTGATATTGAGCCGTATGAGCGCAGACCTTTATTGGATGCTCAAGGTAATGAAAAAGGCTCAGAGATTGTTGCTGCTAAATTTCCTACATTGGCACGTTTTGCCATAAAAATAGGCGTGACAAGAGAGACGCTTCATGAATGGGCGACAGCCAAAAATGAGGATGGAGAACTAAAGCATCCTGATTTTTCTTACGCCTATAAAAGAGCAAAAGATTTTCAAGAGGCAATCCTTGTTGAGGGCGCAATGGCTAACGCATTTCATGCCAATTTCAGCATCTTTACCGCTAAAAACGTATTGGGGTGGCGAGATAAAATGGAGCAAGAGATTACAGGGGTGGATGGTGCTCCATTGCTGACAGGCATCCAAGTCACATTCGTCAAGCCTAATGAGTGACGTAAAGACCGCCATTGCTAACGCACAGTTTCCAGCCAAGCTGGAGTGCTTATTCAACCCTAAAAATTCCCGATATAGAGTGCTGTACGGTGGTCGTGGCGGCGCTAAGTCATGGGGTGTGGCTAGAGCATTGCTGATTAAAGGCGCTCAAGCACCATTGCGGATTCTTTGCGCTCGTGAGTTCCAGACTTCTATCAAGGATTCAGTCCACAAATTGCTGTGTGACCAGATCGTTGATATGGGTTTGGCTGGCTTCTACGAGATTACCGAGAAGTCCATCAAAGGCAAGAACGGCACAGAGTTTTTCTTTGTTGGCCTTCGGAACAACGTGGTTAACGTCAAATCCATTGAAGGCGTGGATGTGTGTTGGGTTGAAGAAGCGCAAACGGTAAGCCGCAATAGCTGGAATGTGCTAATCCCCACCATTCGTAAGGAGCAGTCTGAGATTTGGGTGACGTTTAACCCTGAACTAGAGACTGACGAGACTTACCAGCGGTTTGTGGCTAACCCACCTGCTAACGCCATTGTCCAAAAAATCAATTGGTCGGATAACCCTTGGTTTCCTGACACGCTTAAAGATGAGATGCTGGCGCTGAAGTCGCGCGACCCTGCGGCGCACAGAATTGTTTGGGAGGGCTTCTGCCGCATGACGGTGGATGGTGCTATCTTTGGCAAAGAGATGCAAATGGCTGAGTTGGACAACCGAATCACTAACGTGCCATACGATGCTTCTAAGCCTGTTCACGCCGTATTTGACTTGGGTTGGGCAGATATGACCTCGGTTTGGTTTGTGCAGTTTATTGGCATGGAAACACGCCTAATTCGCTATATTGAGGTCAACCAAACCACAATGACGGACATTTTGGCAAGGATGCAGACCTACGGCTATCTTTACGATACCCTGTGGTTGCCACACGATGCCCAAAACAAAACGCTGGCATCGTCAGGGCGCAGTATTGAGGACATTGTGAGGGCAGCAGGCTACAAGACTAAGGTTTTGGAGCGTGTGCCTGTAGTGGATTCGATCAACGCTGCAAGAACGATATTCAGGTCGTGTTATTTTGATAGAGATAATTGTGCCGAAGGGTTACAATGCCTCCGACACTATCGTTATGAAGTTGACTCCGAGACAGGCCAATTTAGCAGAACGCCTCTCCATGACCATTACAGTCACGGTGCAGACGCATTTAGATATATCGGGTTAATGGTGAACGAGCCTAGAGGCAGGCAGCGTCAAAAATCTGTGCCGCAGAACTATGGCGGCGCACACTCTTGGATGGGTAATTAAATGGCTGAATTCAATGAAAGCTCTTTGAGCGATTACGACCCTCGAATTGACGAGGCTATCCAGTTTTTGCGTCTGGCTAACGATGCCGACACAATGAATCGCCAAGAAGCATTGGAAGATTTAAAGTTTGTCAACGGCGACCAATGGCCTGTTGAACTGCAAAACAGCCGAAACCTTGAGTCTCGCCCTGTGCTGACGATCAACAAGCTGGATGGTTATTGCCGCCAAGTGGTTAACCAGATTCGCCAGCAACGCCCTCGCCCCAAAGTTCATGGCATGAACAGCCAAGCAGACGAAAAGACCGCGCAAGTCATTCAAGGCATCATTCGCCACATTGAAGCCAATTCCAACGCTGATAACGCTTATGACACAGCCACAGATTACGCTGTTCGCATGGGTTGGGGCTATATCCGTCTGCGTACAGATTACGTGAGTGACGACTCATTTGACCAAGAAATCTACATAGAGCCGATTGATAACCCATTTACGGTCTATTACGACATTAACTCAATCATGCCCGATGGGTCTGATGCAGAGCGTTGTTTGATTACAACAATGATGCGTAAGGCTGATTTCAGCAAGCTCTACCCTGATGCTGAAGTCACATCGTTCACACAGCGCGGCACTGGTGACAGCCAATCTGAATGGATTACCAAAGAGGATATTCGCCTTGCTGAGTATTACTACATGGTGCGTGAACGCGCCAAACTGTATATGCTCAGTGACGGTTCGGCTACCTTTGCGACTGACAAAGACTTTTTCAAACGCCTTGAGAGCATGGGCATTGAGATCATTGACGAGCGTGAATCGGTCAAGAAGTCGGTTAAGTACTGCAAGCTGACAGCTAACGAGATTTTGGAAGAAGGCGAATGGGCGGGTAAATACCTACCCATTATTCCCGTTTATGGTCGCCATGTGATTGTGGGCGACAAACGCAAGAAGTTCGGAATGGTGCGTCACGCCAAAGATGCACAGCGTATGTACAACTTCTGGCAAACCTCGCTAACTGAATCGGTCGCCCTTGCGCCCAAAGCCAAGTGGATTATGGCTGAAGGTCAAGATGAGGGACATGAAAACGATTGGGCGCAGGCCAACATCAAATCATTCCCGCTGTTGCGCTACAAACAGACGGATATTGACGGTCGCCAAGCGCCACCGCCTACTCGATTGCAGCCAGAGCCACCTCCTGCTGGCATTTTGGAGGCCACAGGGCTGATTGACCAAGATATTAAGGTTTTGATGGGTGTGTTTGACCCTGCTCAACTGAAGCAAGGCAACATTTCAGGCAAGGCTTTGAACGGTCAACAACAACAAGTTGACCTCAACAACTTTGATTTTTACGACAACCTGTGTAAATCGCAGGCTCAAGTGGCTCGTGCCATTCTTGACCTTATCCCCAAAATCTATGACACCGAGCGTGTTATGCGGATTATTGGTGATGACGGTAAGCCTGAGTTGGTGACGGTCAACGAGCGTGATGCCGTAAACAACCTCATGAAAAACGACCTGACTGTGGGTCTTTACGATGTGGTGATGGATACAGGCCCAGGCTACAACAGCAAGCGCCAAGAGGCTTTGGAGACCATTACGCCTATCTTGTCGGCAGACCCACAGCTTATGTCGCAAATTGGCGATTTGTGGTTCAGGAACATGGACTTCCCTGGCGCAGATGTCATTGCAGACCGCTTGGCTACGCTCAACCCGCTGTCTAAAGTGGATGAGAAATCCGATGTGCCACCGCAAATCCAGATGGCTATGGCTCAGGCTCAGGCGCAAGTCCAGCAAATGCAGCAGAAGATGCAGCAAATGGAAATTGCCATGAAACAACGCGCAGACATCGAGCAAGTCAAGCAAGACGCTGAGACTAAGCGCGAATTGATGCGCCAGACAGCTAAGGCACACAATACCGAGACAATGGCAGAGGTCAAAGTCAACGACCAGAATACCCGCGCCATTACCTCACAAAACAAAGTGGAGATTGAAGCGATCATGGAATTGCTGCTTCACCACATGGACACCAAGCGTCTTGAGAAGGAAATCCAAGTGCGTAATGCGGAACAATACGCTTACGCAAATCAGGCTAATCAAGACGTTGCAAATCAATAAAATCAGTAGCATAATGGCTACCAAACCTTACCTGTGAGGTACACAGGGTTAAATCGTTGGGAAACGTATGTCCGAAAACCAAGCAGGTCAAGTATTGACTAGCGAAAATGCGGCTGAGTTCTATGCACAAAAACTGGGTTTAGCCCAAACAGAATCCGAGCCTGTGGCTGTTGTTGAGGAAACTCCAACAGAGCCAGTATTGGATGATGTTAGTGGGAGTGAGCCAGAGGAAGCGAAAGAGGAAGCCAAGCCAGAGGGTGAACGGAAACAGAATCCGAAACTCGAACGGAGGTTTTCAGAGATTACCAAGCAGCGTGAAGAAGCGCGTAAAGAAGCGCAACGTGAACGTGAGCAAAGGCAAGCTCTGGAAGAACGTCTAGCGGCTCTTGAGAGACAAACACAGCCCCAAAAGGCTGCGCCTGTTGACGAAGAACCGCAACCTAGCCAGTTTCAGGATGCGTTTGAATATGCGAAGGCTCTTGCAGAGTATTCGACAGAAAAAGCGCTTCAGGAACGTGATAGGCGTGATGCTGAGGAAAAAGCTGCTGCCCAACGACAAAAAGTTTATGAGACTTGGGGTCAAAAGGTACAGCAAGCCAAAGCAGAACTGCCTGATTTTGACGATATG
>Ga0208388_1000394_pt1 | contig 9865 bp, 3 predicted proteins | sample CryBogCBH18Jul07_FD_185511 | JGI IMG/M metagenome (GOLD analysis project Ga0208388, IMG submission 185511) | Freshwater microbial communities from Crystal Bog, Wisconsin, USA - CBH18Jul07 (SPAdes) (version 2) | ecosystem: Environmental > Aquatic > Freshwater > Lake | place: Crystal Bog, Wisconsin...
CTCCAGCAGCCCCAGCAGCTCCAGCAATTCCAACAGTTCCAGCTCCAACAGCAGTTTCAACTACAACAGCAGTGCCAGCTCCAGCAGTAATCAAGGCAGCTACAGTGGTCAATCCAACTCCAGAGGTGATCAAGCCAACGCCAGTCGCACCCCCAGCTCCAGTGGTAACGCCGACTCCAGCTTCAAATCAGCCAATACCTGGATCAAGTAAGACACTGTACCCTAACTTTAGGATTATAAACCAGGCGTTTGGGTCAGAAGATTTAGAAAGAGCGGCGGCGCTTAAAAAGCAAATAGAAATCTCAGAAAAACTTGCAGAATTAAAAGCTAGGGAATTCGAATTGGTCCATCAGTACAGAGATCGAGAAAGGGACAGGCTTTCAAGCACAAGCTCAGACTCATCCAATTACGATACGCCAAACTCATCTCCTCAAGCCAAAACAAAAGGAAAACTGAAAAAGAACATTGACCAGGTCACAAACGCTCTAGCCTTCAGCTTTTCAAAAGGAGGGAGGAGCACCAGATCATCAGTTAGGAAAAAGGACGGCGAAGGATGGCCTCCAAAATCCTAAACAAATACTTCACACTCATCACCTTCATTGGAGCGATTTCTTCAATCAACTCCAAAGCCTTCAACTATCAGCAGCAAGGGCCAGATACAGACAGCAAATCTTCAGAGCACCAAGTACTGTTCCAAAAGATTGGGAGTTATGCAGCCACAGTACAATATCTGCATGTGGTAATTCCGATTCCACTGGCAGAGACAATTGAAGCAATGGTCAAAATGTCAGACGAACTAGGCACTTACCAAAAAGACCAACTCAAAGCTGGCAACCCATTATCAGGAATAATGAGTCAAATCATCAAACGAGCCAGAGAAAGGATCGCGTCAGACATTCACAAGATCTACAACATCATCGACACTCTTCCACCAGACCATCAAATCAGTAAGAGACAAATTCTTGAATTCTTATCTACAGCGCTAGGTGGCGTAGGCACCCTCATGGGTCTCTTCAACAGCTACGAGCTGCAACGCATCGCAGCAGGAGTAGGAGAAAACAGGAAAAAGATCAATTCAATCATTGACATTCAAAGGCTCACCACTGACCATCTAAAGAACTTACAAATCTCTGTGGACAAACTCTCTGATGTCATCACAGCATTGCTACAAACTAACCCCGCTCAACTTCTCAGTGAAATAAGTGACATCCATGCAATGGGAAACGACGTCATCAACAGGATCACAAACATGGTTCAACAAGCCCAAAACAAACGACTCTCAGTGGACCTCCTCACAGCACAGACTCTCACAGATCTATTCGACCACCTTCAAGACCAAGCTGACAAACAAGACCTCACTCTTCTAATCAGCCAACCTTCTGACCTATTCCAAATTGATACCTCATACCTTCATGGCAACAAAACTGTCACCCTTATCCTTCATGTACCAATGGTCGCCGAAAATAACAAACTCAATTTGTTGCAATTTATCCCTTTCCCACTTTCCCAATCACTTGGAGCAAACACTACAGTGACACCTAAAGTCGACAAGGACCTCATCGCGGTAGGCGCCGACCATCAGTACAAAATCCTGGGTCAAACCGATTTGGCAGCCTGCACCAAATTGGGACACAATTTCCTATGCGAAGGACGCAGTGTACTCAGAACCGACCTTGAAGACTCTTGCCTTGGCGCTCTCTATCTACACAATTTGCCAGGTACCCTTAAAAATTGTCAATTTGAACTGGGCGAAACAAGGGAACATGTTTTTCAAACAGGACCAACCCAGTGGCTCGTATCAGCACCAGACACTTTCACATCAGTCATGCAGTGCGAAAAATCACACGAGACAATCTTCATCAAGCCACTCTCGTCAATCACGGTCAACCCTGGATGCAAACTCCGGCTACGATCGCATGTCATTCAACCCGACACCAACCAAAGGCAAACATATGAGATCCGACATCACTCATGGAACTGGAACATTGAAAACCTATTTCCAACATCAAACATGTCCGAAATTGCCAACGAGCTCATCGAACTAAGACGAAAAGGGAACTATCTTGTGTCAGCCACAGATCTTCAACAAATTCAAAAGTTCACTGAAGCCGAAATCACCGAATGGTTCAGCCCCAACTACCTCGCCATTGGATTCTTCATCATCTTCGCCCTCATGGCAATGTACCTAGCGTACAGAATCTTCAAATGGTGGACCAAAAAGGAGCTCCAACCACTCGACGTTGCCCTTCAACATCTGGACCGCAAAGAACGCTTGGAATACCTTCAGCTAAAACAAGAAATCGCTGAATACGAAACGGACCTTCAACAAAATCACCCATCAATCCTTAAAATTGGACAAAAGAAACCCAAAGGCATGAACATGGCCGATTATACCGTGGAAACCCCAACACACCCAGTAGCACCCACAGTGTACCCTGAAATAAATGAACATCCTACCCAGTATTAATTTTCAAAAGCAAGGAAGAATTTATAACTTTGAATTGACTTTTCGCCTTCTCAAATTGTGTTTACTGTGCAAATTTGATCTTAATTTTTCTCTGTGTTATAATTGTGTCCATTTTACCAATTGTAATGTATATTTTCCCTATCACATCCTATTTACTAACATTTACATTTTCACTTTATATTTAACTTTAAAAACAACTCAAATACTTTTTCGGAAAATAGTAAGCAAGCAAACTTAAAATAAGCATGGAGGGATTTCGTAAAAGAGTTTCTTCAATCCACCCCTAAACTTTTACCCAACCCCAAACAACTTAATTAAAAACCCCGCGTAAACAAAACAACCCAAGCCAACTTTAATTAATTAACTAGACTGTATAAATACTCGCAAAAGACAAATAAACATCAGTATTTGATTGAACTTAATCGTGTCAATAAGTTTTACAAAATTGGTGGCGCGTTTCAGAAGTAAGGAGGGATAAACGGTCTTGATCAAGACCACGGATAACAGTTCCGGAAGGGAACTATCAGCATTTCTCCCTTATTCTGATACTCACGCACCGGTTCAAGGTCTGAGGGATCTTGAGGCCAAGAAGAGGAACGCAGTGGATCACGTCTACTCTCTCTTACACGCAGCACAGCAGTGACGGACAAGCGGAAGGCTCTCCTCACTCAATCACACCTACCACGAGTAAGTCTTTTAGCACAAAAGTACTAAAACTAAATACAGTCTAGAAATGGCAGACGCAGCAGCAGCCGCAGCAGAGGAAGCTCAACGCAGTGTTGAGTTGTCAAAGCTACCACTCTTTTACGCCGATAAAGAAAAGGATCAGTTCAACCCGGACCAGTGGTTGGAACGCTTCGAAAAGGCTCGCAACGCCGGAAATTGGAGTCCAGCTAAGACTTCCAGTTACTTCTACAATTCTCTTCGCTCATACGCTTTACAATGGTACCGAGGACTCAAAATCTTCAGGGTGGACAAGGACGATTGGGAACAGGTCAGGGCCAGCTTCTTGGAGAACTTCGGGTCCAGGGCGACCTCCAGGCTCGTCATCACGGATTTCAACAACTTGAAGCAAGCCAAAGTTGAAACTGTTCAACGTTTTGCGTCCAGACTCGCGGACATCATGTACAACTATGAGGAGAGGATGCCGGTTGACGACTTGATCGGGGATGTGCCCGAAACAACCGGAAACGGGGACCCCTGTGCGCAATACTACGCCTTACCAGTGGCGGTTCAACAAGAAATGCATCGTCGGTCATGTATGCTATACCAAGAGAATAACTTGGCATACATGGGCGTGCAATTCTTTGTGGCCGGACTTCACCCAGAGATTCAGCTTGAAGTAATCAAGGATGGAACCATTGACTTGGGCGAAGCATTCAAGGTCGCGCACAAGTTCGAAACGGCGATGCTCAACAAAGACAAAGCCGGACCAAGCAAAATCAATGAGTTGGACACCATTGAAGATCCGGAAGAAAAGGCCGAGATCGAAGCAATCAGAAGACAGCATCAACAAAAGAGGATGTTTCAGGCGAACAACGGTTCGGCCTATCAGAACAGGACCACCAACGGAGCGTCCTACAGCAACAACAGCAACAACGGCAGCAACGTCAACAACGGCGGTGGCACCAGCAGCAACAATGGACAAAGAAAACCAAATCCAGCTTTCGGTAAGACTTGTCACTACTGTAAGAAGAAGAATCACTTTCAGTCCGATTGTTACAAGAGAAAAAGAGACAATGCCCCACCAGTGACTACTGTCAAAGAAGTTAGAATCAACGACGAACCAATCGAATCAGTTTTTGTGTCAAAAAACTAGATTCCAACTCCTCCGCCGCACCGGGAGCGAGTTGCACAAGCAATCAAGAGAAGATCAACCCTTTTGGAAGCCTTAACATTGAAATGATTGTTAAAATGTGTACATGGAAAATTGCCGAAAATACATCCCTGTTAAATGGAATCAACAATCGTGTTAATCGACCACACATTACAGTTAAGACTTTGCAAGGGCCAACTACAACTTGGTTGTATGATACAGGTGCACAAGTGTCAGTAATGGCAATGAGGGAATTCAGAAAAATCCCTATAGAGAAGAGACCAAAGAAGAAACCAAATGACATTAGGATTTCAAGTGCGTCAGAAGATGAATTAAGAGTACATGGTACTTATGAAATGCCTATTACTGTTATGGACAAAACAGTACTTTCAGACATCATTGTGGTTTCAAATCTCAACTCCAACGCAATCATGGGTATAGACTTAATCCATAAATTAGGATTAGTTTACAAACCCAGAAGAAAGAAGTTTTCATTTGAAGATGAAGAACCCCAGTTTCGTGAAGCTCAACTGGAAACACTGGCGGCCGAACTAATTCCGGCCTTCACACAAATGCCAATCCGCATGGCATCAGCGACCTCAGGAGGAATGAGGCCGGCTACAAATCTGAATTGCATGGCTACAATCGCATGTGTGCAATTTCCTGAACTAGGAGGAGGACCTGGTTGGGTGGTACCCAATCACGCTGGCCAAGTCACAATGGTCATACAAAACTGCAGCCCGGTGGACATCTCTATCCCCAGAGGTACGAAAATGGGCACACTGGAAAACATTCATGGAGAGCGAATTCTGCCAATGGATGGGAAGAAGATTGTGGAGCAACTTGAGGCTAACAAGGACACGCCAAACAAACCAGCACCCTTATCGCCAGCAGAGCAAAAGGAATTTTTGGCAAAGCTCAACTTGGAATGCCCAGAAGACGAACGTAAGCTGTATGAACAAATTATTTTGCAAAATCATGATGTCTTCAGTAAAACCAAGGACGATTTAGGCAGAGCAAATAATTTCAAACACAAAATCTTCACCAAAACTGATGATCCAATTTTCCAAAAACAATATCCAATTCCGGAAATGCATCGGGAATATTTAGAAAAGCAGGTTCAAGAATGGTTGAAACTAGGAGTGGTCCAACCTTCATCATCACGGTACAACAGCCCCATGTTTCTCGTTCCAAAAAAGGATGGAGGAGTGAGAGTGGTACAAGATTTCAGAGCACTCAATGCTAACAGTCACGACGACAGGTACTCGATGAAGAACATCAACGAGTGCATCGGGGACATCGGCAGAGCAGGGTCAACAATCTTTTCTACACTGGACTTAACATCTGGATTTTGGCAAATGCCATTGGACGAGAAAAGTAAGCATTTAACAGCATTTACAGTGCCAGGCATGGGACAATTCGAATGGACAATGTCGCCAATGGGACTGTTGGGCTGCCCGGCGAGTTTTCAACGCTTGGTGGAGGCAGCAATGAATGGACTGGACAATGTATTGGTATACATCGACGACCTACTAATACACACAGCTACACACCAAGAACACAGAAACATTCTGGAAAAATTGTTTCATCGATTGAGAAAAACTGGACTCAAGGTCAATCTTGCCAAATGTGAATTTGGAGCACGCAGCGTATCTTACCTAGGATTCAGGCTCACTCCAAATGGAATTCTCCCTGGAAAAGATAAACTTCAGGCAGTTGCAGCAACTCCAGCACCGCAAAATGTGCATCAAGTCAGACAATTTCTGGGGCTTTGCAACTTCTTTCGAACACACATCAAGAACTTCTCTCTCATCAGTGGACCGTTAAACAAGCTCACAAGAAAGGACTGCCCTTGGAAGGGAGGACAGTTACCACCAGAGGCGCACAAAGCTTACAAGGAGCTAAAACATTTATTGGTATCAGAACCAATTGTGGACTACCCAAGAAAGAACAGGCCGTACTCACTCATCGTTGACGCAGCTACAGGCAATGACATCAATGATGGAGGACTAGGAGCAATTCTAACACAAACCGACGAGCAAGGTAAACAAAGAGTTATTGCTTATGCAAGCAGAGCATTGGTCAATCACGAGAAGAATTACACTCCTTTCTTGCTAGAAATGTTAGCAGCAACATGGGCAATGGATTACTTTGACACTTACTTGAAAGGAAGGAAATTTCAGTTGTTCACCGATCACAGGCCTTTAGAAAAATTGGGGACAGTACACACAAAGACATTAAATCGCTTACAAGAACAAATGATGTCTTTTGATTTTACAATCCATTACAAGAAGGGAAGTGAAATGCCAGCAGACTTTTTGAGCCGCAACGTTTGTGAAGCAATCAACGTGTTCGACAACGAATTGCCTGAACTACAAAAGCAAGATCCAGCCTGCAAAATCATCAGAGACTTCATCCAGAACCTTGACAACCCGACAGCCAATCAAGCACCGTTCAGAAATCCAAAAGCCAATGCCAACCTCATCAAATACGCTCAAGAATCTTTCATTCAAGATGACATTTTGTGGACGAGACTGAACAAAGAGGAAGGAGCACCGCGAACAGTTTTATTTGTGCCAGAAACACTAAGAGAAAAACTGGTACAAGAAGCACATGGGCAATTACTCACTGGGCACGACGGCATCGCAAAAACCAAGGAGAGGTTGAGAGAATCTTATTTCTGGCCAAACATGGACGCAGACATCGCCAAACACATCCAGGGTTGCCAAAAGTGTCAACAGCGCAAAGATGACAGACCACAGCCAACATTGTTGTCACCTCTACCACAATGCACAGCTCCAAACCAGAGGGTTCACATTGACTTGTTTGGACCATTGAAGACATCTGACAAAGGCAAGAAGATGGTACTATGTATGACAGACGCATTTACCAAATATGTGGAATTGGTAGCACTGACAGACAAGGAGGCAGAGACAACAGGAGAGGCTATCTTCAACAGATGGATTTGCAGATATGGCACACCATTGGAAATCGTTTCAGACAATGGAAAAGAATTCAGAAACAAGTTGGCGGCAGAATTGTACAAAAGACTGGACATTGAGCACACCACAACAGCAGCCTATCACCCACAATGCAATGCGCAAGCAGAGGTATGCAACAAAACAATTGCCAAATATTTAAATTCATTTGTGGATGAAACAACTTTAGATTGGGAACAATATTTGGCACCCCTGGCATTTTCATACAACACAAGCCTTCACAGATCAATTAAGGCTACTCCATTTTTCTTGACTTATGGCCAAGACGCCAGGTTGCCATCTTTCCCAAGCCCAGATATTCAAAGATGTTACAGCGAAACAGCAGCAGGTGATTGGTACAATTCACTCCAAACTGCAAGAGATCTGGCGGCCAGGAACAACATGAAAGCAACAATCAGAGCAGAGCAAGACCACAACAACAAAGCGCAACAGCACAGTTATCAAGTGGGACAACAAATCTGGTTGGATGAGCGCAATTTTCTTACCAAAAACAGAAAATTAGCTGCTAATTGGTCAGGCCCCTTTCTCATCACTAAAGTCAGAGACAATGGAAACATCAGGATCAAGATGGAGCGCAAAGAAATCAATGTTAATGTCAATAGGATCAAACCCTACATTGCCAGCATGCCAGAACCACAACCTGCAGAACCTCAACAGCAACAGCCACAACAGCAACAGCAAGAGGCGCAACCTAAAGAAGAACCTTGGATTGAAGTAAAAAGAAAGCCAAAATCATCACCCCCACAGACTTCTAAAAAGGGGAGGGGAAAAACGCAAAAAACTCAACCACAGGTACCAAGGTGGACCAGAGCAAGGGCGCGGCAGATGGAACAGCAACAACAAGAAGCTAGCGCGCGCTTAGACCAAGAAGCGCGGCGCGACTTTCTAATTGAAGAATTAATTAAGCAAGGCAATATTGCAGAATTAATTAAAACAGACGCGCAGCTATGGAACGCGTGCTTAATTAAAACTGGACCAGGAACATATGTGAAGGATGAATATGGGCTTCCCAAACAAAGGCAAGGCGTCCCGCAACCTCAGTGGGTATATAAGCGCAGAGAATTCCTTAAATCATTATCAGTTGAAGAAAGGAATTTCACTCTAACAGGTGACATCGCTTGTGCTTACGATCCAGTACAATACAACACAATCATCACCTACACCTACGCTCAAGCAGTTCAAGGACTTCCAGCAGCTCCAGTTCCAGCCCCAGCGGCGGCCCCAGTGCAAGCGGCGGCCCCAGTGCAAGCGCCGGCTCCAGCAGCCCCAGCAGCTCCAGCAATTCCAACAGTTCCAGCTCCAACAGCAGTTTCAACTACAACAGCAGTGCCAGCTCCAGCAGTAATCAAGGCAGCTACAGTGGTCAATCCAACTCCAGAGGCGATCAAGCCAACGCCAGTCGCACCCCCAGCTCCAGTGGTAACGCCGACTCCAGCTTCAAATCAGCCAATACCTGGATCAAGTAAGACACTGTACCCTAACTTTAGGATTATAAACCAGGCGTTTGGGTCAGAAGATTTAGAAAGAGCGGCGGCGCTTAAAAAGCAAATAGAAATCTCAGAAAAACTTGCAGAATTAAAAGCTAGGGAATTCGAATTGGTCCATCAGTACAGAGATCGAGAAAGGGACAGGCTTTCAAGCACAAGCTCAGACTCATCCAATTACGATACGCCAAACTCATCTCCTCAAGCCAAAACAAAAGGAAAACTGAAAAAGAACATTGACCAGGTCACAAACGCTCTAGCCTTCAGCTTTTCAAAAGGAGGGAGGAGCACCAGATCATCAGTTAGGAAAAAGGACGGCGAAGGATGGCCTCCAAAATCCTAAACAAATACTTCACACTCATCACCTTCATTGGAGCGATTTCTTCAATCAACTCCAAAGCCTTCAACTATCAGCAGCAAGGGCCAGATACAGACAGCAAATCTTCAGAGCACCAAGTACTGTTCCAAAAGATTGGGAGTTATGCAGCCACAGTACAATATCTGCATGTGGTAATTCCGATTCCACTGGCAGAGACAATTGAAGCAATGGTCAAAATGTCAGACGAACTAGGCACATACCAAAAGGACCAACTCAAAGCTGGCAACCCATTATCAGGAATAATGAGTCAGATCATCAAACGAGCCAGAGAAAGGATCGCGTCAGACATTCACAAGATCTACAACATCATCGACACTCTTCCACCAGACCATCAGATCAGTAAGAGACAAATTCTTGAATTCTTATCTACAGCGCTAGGTGGCGTAGGCACCCTCATGGGTCTCTTCAACAGCTACGAGCTGCAACGCATCGCAGCAGGAGTAGGGGAAAACAGGAAAAAGATCAATTCAATCATTGACATTCAAAGGCTCACCACTGACCATCTGAAGAACTTACAAATCTCTGTGGACAAACTCTCTGATGTCATCACAGCATTGCTACAAACTAACCCAGCTCAACTTCTCAGTGAAATAAGTGACATCCATGCAATGGGAAACGACGTCGTCAACAGGATCACAAACATGGTTCAACAAGCCCAAAACAAGCGACTCTCAGTGGACCTCCTCACAGCACAAACTCTCACCGATCTATTCGACCACC
>Ga0208388_1000398_pt1 | contig 9790 bp, 10 predicted proteins | sample CryBogCBH18Jul07_FD_185511 | JGI IMG/M metagenome (GOLD analysis project Ga0208388, IMG submission 185511) | Freshwater microbial communities from Crystal Bog, Wisconsin, USA - CBH18Jul07 (SPAdes) (version 2) | ecosystem: Environmental > Aquatic > Freshwater > Lake | place: Crystal Bog...
TGAACATATTAATCGGGAATAGTTCGCCTGTGAGCCGTGCCTTCCAGAAGACTTGAATGTCTATGTTGCGAATATCCACATCACTCGTTCCCATACCCGTGAGACGATATTCGGAGGTTGGCGTGTAGGAGATGAATTGTCTCCAATCGGATGCTGCACCCATAGAGAGGGCGATGTCGGTGATGATAGGCGAGAAGGAGTTGGTAGAGCTATTCTGCAGAGTGTTGTCTCCTGCACCCAATACATTAGGAGCACTGGTGTTCTCGGATAGAGTTGGTAAGAGAGTAGAGCAGAAGACGATAGACGACACTGGAGACCAGAGAGATGATGTGGAGCCGTAATTCTGGGTCGTGATGAATAGAGTGCGGGGCCACGCCGTTGGTGTATTCGCTGAACTATTGACCACATCTGCAGGAGTGTATGCCCTTCCACCACTCGTGATGACGAGAGGGTTGTAGGTGGCGGTCTGTTCGTTCGTGCATACAATCAGGTTGTCTCGTCCATAATCAGGTGCAGTGTTATTATCTGCTCCAATATAGTAGTTATTGAAGTTGGTAAAGAGACCAAACATATTTGAGTTGAAATAGAGTTGGAAGTTCTCATTTTGAGATGACCAAGCGAGACGCTGGTCTTGATTAATTGGATTGACTACTGGGAATGTTCCTGCTGTAGAATTGTCTCCAAATCCGTTGGAATCAAATGCAATACTAAACAATCCACTGGTATTGTAGGTCATAATTGGAGGTAGGGTCGTGATAGTAACTCCTCCTGCAAGAGTGCTGATTTGACCCATACAGTCCGAAAGAGCTCTATTCACACAGTCAAGCCAGTGCTTGTAAGTATAGCACCACCAGTAGCGATTGTTAAGTGATTGGGTAAGAATACCGTTTGAAAGCTGTGGGACTGCTACATCCGTAGATTCAGGCCACCACTGAACATATTTCTGTGCAGTGTAGGTGGTTGAACCTACCTTACCAGAGATAGTTACAGAGTAGATAGTGTTGTAAGGTGCTGATTGTTGAATTGCAACTGGAGCAGTAACTATTCCTCCTGAAAGTGGAACTGCATAATTCAATCCTCCTCCTTGATTACCTCCAGTTGTGGTAAATCCAGTTAGAGTTGCAAAGGTTGCATTTGTGATTATACCAATTGTTCCAGTTGATACATTAGTTGCTTGTGGAAGTGCAATTTGCAAATATCCAGAGGAGTTGAAGGATGCGATTGGTGCTGATGATAAAAGACCAGTGAGAGGGGCTGTTACAGTAGCAGTTGCAAGAGCTACATTCAATACACTCAAGAAAGTGGGTGCTGTATAGCTTCCAACTGGAATAGTTACAGTCACTTGTGCTCCGACTCCAGTATGGGCTAAATCTATCAAATATAGAATGAAGGTATTGTTTGTGCTTATAACCTGAAATGGACTTTGTTGTGTCTGCATAGTTGGAATGAAAAGAGGTAAGTCCTTATTCGGTCCATTCAAGTTGAAGCGAACAATACTGAAGTTGTATTTGGATGCGTCCTTTAACAAAGTGGTGGAACGAGTATCCTCAAATCTAACCACTGGATCAGTTCCAGAGCCACTATCAAATGTATTGCTATTCACTATATCAAGGTTATAGTAAATCAGCTCGTTTGATGGGCGGTCTGTATCCCTAACGATAGTTCTGGTCGCCATATTTGTATTAACATAAGATATTACTTTCCAAGAAGCGAATACGAAGTCTGTAATGCGAACTGGTCGGGGGTTAATCCACTTTTGCGTATCATTTCCATATATTCGGGTTCAGATAGTTTATAATAATAAAGCCGTGATACAGTATGACGACCACACTCATTATTACCCTGCTGATGTCCTTGATAGGGGAATGGATTTACAGTAACCTCATACCCACTCTTATTCAAAAGGTCTGTGAGGCGGTGAGTGTCCTCGTGCAGTTGATGTTGCTTGTTCTTTGTGAGCCATCTGCTTTCGCCATCTGGTTTATAATGTCCGTATGGGTCAAAATATTCAATCGTCTTACCCTTCTTTATAAGTCCAACCCAGTGTCCGTTCGTAAGGGAAGTAGTAAGGTATAGAATTACCGCTCGTCCTTTCTTGTCCAGAATTTGATTTATATCATCTACTTTGAATAGGTCAGGATAGTATAGAGTAGGTTTCACTCCTATCGCTTGCTGTATATCTGTATCAGACAGAGCATAAGAAGGGTCAGCCATATTATTATATCGGGGATAAAATAGATTTAAATATTGTGCCTTTAAGTTAATGAAAGTATGTGGTTGAGTATAGATGATAAGTATGAGGTTTCAACTGATGGAGAGATTCGTAATAAGAAAACTATGAGGATATTAAAGAGTTGGGTTAGTAGTAGTGGTTACATCAGCACAAGATTAGGCGGTCGTGATTCTCGTAAATGTGGGGTTCATAGAATTGTAGCAGAGATGTTTTTACCTGCACCAACGGAAGAAGGATTGGAAGTGGATCATATTGATAGAAATAAACAGAACAATAATGTTTATAACTTAAGATGGGTTAGTAAAAGTGTTAATCAACACAATAGAAATATAGAGTTGAAACCAAGAGCGAATTCAATATTAAAAGAACATCATATTCGTGTTATAATGGGTAAGAAGCCTCACCACAGTCCATCTTATGTTGTAATCTTTAATAGAAAGGACTTCAAACATTATGGATGCTTCAAGACACTGAACGAAGCAAAAGATTTTCGGGATAGTATAATAAATGTCTCCGTATAAATTAAGAAAAGCACCGGGTAGAAATCTATACTGGGTCGTTTCAAAGGAAACAGGTAGAAAACACTCTCTTGAACCTTTACCTAAATCACACGCAGAAGCACAGATGAAGGCTCTGTATGCTCGGGAATCTGGATATGCTCCCAGAGGTGGTGCAAAGCAGTACAAGTATGAACAGGGTTCAGATGGAAAAGTATATATAGTTGAAATTGATTCCAGCGGTAATCCTGTTGGAAGACCTCTTGCAGTGTCTCATAAACGAAGATCCAAACTTCCAAAGCACGATCCAGGTGCATCTGCACTGATGAGATTGAAAGGAAAAGGGTCTGGTCTTCGGTATGTTCCTCCTCCTCCAAAACTCTCTCAAGAACAGTTGCAACGACAAGCGGAATATGCTGCGAATCCAGACCGAAGTACTCGCTTTGATCCAGAAGGAAATGTTGTTGCAAGACAACGAGTGTCTGGAGAAGAGGCTGAACGACGCTCTAAACTTGCGTATCAAAAGAAAGCCGAACGAGAATTTCCAGTCAGTTCAAGACTTGTGAAAGGAGCTATTACTCTTGGAAAACTTGCTGCAAAAGTTCCAGGTCTTCCTGCACCTCTTAAAGGAGCGTTGAATGTTGCAAATACCTTGATTGGTAGTGGAAGACGACGAAAGGTAAGAGGTAAGGGAGAAGTGGGTGCTGTTGAATCTGGATTGGATGCTCCTACTCAAGACTTACAGGAAGGAGATGCGGTTGCAGTTGTGAATCAAATTGCTTCCAATATGCCTGCATTTGAGATTAATGTTCCTGAACCAGAACCCTATATCACTCAACAAGAAGCCAGAGCCGTTGGTGGAAGCAGAGTGACTGTAAGAAAGCCTACAGGATACAAGTCTCCAGTCATTCGTCAAATGTATATTAAGCGGTGTATGGAGGAAGCCTATATGGATGAGAACACTCGTCGCTTATCTGGATTGATTAGTCGTTCCACTCTCCTTTAAATTTGGAGTGGTAAAAGTGGTTTGACTTTCTCTTCTGTATAAACATATATTGGGTCAAGTCCATTTGTAATCTCTGGTTTGGATACTTCTGGTGTTGTCTTACCAAAAGTATTCTTGAACTGCTTGATTACTGTATCAGGTATTTGAGGACTGTTCTCCTGCAACCTATCCAACTCTGACCTTACAAACTTAAGCATATCCTTTGCAACTATCCGTTCATTTCTCGGTAAAGAGAGTTCAATCAGTATAAAGCGATATATCTTGGCGTAATTGAGAGCACTCAATCGGTGGTTCTCACTTCGCTTCGCCCAGTTGAAATAACTGCTGACTGTATTGAGCACCCCTACCAATAACGATACACCACCTATAATCAGTGGTGCAAGCGTAGAATTCTCAAACATACTCTGGCTTCCAATAGACGCTGATCCTGCGACTGTTGAAAGGATTACAGTTGGGATTGTGATATAAGTAGCAAAGGACGAGTACTGCTTCTCTGATTTGGAATGTAACCAGTAAAAGCAGTTTGCCTTCTCTCCTTCGCTGGATAGGATATTCTCCAACTGCGTGTTCCAATTAGGATGAGTATTATCTTCCATTATAAGTAGCAAAGAGATGAGTAATACGGACAAGGTGAATTCTATACTGGCTGGGATTGTAGCAAGGGAGTTGAAAGGAAAGGAAGTGGTGAATGAAGAGGTCGCTGCCGAAACGCTAGAAGAAGTTTATAAGCGTTTGGGGAGGACGGTTATTTACAAAGATCCTAAACTCACTTATCTATCTGCAAGATTAAAAAGGAAGTTCCTTAAAACTCTCCTCGCAAAATAGCGTGCTGAATTTCGGCGATGACTGCATCTGGTACTTTGTTAGATTCTAGTTCTGCGGTCTTGGCTTGCATAAGTCTGGAAACCAATCCCTTTTGAGAAGGAGCAAGACTATCATACGGCTTTCCACTACGGAGAACCTTACGAGTAGCCATCAAATCTAAATCGGGAGTTTCCACCTTTGCATATTGAGTGTGATGGACGGACATACCACCCATAGCTTCCTTCTGTAAGCCGTGCTCTTCATATGCTCGCTGTTCCACTTCAAGATTGGAAGGATTGTGCTGGTAATAAAGGGCTCGTCTATCGGCGAGTGCTTTCTGTTGTTGAAAGCGGTATGGTTGGTTAGGACGGTGGCGTAAGAATTGTGCCTGTGCTGCGAGTTTGTCCGTCTCTTTGTTGTAGGCGTTGCGAAATGCATCTGACTTGATATGAACGACAGCAGGGTTGGGTTGCGTGTTCTGTCGTAGTAAGTAGTTGCTTTCTGCCTTGTCTTTATCAAAGTCCTTTACAGTCATCAGCAAGTTATACTGAACCTGCTCTTTTATTGGCTGTGCGAACTTCATCTTACTTATAGAGGAGATATTTTATCAAGTGAATCTTGATTCCTTATATGAATCTGCTTCTTGGTGTTCTCGCATTCTCTTTCGTGCATCCATTCGTCTCTTCTCTTTAATAACTCGTATTCTGGACTGCAACATATTTATGAACGAACTCAATTCCTTCTGTTTGTATTGGCTGTCCTCTATAAATTTTGTAGGCATAGCCAATATGTTATTGAAAGTAGCCTTTGTTCTTCTCTCTCTTTCCTTATCCTCTTCCTCACCACTCAAAAGTTTGTGGTATTCATTCAAGAGTGCTGCTGCCTTTTTCTCTGCAGGAGATAAGTCGTTTCCTCCTCGTAAATTGCGAAAGTAAGTGGTTGCTCGTTTAATAACTGCCTTTGAGTGCTTCTTTGCCTTTCTTCCACTTCCAGAAGGCGATACTCTTGCAACCCATCTTCGTACGCTTTCAATTGGTTTGTTTGTATCTGGAACACGGAAATTTGGGTCTCGTCTTCGCATAGACCTCACTTCTGCCTCTGTATAGAACTTTTGATACTGCTCTCCACCATTATAAGAGTAAAGTATATCTCCATCCTTTATCTCATCCATCAAAGGTGTTTCTAATCCTGCTGGAATTGAAATAGGTTCTGCTGCTGCTGGTGTTCCTGGAAAGAATGTATCTACTATGTTAAGGTAAAGATTAGCATCCGCTGGTATATCTCTAATCCGTTCAAACTCTTCAGGCGTTAGGAAATCGGGAAGTATGGTATTGCGAAATATTCTCATTCCATCTCGTCCAAAGCTAATCGTTTCTACTCTTGGATCTGCTACACTCATACTATGTGGTAATGCTCTGTGATTAGAATCAAAGTAGGTTGCATTTCCAGACTGCATCAAAGTATTCATAGCAGTGATTAATCTATTTCGTAAGTGAGGATGTGCTGGTGTTGGAAGAACATTTATCATACGACTTATTGGATGCAAAGCACTGCCTCTATAATGTCTTCCTTCGTTATTTGCGAGCTGTCGTTCATACTGCTCTATACTTGTCTGTCTTCGGATTGGTGCTGGTTTAGGGGCTTTCTTCTTACGAGGAGGTACTGGCTTGTTTTCTTTTTTTATATCAAGTGCAGGCACTAGTTTTTCTATTGCATCATACAACTCTAATCCTTCTATACGCTTCATTTCATCAGGGTGGAGATATTCAGGAATCATTCTTCTAAATTCTCTATTGGCTTCCTCTGTATTATATTTAATCGTATCCAATCCAGTTGTATTTGTAAGCTGTCGTCCGTTGGAATCAAATGCTTTTATAACACCTGTTTGAATCATATCATTCAATAATGCAGGGATTCTTATTCCCATCGGATAAGGCATATAGTCTGCTACTTTCTTTATTGGATGCAAAGCACTTCCTCTATGTCTCTTTGGTCTTGGAGGAAGCATAGCATTATTCTCTAGCGCTTCTTTCATTTGATAAAACATTTCTTCCAAATTCTCAAGCAGTATTTTAGCGAATTCGTCTTCTCCTCCATCCTTGAACATACTTCTATAGTCCTTCGCATATTCTGCAAGGGCTATATCTATCTTATTGACCTGCGATTTCGGCATCATAAGACTGTATTCTGGATATAACTCTTCTATCCGCTTGAAGGCGTCTAATATTTTCCTTTCAAGAACTTCAGAAGGAAATCCAACTCGTTTCTTTACCATTTACCTATTAACAAGGAAATATCTGCGATAGTCATTTAAATAAATAATGTATTCTATTATAATAAAGAATGGAACTAGACGGAGACTTGATTAAGTTATTGACTGACCCAGACACTACAAATAGAGCCGTGCAACGATACTTGAAACACCGACAGGCACAGAACAGATGGTATGAAGCACACAAGCAAGAGGTCTCTGAAAAGCGTAAGGCGGAGTGGAGGGAAAAGAATCCAAATCCACGCCCAGTCGGTCGGCCCAGAAAAGTGGTCGCCGACCCCACCTCGTAAAAACTATTTAAATAATGTGTGTATCTAATAATAATAATGAGTGGATTAGTAAGAATAGCAAAGGGGTTAAAATCATCTTTCAAGAATGCTCGGGATTACACTATAGACCAAGCATTATGTGAAGTGGAAAAATACACCGACAACTATGAGGTGTTGAATGCAGATTTCAATCGTGTGTATGGAGATATTGATGGTAAGAATATTGAAGGAACAGAAGACGAGTTCAATAAGAAGGACCAAGAGACCCGATTGGCGATTGAGAGGTTTTTAGGAGATGCTCCTTACTGTTTGATGACTGCATCTTCTCATCTGCATAAGAAAATCAGTTGGAGATTTGTTCTTACATCTATCAAGTCCTCGTTGGAAGATAATAAGAAATGGGTTCAGTCCAATATTGAGAATATCCATCTTCCAGAAGGCATTACATTTGATACTGCTCCGTATGGAAAGAACCAGAAGATACGAATGATTGGGTCAAACAAAGATGGAGAGAACAGACCTTTAAGACTTATCAAAGGAGATAAGTTGGATACTTTGATTTCTTACATTCCAGATGGATGCGAATTGAAGGAGATGCCGAAAGAGAAGAAGGTAAGGAAACAGAAGAAGGAAACTGAAGATGTTATGCCTGGTAAGCTATTGGAGAGGATAGTTATGAATATTACTAACAACGAGGATACGACTTGGGATCAGTGGTATAAAGTAGCACAAGCAATCTATAACGAGAAAGGAACAGAAGACCTATTTCTTGCGTGGTCTTCCAAGTCTCCCAAACATAATGAACGAGAAGCTATGATGCAGTGGAAGAGTTTGAAGTTGGGCGAGAATACTAAACTTACTGCAGGTTCATTATACTACTGGTCTCAACAGTCCAATTCTGTAGAACACGAGAAGATTATATTAGAATGCTGTTCTCCAGATGATTATCAGTATCAAAAGATTGAGTTTGAGAAGACGCATTTCAAGTTGAATAATCCACCTTGCTTTGTAAGACAACACGATACTGATTTCCAGATGTTAAAGGAAGGTGATTTGCACTTGATGTATCAAAATAAGTATTGTGGTGAGGATTTATTTATAACCAAATGGAAGGCTGACCCAACTATCAGGACTTATGAGAAGATTGTATTCAAACCAAAGCAGTATGTTAGTCCTGAATACTACAATATCTTTACTGGGTTCTCCACTCAACCTGTAGAAGGAGATGTATCAGTTGTATTGGAGCTGTTCTGGTTACTGTCTGGTAAAAATGAAGAGGTGTATGAGTATGTTCTCAACTACTTTGCACATCTTATACAGAAGCCTTATGAGAAAGCAAAGATATGTTTGGTATTTCAATCCAATAAACAGGGTGCTGGAAAAGACACTCCACTGGACTTTATCGGTAGAATGCTAGGGTCAGGATACTATTTCAATACGGAAGATGCAGAGAATAATGTATTCGGTAGATTCACATCTCATCTGCAGAAGTGTTTGTTGTTGAAGATGGAAGAGGTTGAGTTTGAGACGAACAAGAAGAATGAAAGTGCATTATTGTCGTTGATTACTGCTCCTACTCGTTCATACGAAGCAAAAGGTAAGGAGAGTGTTGTATTGGATGATTACAAGAGAATTGTGATGACTACAAACAAGTCTGTTCCTGTAAATGTTCCAGACAGTGATAGACGATTTGTATTGATACATTCAAGCGAAGATAGAGTAGGCGATTTTAAGTATTGGGAGATGGTCTATGATACTCTTGCTAAACCAGAGACCGCAAGTGCATTCTTGTATTTCCTTGAGAACAGAGACATCTCTAAATTCTCTCTTATGAATAGACCTATCACAGACTTCTACAAGGAAGTTAAGACTACACTACGACCCTATCATTCGGTATTCTTTCAGGGCTGGATTCAGAGACACGAGGAAGGTGAATATTCTTACAAGGCAACTGAACTGCTTTCAAAGATAAATGAAGGCAGCAAGTATTCTGTGAGTGCAACAAAGCTAGGCAAGGATTTAGCAACCTATCCGGAGACAGCCATTAGCAAGATAAAGGGTAGGTTTAGTAATACTTATACAATCCATATTGAAGGGCTGTATGAATACCTTGTTTCAAAAGGATGGTGGGACGATTTATAAAAACCAACCCTCCACAAACCCTCCAACCCTCCACCAACCCTCCACAGATTAGGTTCTTACTACTATACTACTTTCTTATCTATTTCTTATCTATTTTAAAATAAATAATAAATAAAATAGAGAGTGTGGAGGGTGTGGAGGGTGTGGAGGGTAGAATACAACTCGCTGTGGAAAAAGTTAATTTGAGGCTGCAGAAAAAAAAGGCAAGTTATAATTCCTGGAGCGAGTTAAAACCCAACCCTCCACCTTCCACCCTCCACACTTTATCTCATACATATCCAACATCTATTTTAACATACTAAAAAGTATAAGATAGTAGTATGGACGACGACGACAATCTAACCGTAGTAGAGTGCAAGTTTAGGCAAATAGGTCAGTGTGAGGAATGTGATATGCTCTTCATACTTGACCGAGAGATGCTGCACGAGTACTGCCCTACCTGTAGGAAGAAGCGAGAGGAAGAAGTATTGCCGCAGTAAATAAGTGCGAGTATAAATAGCTATTTTTACCTATAGTTAAATACAAATGGAACAAGAGATTGCCTTTGGAAAAGAGAGTGAAAGAAAG
>Ga0208388_1000401_pt1 | contig 9759 bp, 9 predicted proteins | sample CryBogCBH18Jul07_FD_185511 | JGI IMG/M metagenome (GOLD analysis project Ga0208388, IMG submission 185511) | Freshwater microbial communities from Crystal Bog, Wisconsin, USA - CBH18Jul07 (SPAdes) (version 2) | ecosystem: Environmental > Aquatic > Freshwater > Lake | place: Crystal Bog, Wisconsin...
TTTGATTACTTCGTCATTGTTACCTGAAAGTGCGTCTTTATCTTCTGCTGCTGGTTCAGCTGGCTCTGGTGTTTCTGTCTTTTTACCAAAGAAACCAGCTATTTTATCTAAAGTGCCTTGTTTTTCAGGAACTTTAGTTGGTTGTTCCTGTTTATTCTTTGTTTCTGGTTGCTGCTCAGCAGTTTGTACCTTCTTTTCTAAGTTAATAAGGTTGGCGCCAAGTTTATCTGACACTTTAGTTAAAAGTGCTAGAATCTCTCCCATGCTTTTATCAGTCGCCATATGAATATTTATGGCAAACCTATTATATTAACTATACAATGAAGAATTCAGGAATAATATCAATAATAGTATCGGTACCAGGTATTGTAGCAAAACTTCTTTCAGTATCTCTTATAGTATTGATATAATCGGTGATCTGCACAAATTTAATACTATCTATGTTCTCAAGCAAGTTAGCTGCAGCTTGTAAATCCGTATGTAACAAAATTTCTTTATCATTTACCTTCAATTTAGGAATGAACTTTAAGATCTCATGGACAAATAGGTCGCTTATTAGTGTCTTAAGCTTATTACCATTTAGAGTTTCATTCTTATACTTGTTTAGTAACACTACATTCACCTTATCGTCAATTACTAAATTAGGCGTCCTAACTGTAAATGTGTAATTGTCCATTACAATTTGTTTTTCTGTTGGTGTATAGGCTATGGTCCTATTTTTGGCTAAAATGTCGTTAACTGAAATGGTTGTGTCGTTCTTTTCATAACTGTCAGATAGCTGTGAACGTAACTGTAAAGCAAAATTTACCCTGTCTACGGTATCAAATCTTGAAATATCACCGCCTAAGTTTTGTTTTAAAATTTTAAAGAAAGTGTTATTAAAAAACAATGATGCTAAAGTGGAATCAACAGATGATTCAATAATGCTTTTCTGTTGCTGTAAAGTTAATGGGGCTAACTGTATATCTTCTTTAGTAGACGGTGAGTAGGCAGCAATAGTTGCCTTTGTTGTGTTAATTTCTTTAAGTAGATCTGTAAAACTATTGTTACTCATAACAGTATTTACTTACTAAGTTAGTTATTCAACTATCCTGACCATTGTTGCTTTTACTTTGCTCACTCTTCAAGGAATTTAAAAATATCTTAAGTTCAGGCAATGTATATTTGTCAAAATCATTAGCACCGAAGTTTAGACTTCTTATACATACATATTCAAAGTTGTATATAGCACCAATGTTATCGTTAAATACTCTTTTTAGAAACCCTAATAAAGTACCTGTAATAATATCAATCTCAATATCTTTTATAAATGGTATATTAAGCTGTCTAAATTGGTTTTGCAATCTATTAAAAGTATCCTGTAACGGTATATTTGAATTGTTAATGACAGTTAGCTTTTCCTCGTAACTAAAAGTTGAACATTCAATTTCTTTTGTTGGTACGACTACTTTTTTGAGGCTATCAGCAATTACCCTATCAATGGTAGGGTTGTATAAATTATCTGGTATGTTAAAATGGTACTCAACATTTTTATCAGTAACCACCACATCATTTACTGTGAATTTAAATGCATTTAGTATGGTTTTCAAATCCATAGTAGTGTTAATACCGTTATACTGGAACGCAAATTCATTACCATACAGTAAGTTCCTTATTAACAGTAAACAATAAAATTTCTCTACACAGTTTAGCGTGGGGCCTATTACTGTTGAACTTAAAATTTCATTAAACACTGCTTGTAGTTCATTCACATCATCTGTAAATAGTTTTTTGCACAGATTTTTATATTCAGTGAAAGATATTTCTCTTATCTTTAACTGTTTACCGTTTATATTGTAATTTAAATGATTTGATATCAATGTATGATAAATGGTATAAAGCTATCTACCGTATAATCATCATATATAAACGAAACATCGTATTGTTCAATACTCTCAGCATCATATGACAAGTTACGTGTACCCAAATTTAGTGGCACACAGTCATAAAACTTCCAAACTTTTCTATTTACCATAGGATACTCTGCAAAAGTTTTTCCTAATTCGTAAATGTATATATTACACTTTACATTTAAAGGGTCGTTAGCATTTCTTGCTACATACCCTGCATGGGCAGCTGCAATTAACCAAGGCCTCATTACAAAGTCTGTAAACGATGTATTAGTTTCTCTAAACTGAAGTGTTAAATTGTTTGAAGCAAATGCATCTCTTCCTTGTAATACACCACCTTGTTTAAAACCGCTATTGTTTTCAATGGCTGCTGTACCTGTACCTAAATTTTCTGATGGAATACTAGCTCCTGTTATAAACATACAACCGTATGTTTTTTGTAGATCATTTGTTTTAAGTTCTGTTATAGTATTATCAAAGTTATTATTGTAAACATCTGCACCTTCTAGTCTTCTTAATAAAGTGGAAGATATCTGATTGGGTATAGTGTCTATAATAACCATAAACTGTGTTCTTAAAGGTATGGCAGCTACCCAATTGTCCATAGTTTGTAAAAAATGACTTACTGGGCTTGAAGTGTCAAAACCTTGCACATTTGATGCAATTCTACCATTTTGATAAGCAGCTTGCCCCACTTGAGGTGTTCCAAAAATAGATTGCAGATTGTTTAGTAAGCCTGGAATTTTACTACTACTAAATTTCTTTTCTAATCTACCTAAAGCACTGTTACTAATTGCTTTTGATACTGGATTGTTATAGCCACCATTTTTTAAGTTTGCTAAACCTGCCGCAGCATTAGAAACAGAATTTAAAAGACTAGACATACAAATATTTAATGAAAAAAATACCGCACCATAAGATGCGGTATAAATTGTTAACTGTAGTGGCTATTAACCTGTTTTTCTCCAGTAGTGATATGCTAGTGTAACATCAAAGTTTTGAATTTCACCAGCTGTTGTAATATCATATGCTAAATCAGCTACCTGTCTAATGCTTACACCAACTAATTGATATTGAGCTACTTTAACTAACTGTTTATCAAGTTGTACTAAGTCAATAACTGCTGTATCTGATGGTGCAAAGTAGTTACCTGTTGATGTTGCATCATCGAATGTATCGGAAACAACTTGTAAGAATTTTTGTCTTAATGCTTGTGCTTCGTCTGAATAGAAATTAATAACATATGCTTCACTGCCTGGGTATGAAACTGTTCCTGGAATGTTAAAATTTAAGCCCATATAAGGAGCTGTTAAGTTTGCAATTTGTTTACCAGGTAAATTAGCTGTTCTGGCATATACTAAATCATTTTCTGTAACAACCTGGCTACTAGCATTACCGAAGTTAATGTTAATAACTCTAAACAAATTTGAACGTGCAAAATCCTTAGCAATTGCTTGTGTGTAAAAGTCTTGAATCGTCTGGGAAGTATCCGCCATGAAAATATTTAATCTGTGCAATTAGTAATAATACGTATTTTATAAAAAAAAATACACAAACAATTTAAAATTTTTATTAAATTTAACAATATATGGAAATTATCCTAGTATTAATTGCTGGTTTGTTGTGTCCATTTTATTGTCTAAAAGCACGTTTTTGATGATTACGTCCTTTTTAGAATACCATACATTGTTAATAAGATACCCAACCGAGGTTACTTCTTGAATAACCCCGGTTCTTTCATTGGCATCAAATGACGTTGTATAATAAACTGTTTGACCTTTCATATAAGTTATGCTAACTCACTGAAATTGGTACCGGTAGGTGTAGCATAGAAGTTTACTAAGATAAACTCTGCTGAACGTACTGGTTGTAAGTAAATGTCAACAACAAGCTCATTTGCATCAATAACAGCTGGTGTATTATTACGTTCATCACATACGATTAGGTAATCATATACGCCTTCTGTATTCTTAGCATTTTCAAATAGTGGCTTTAACGTATTGACTAGTCTTGTTCTTGTTAATAATGTGTTTGGCTCAAATACAAAGAATTTAGCTGTTGCATTTGTAGCTTTTTCAAGATTTAAGAACAATCTTCTTACGTTAACTCTATCGAATGCGCTAGGTTGCTTTAAGAATGTCTTTTGACCGTAAATTACATAACCCTCATTCGGGAAGAATGCAATTGGATTTACTGCAATGTTGTATAATTGATCTCTTTGCTTTTGATTTGGATAAAGAGCAATGTCAACTATACCATTTACAATACCTCTTGTAAAGCCTGCTGGTGCAAACCATGGCTGGAAGTTAGCATCTGTATTTGCATATGTTGCTGCTACGTAGCCTGAGGATGGAATCCAAACATTGTCGTTAAGATTGTTATCAAATACTTTGACCCAATTACCATAAATTGACATATAGCTTGTATTAAATGGCTGCGTTGCAGCTTTAATTGGGCTATACACATTTAGTGCAAAATTGTATGATGGGTTATCTAAGATCTTTGAATTTGGACCTTGTATGAAAAGATTTCTTGGTAAGTCACCAATAAAGATATGATCTTTTCTTACTAAAGTTGCAAAATTTGAATACTTGTTAATGATCGTTTGATAATTTTGAATAAACGTCTTAGCTGTTGGATCTGTAATACTGCCTGGATCTGTTACATATAGTCCATTTAATGGAATTGTAATTTCATCATTGAATACGCTTATTGTAGAGCTCAATGAAGGTGTGTTGTTCATATACTGCTGTACTGCAAATATCGTTGACATACCAGCATCAACTGTCACGTCAATGTTATAAAGTTCAGTGTTAGCAGCAATGTTTAATAATCTATCTACCTTTGCTGGAATACTACCTAAATCTTTCGTTTGTAAGTTACCATTAGTATATGAACCTAATGGGAATAAGCTATCAGCACCAAGTAGTGTGTTGTAAATGCTGACTAATGTACCTGTTAAGGTTGCAACTGCTGAAGTTGAAGTGGATGATGTAATACCAAATGCTGATGAAGCTGTGGTAAACAATGTATTAAGACTTGCACCGGAAGAATAGTTCTGTGTTACCATTCTTATCTTGTTTGTAGGTGCTCCACCGTTATCTAACCAAGGTGTGCCATTAATTTGCGAAATGTAGTCGTTAACTAATACTACTACGTTTGAAGATTGATTGTCTTCTGTAGCTAGATAAAAGTTTTGTGGGCTTCCACCGTTAGGATTGTTAATTGTTCTCCAATAATCTAATGAACCTGTATACTTTTCAACCAACGAGTAAGCTAATTGAATTGTGTTAGGTGAGAAAGAGGACTGATTTAATTTAAATACGCCTAAGTTTAATGTATCGTCCCAAGCTCTTGTTCCGATGTTAAAGGAACTTGCATCTTCTAATACTTGTGATACGCTTGGACCTGTATTACCTGTAATAATTGAACCGTATGGTAAATTATCAGATACAGCTGATAGGTTAAATGCTAATCTTGCTGAAGGTAATGTAATATATGGAACTGTTACCTGATTTGGATTTGCTGTAACAACAGATTGGACAGTTAAGATATCATTATAATTGGAACTTGGATTGATATTTGAGTTATCAATTAGGCCTACATAATAACCTTGATAGGTTTGATCAATAGTTGTTTGACCTTTGTTTAATACAATAACGCCTGAACTACCAATTTGTGAAAGCTGTGTGATTGGTGAAAAATTGACTGTATTGCTCCAGTTAAATGAAAAACCGCTACCGTCTGTAGCAGTGCCCTTTTGAATAATGGCTTGGTATTGGGCTTGAGTTAGGTCAAAGTGAGATGGTTGACCGAGCACATACATAATACCCGATTGCTGAGCATTTAAAGTTGTAAACTCTGTACCGTAAATTGATTGGTTGTTATTGTCAATACATACTGGAATAACTGGATAAACTAATGCACCGTAATATGTACCAAAACCTGTACCGTTAGCAGGTCCATAAGGCATTCTATAAACATTAACATTTGCCGAGGTATTAAAAATAGGTGCAACAGATTGATAAAAATATCTTTCTGCTGGAGTCTGCGGCGTGCCATAAACCTGTTCAAATTCATTTAACGAATTTACCTGAACGATTTGATCGGATGGACCTTGTGGTGCAAACCCTGCTACTAAAATATTTGTCCCGGTTGGTAAGACTGGTGTTTGACTTAGATCAACTTCATTGATCTGAACACCTGGTGATTGGAGTGTTAATGCCATATATTATTATTTATAGAATTGCGAATAAAAATTACACCAAATCAACAAAGAATTGAGAGAACGCAAACTCAAAAGTCGTTTCAATCTCTTCTGCATTTCTATAATTATAGTCAATAAAGCCTAGGGAAACTGGAAAAGCTTTTGTGTATGTAAACATTGCTATGTTTTGATCAAACTCATCTTTTGCATACATAATAAAGTCTGATTGATAGGAAGCAGGGCTTAAAGCCTTGTTTAAATTCCCGTTATTACTCACTTGCGTGGATGGGACAATATTACTACTATTATATAGCGATGTTTTTTGATCGTTTAAAAGATTAAGCCATTTGTATATAACCCAATAGTTGTTAAATCTGTTATCAACCGTAAAATTCACCGTAATGTTTGGATATGGCGGCCTGCTTAATGATGACGTTTTAATTGACTGGCCGCTGTACCCGGATATGTTAGCAGGTACTGAAATTTCTGGCACTACTGCCCCGTAAACTGAAAATTGAATAGAGTCTTGATTAACAAAGTCGTCACTTCTTATAGATAAATCATTACTAATAACTGACCTCATTATTTCAGGTAACTGTATAACGAGTAAAAATTTATCTTTTCTACTTTTATTAAACTGTGACTGAATAACAGGGTCTGAAGTTGGTAATGCACTCATTGTAGTGGTTTAAATCCTTGTAAAGATAGTGTATACATGTCGTCGTCGTAGGGGTTAGGAGAATCAGTTACAGATTTTCCAATAATTGACGGTAATGCATTGTTTCCGTCTTTTTGATTGTAAAAAGAGTGAGCTGATGTATAGTATTTAATGCCATAATCTAATTGCTTTAAAATTAGCGGTCTATTATTATTATCATACTTTACAACTTCAAAATGCTTTGAAACTAACGCTTCGTCTAATATAATAAGAGCCCAAATCATAGACATTACCCTATCATCATGGTATCCAGCACCTTTTTTAGCTGCCCAAGTTCCGTTTGCACTTCTAACAAAGTCTCTCATCTCTTTTAAAGTTCCCATATCTTTAATCTGAACTACTTCTAATTGATTAACCCAGTAACGCATGTTTGTAACGCCAGTAAATTTGGTATTTGTATGTGCTACAACACCTAATTGAACTTTTGTACGCCCTGTTACTGATGCACCCCACGATACAATATTATCATAGCTGTGAACTTCACGTAAATTGTCTACAACCTGGGCTCCGCAGTTATTTCTCTCAATACAAACAAGAGGTTTACCCCATTGTGTTAAAATCTCGTGCAATTTTTCAGTGAAATGATAAGGAGATATGCCGTTGTTGTGATATACTGCAACTTGCTTTATAGAAGTTAAGTCAGATATATCTAATATTTGAATTACTGAAGCATCCTTATCAACACCTTCACTTACGTCAACTCCTGCTACATATATATTAGAGTCTTTTGGTTCTTCCCAGATAAGATAATGTCCGTCCTCCATTACATACTTCGGGTCAGTGACATACACCTTTAACCTGTCATATAATTCCTCATTAACGGAACTTTCACCAGAATCTAGGAACTCACAATTAAACTCTTGATTAAATGCATCTAAACTACCAATAGTTGCTACGGTTTCTTTCTTCCATTTTTCATCTCTACCTGGAATCTCATTCCATAAAATTTTATCACTTTCCCAACCGTTCTTCTTTTGTTCTGCTCCAATATACAAGCTATGAAACAAATTGCCTGTACCGTTTGCAGTAGAAGCTATAAAGATTTTTGATTTCTTAGATGATGAAACGATTGGATACACTGATTTCCAAAATTCATCAACTAAATGAGGTTCAATGAACGCTAACTCATCTAATATAAGACAGTTGATAGATTGACCTCTTGCAGCAGTGCCGGTGGTGGTTGATATACCAATTCTACACCCGTTACCTAGTATCATAGACGTTTTACCATACTCTTTAACACCAGGTTTTAACCAATTTGGTAATTCCTCATATGCTAATCTAATTCTTCTAAAGATTTCTATTGCAGTGCCCTCTTTATTTGCTACAATTAATATAGATTGGTCTTTTTGAAAGCATGCAATCCATAATGCATATATGGTCATTAACGTGGTTTTACCAATCTGTCTAGAAGCTAACAATATAAAGAATCTATTATCACGCATCTTACGTAACACTCTCTTTTGACACAAATGAAGTTCAATTTTTTGTTTACCTTCGTCTAATGATATAATATGGAAGTGGTTTTCAGCAAAATAGAGAATGTTTTTTGATGACTTTTCTAAGTCCGCAATCATCTCTGGTGTGTACTCAAATTCCGCGTTAACGGTTGGGAGGTTAGGGTTATTTAAATACGTCTGTTTGTTTTTAAGCATGAGCGATATAAATATTTACATGTCCACTTCTAAGAACCTAGTAGATATATGGGAATTATATAACAGTCAAGTGCTAAATGAAAAAGCACCTGCTAAACAAGCAACGAAAATGACCACTAAGAAGGGTCCAGGTCCAGTTGACTTAAACAGCCCAAAGGCTAAAGACATTCAAAACAAAGATACCTCTGGTCCAGCAGCTGCTGATGGTTACGGTGATGTGGCAGTAGACGTACGCAATCCAAAACATAAGAAGGACAATGCATATAATATTACGAATCTTAGTTTTGGAGAAAATTTTGACCAAAATATGGAAAAAACATCAAAAGACAAGATAAATAATAATATGAAATCTATTTTCAATAAACTATACGAAGAAGTAATGGGTAACGAAGATGCAGCTGATCTAGCAGCACTCGGCGTTGATTCAGAAGGCCAAGGACATGAAGGTGCAGAAGGTGAAGATGCAGATCTCACACATGCCGAAATTATTGAGATGCTTGAAAAGGCATTAGCTGCATTAAAGAAACATGCAGAAGGTGAATCTGAAGGTGAATCCGAAATGAGCGGTGAAACAGAAGGTGAAGCCGAAGGTGAAGCAGCTTCAGAAGATAATGAAGAAGATGCAGATGAAGAAGACAATGAAGAATCTGATGATGCTGATGAAGAAGACAGTGAAGAAGAAGATGATGATATGAAAGTTAAAAAAGAATCATCTGGCGCAATTTATTCCGTTGACAATCCAGTAGATGGTGACGGAAAGCTAGTAAGTGATGAATCCGGCAAAAAGCTCACAAAGCATAATATGATTAAAGTCGGTGACAAAACTGCAAAACTTGCTAATAAGGGCAAAGCACAGTACAATGTTAACAATCCAGTAGATGGTGATGGTAAAGAAGTACCAGACTCAGCTGGTTTAGCAATGACAAAGCACAATGCTATTGAACCTAAGAGCAAGATTAAAGGTAGAAATCAAGAATTCTTCGGAGTATAAGATATAACGAAAATAGATTAAATTAAAGCCGCTAGCAATAGCGGCTTTTCTTTTGCTTAAATATATTCGTGGACCTATTCAAAGAGTTTTTTAAATCTCATACACCAACATTAAGTCTTAGAGGCGGTGTACAAAGAAGACATCGCAATCCATTAGGAACAACCGATGTAAACAGACATTATAGAAGGAAACATCTTAATTTAGTTCCTGATATGTACAAGGCTAAAGAGGACGCTAATCCAAAGATTGAAACTCTAAAGAAAGGCCCGGGTAGATTTGTCTGTAATACAAAAGACTTG
>Ga0208388_1000418_pt1 | contig 9567 bp, 5 predicted proteins | sample CryBogCBH18Jul07_FD_185511 | JGI IMG/M metagenome (GOLD analysis project Ga0208388, IMG submission 185511) | Freshwater microbial communities from Crystal Bog, Wisconsin, USA - CBH18Jul07 (SPAdes) (version 2) | ecosystem: Environmental > Aquatic > Freshwater > Lake | place: Crystal Bog, Wisconsin...
TACCCCTACAAACAACTGGTCTTGGGCTGTTGTTACGGGATCTAAAGCAACAAATGGTATGTCTATCTTGTTTAACAATCAAACAAGTGGTTCTATTACAGGATTTAACTGGACAGTTCAATCTATCGCTTCATCATAACACTAACCCCTAACCAAATCATATCATGGCAAAGGACATCAACAGGGCTACCCAGCCTAAACTGCAAAACGAGGGATTCTCCACCCGTGGAGACATCAAGGAGGGAATGAGCAATCATCCCAAGGGAACGGAGTTCAGCGGCATTTTCTATGCTGGCAAGCTCCAACCTGAACCCACCTCCCCGGGTCGCGGTTCCTCCAAGAAATAATATGGCCTCTCACGGCGTACAATACACAAGGGATAATACCGAGCGTGGTATTGTCTTTGATCATGCAATGCCCCAGCCTATGCAGAGGGTGCAGATCAAGGGCGACATCCCTACTATCCGTGCGTACAAGGATGCCCGTACCGCTCGTATCAAAGCTATCGGAGAAGCCAATCAAAAGGCTGTTTCCGTTGGTTCTGCTAACGAGAGCGGAATGGGAGCGAACGCTAATCCGTTTCACGCAGATTGGATTTGATATATGGCTTCTCCAAAGATCCCTAAAGGTGGGTCGATGAGGAGCCGTATGCTTTCCGTCAAGTCTGCCCCAAGCATCAAACTTGGGAATCTTAAAAGCACAACAGGCCCGAATCTGAAGGCTACCCGCAATCTTGTGGGCGGCCCGATTACTCGCGGAGAAATGATCTAAAGCGATGCTGTACGATGTCCAATACATTCTAGATGCTATTCGCCCATATGCGGGAAATAGCGGAACTTGTAATCAAAAGGTTCAGCTTGATTACATGAACAAGGCTCGTCGCTTGCTCTGGAACAAAACGGATACAGATGCTACTTGTGAATATGTATGTATCGCTTGTGTTAATGGGATTCTTACTCTGCCTAGCATCTACAAACAGGTTCGATTGGCTTGGATTGATGGTCAGCCTGTTTCTCTTGGAAACGAATGGTATCAATCCATTCCTCAAGATACTTGGGGTGATGCCTCAAATGGCGGGTATGGCAATGGATGGGGTCAAGCGTATGGATGGAATGGTGGCAATAAGAAATTCATTGAGATTGGTGGCAAGCACGTTACCTATCAGAATTATCATGCCGCTCCATATCTGCTTTGTTTAGAAGCAGAGTCACCGCTGGATGCTGGACAGCAGATTACGCTGTTTGGAGAGAATGCTTATGGTACTAGGATCAGCGAGACGATTACTCTTGGTCTTGCTCCTGCATATTCCTATTCCGTAAATTACTTTAAGGATGTCTTCCAATGCACGAAGACGCAAACAAAGGGTAGGGTCAGGTTGTATTCTTATGATCCCGACAATCAAGCACAGATGCTTTTGTCGATATACCAACCCTACGACATCAATCCTAGCTTCCGTAGATATGCAGTTCAGGGAAGGGTGAGGGATTCTGTTATCCTTTACTGCAAGAAGAACTATCAGGATTTGTATGAACTAACCGATCAGGTTGAGTTCACGCCTGAAGCGATGATTTCTGCTGTGATGGCAGTTGTCTATCGTGAGAATAAAGGAAGTGATCAGCTTTATGCTACGTCACTTCAGAATGCCATCTTTGAAGTCAATAGAGAGACTGCTGATAGGGAAGAGCCTACTGGTAGTACGATTAGGCAATTCCCAAACAATATGATGTTGAATGCTTTGATTCCAACATATGCTTGGGATGATGGAGCTACATGGCCCTATTGATAAAATAAACAAAATATAATATAACAGATTTTATGGCATTTTCTACAATGGGAACAGCAGGAGGCGCACTTGGCGGTGCGGCGGCTGGAGCGCAACTTGGATCAATTGTCCCCGGTATTGGGACTGCTATTGGTGCAATTGGGGGTGGTCTTTTAGGAGGTCTTGCTGGATCTGGTGCGCTTTCAGGTGGAAGCTCAACAGCTAAAGGACTTCCTTCATTTAGCCCACAACAGGATCTTGCATTTCAGCAACAAGAATATAACCAGATGTACCCACAGGCATTGGGTTATGGTCAGAATGCATTTAATCAAGCTGAATCACAGGGTCTTGGATTTGCTAAAGCTGGAACGCAACAGAATATTGCTGAACAAAACAAAGTAACGCCGGGTTCATCACAGCAAAGAGAACTTGCTCTTCAGCAACTTAATTCCTACATCCAAGGACAGATCCCACTTGATGTCCAGCAACAGATTAATCGTCAGGTTGCACAGAATCTTGGTGGTGGATTCAACCTTTTCTCTGGTGGAGGACAAGCTCCACAGAACTTTGCTAGGAACATTGGACAGACTAGCGTTGGTCTTTCCCAATACGGATTGAGTGCCGCTCCTACTTGGCAACAACTTGCTAATACAATGGTGGTATCTCCTGCTGTTGGACTTGAAGCTGGATTGCAAGCAAGCGGTCAGGGAGCAAGTCTTGCCGCTCAAGCGGCTGGATTGGGAAATCAGCTTGCGGAGAGTCAGTATCAAGCTGGATTCAACCAGTATCAAGCACAGCAGTTGGCTAATCAACAGCAAGCTCAACTTGGTATGGGCCTTGGTCAACTTGGCTTGGAAAGCTATTCTGCATTAAATAAAGGGAATTATCTTAACTCTCTTGCTTCTCCATCATCACAGATTCCTGCCGCTCAATATTCTGGGTCTATGGTTCCTCTTTCTTCTGCCCCGCAATCTGTCCAACAGCAATACGGCTGGGGACAATACGCCAATCAATAATATATGCCAATCGGATACGCAAATTTCGGGAACATACAGGCTGGCAATCAGCAGGTTGTTAATTCGCTTGTTGGCCTTGGTCAGCAGATTGGCAATGCTATTGAGACTCATGCGGCTACGCAGTCTGCACAGGCTATGTTGCCTATGTTGCAACAGCAGTATCAGGCAGGAATGCAGAAGATTTCTTCAGGTGATTCTGCTGGTCTTTCTGATGTGTATAACGCAAGCATGGTTGCTTCACAGAATCCATTGCTTGCTCCTATGGCGAATCATGCCGTGAATATTGCGAACATGGCGAATGTCCAAACTCAACATGGATTGAGGACTCTTGCGGCTCAACAGGGGGCTTTGTATAGGGCTAATCTTAAAGCTCAAGGAACTTTAGGTGGTGGTGTTCGCCCGATGACAGGTGGACAGCAGGCTCAAAATACCTACAGATACCGCAAGGATCTAAATACTATTTGGGATAATAACAGGGATAATGTTAATGACTTCCTTTCTGGAAAAGACAATTCTGGAACTACTCAACTTGCATCTGCTTTGAATAAATATCAGGCAATGAAGCAGGATTCGGGGATAACTGATCCTAATTTTGAAAATGTTTTGATGGCTAAACAGGCAATTGCCGCTGGTGCTGATCCAGCAAAAGTCCTTGAGAAATACAAGGCTCTTCAAATTCCTGCTTCTAAAGCATCTGCTCCCACAATAACCACTCCTGCCGCCGCTCCTACAAAACAAGCTCCTGTTCAGCTTCCTGCTGGGCTTCAGATCAATCCTACATTTAATACTGGATCTGCTACTCCTGCTGGTGGTATGATTCCAGCCGCATCTGGAGCAATGCAAGGAAATGTTGCACAAGCAGAAGAACCCGAAGTTGTCGAACCAGATACAGAAGACCAAACCGAAGATCAAGAAGCTGAACAAGTAGCATAATTATGGGAGACAATCCGTTTGCCGACCTTATTCCCCAAAGAGGGTCAGAACAGGGCGGTGTAATAAATCTCCCTGTAGCTAATCCTACGCCTGTTACTACATACAGCATTCCTGCCGCTGTTGGTGGTGCTGATGAGGCGTATGATTCTGGAACCGCTCAAGGAATTGGATCATCGGATAATGAGCTTGCACCCGGAATAGTTGCGGTTAATCCATCTGTTTACCCCATTGGGACTATCTTTAAGGATGCCGATACTGGTGAGGCATTTGTTGCTGGAGACAAACATGGGAATGCAAATCCTAATGTCATTGATATTTATACGCCCCCATCTCAATACACGGGATTTTCTGGTCAAAGAAATCTAGTTCCTGTGGGAAAGGTTCCTGCCAATGAGATTCCAAAGACCGCTGGAGGAGTGGGTGAATTGCTGAAGAACTTTGGAAAGGTTCCTGAAGGAGAGGGTGCATATACGTCCCTTGGAAAGATCCAGCAAGGATCACAACCTCAACAGCAACAGATGGAGAATCCGTTTGCTGATTTGATTCCACAGAATGAACAGCCACAATCTACTGGTGGCGCATTTCAGTCAGCCGCATCTAAAGCAGAGCCAAGCAATCCTTTCGCTGATCTAATTCCTTCTCAACCAGCACCATCTAGTTTTGGAACAGCCGCTACACCTACTGGTCAACCTCAAACATTTGGAGATATGGGAGTTGGCTATGAACAGAAGCCTGATGTTGGATATTTAGAACTGGCTGGTAGAGGGCTTACTGGAGCCGCCGCTAAAGCCAATGAATTGATGGCACAAGGGCTTGGAATCTTTCCTTATTTGGAAGACAAAACGCTTCAAGCCTTTGGCGTAAATAGTGATATTTACAATCGCTACATGAAAGCGGTTCATTCTGTTGGTCTTGGTCAGCCGGGTGTTGAAGCCGCTCAAATCAAGCCGACTGAAAAACTTCCTCCGCTTGGTGAAGCTGTTTACTCAACAGCAGAAATGGCTGGAACATTGCCATATATGATGATGACAGGAGGGATTGGTGCTGAAGAAGCCGCCGCTAATGAAGCATTCCAAGCAGTCAAGCCATTGTTGCCTCGTATAACGCAAGGCATCCAATCAATGACTATTCCTGCGGCTGAATCTGGAATGGATGCTGTTAAGCAATCTGCCGCAAAGGGAGATGATCAAATTACCCAAACAGCAAAAGGAATGGCAATGGCAACTACAACTGCCGTTATGGGTGCCGTTCCTCTTTCGATTCAAAGCAAGATTGCAAATCCGCTGTATCGTTTCTTAGAGCAAGGTGCTTATGGATACTTAACAGGAATCCCTGTTGGTGAGGCGCAGAAACAAGTTAATTCATGGGTGAATGGTCAGCCATATGTTCCCAGCACATTTAAGGAAATGGCTGTTCAGGCTATACCAATGGGATTGATGACTGGTGCTTTTGGTGTCCTTCATGCACCTGAAGCTAAAGGTAAATATGATCAAACATGGGCAGGGCCAGAGCAAACACTTGCTCCATCCGCTAATCCTGTCGTCAATCAGCGAGAGGCGCAGATTACCCAGATGGCAGACAATCAGTCGCCTACTCTGGAAGTCACCAAACCAGCAGAAGAAGCTCCTGCTCCTGCTGTTGAGACTCCCGCCGCTCCTGTTGATGTCCAAGCACAGATTGATCAGCTTCACCTAGATCAGTTGGAGCATGATGAGGGATCTCCTGAATATAATGCAATTCAGGAAAAGATTGATGCTCTAAACAAACCCGCTGAAGCCCCTGCTGAAGCACAACCTAAAGTTGTTAAATTAACTGGATTTGGAAAAGGTGATACCGAAGCTGGATCAAGACTTATTGATTCTATTGAAAAAGAAACAGAAGAGAACCAGCTTGATCCAAGAGAAAGAATTGTAAATCGCAACGCCGCTATTGATGTAGAAGATTCAGGTGGTGTAGCAAGAATACATTCCATTAGAGCATTTGAAAGAGGGACGGGTGCTGGAAGGGATGCTCTAAATTTAATTATAAGATTAGCAGATCAAGAAGAGGTTCCTCTTGTTCTTGACCCTGAAAGATTTACATCTGAAGGACTTACAAATAAGCAATTAAAAGATTGGTATTCAAGAAATGGATTTGTGGAGCAAGAAAATGGTTCCATGAGGAGAGAACCAAAACAACCAACCGAAAAAACATATGAGTCCGTTCAGAAGCAAGGTGCAAGAGAAGTGGGCGTTCGCAACGCACCAGCCGTGGGCGAAGGAGTGGGCACAGAAAACAAAGCAGAAGTCCCTGCCGGAAAAGGTGAAGCCCCGAAAGAAGAAGTAGCACCAGCTAATCCCTATGATGCCATTAGGGATAGCTATTACGAAAATGGAGATCACTCTCAACTGGTAGATTCAGCAGAGAAAACAGCCAAGGAGCAGGATAACCAATTCCTGCTTGATGCTGTTTCCAAGTTCCGCGAAGAAGTTGGACAAGGGGTTAATCCCAGCGAAGCCGCAACAAAACTGATGGATGCTTTGGCTTTTGAGGCCGACATGCATGAGCAGGGGGTCAAACCAAGTGATCGCGGATTGCCTACAGGAAAGGTTGGAAAGCGTGAAACTGAGGGTGGTTACTTTGGTATTCGGAACCCAATTATCAAATATCTTAAAGAGAATCCCATTTTATCGAGATCAACTTATCTTAAAAAGATAAAATCAGGCGAGTTTACTAAAGGAGGTGGTGAATACGATACACCTCCAGACATTAATAAAGGACACGCTATGCAAATTTATCGAGAGGATGGTCAGACTCTTGATAAGCGTCATCAACAAATGGTTGACGAGGGCATAATGAAGGCAGACTCAACTGTTGAGGATCTTTGGAAGGAAATTGATAATGCTTCCAAATCTGCTTCCAAGCTAGAAAAGGAAGAATCCAAGAAAGATGCTACAGAAAAAGCTTTAGAGGAAAGGGCTTCTAAACTAGAAAAACTCCAAAAGACTGATCCAGAAAAGTATGCTGGAGAAATGCAGGAGGATCTTGAACGCTGGTTTAATGACAAAAGGCGTAGCGAGGGTGGATTTATTGAGTTCCCTGATGCTGTAAAGAATGCCGCCGCTAAATTTGGCGAGGCTATCTACAAAGCTGGAATGTCATTCCGAGATTGGTCTGGCGAGATGGTCAAGCGTCTTGGCGAAGGAGTCCGTGGATTCCTGCGTAGGATCTACAATGCCATCTCTACTGGCGGGGGGCGTTTCCTAGAGCGTGGAGCCGAGCGTGGATCAATTGATCTTGGAGGAGAAGAAAGATTTAAGCCAAAAGCACCTACAGAGCGTGAGACATACGCAAAGAGGGCATATGATGCTTTGACTAAATCAAGGGGAGGAAATCCTCCTGATGAAGCTACGCTTACCAATGCCCTAGCAAAGAAATTCCCCGGGATTACCTCACGCGAGGCATCTGATCTATACGCATCCGCAACAGGAAAGCCTAAATCTCCTGCTCCATATGCTGGCGTTGCGGCTACGCAAGGAGAAATGTTCCCACAAAGAACTCCTATTGGAATTAGCAAAGAATCTGTTGAAAACCAGCGTCTCGCAAGGATGCTTGATAATCTTCCTGAATCAGAAAGAGAATCTAATGCCGCCAAAATAAGCGATGCTTTGGAAAAGAATAAAAATCCCAACATTGTTGAAGGATTGATTCACGAAATTATTGATGGCGGGAAAACAATTGCAACTCCTGAAGAAGTAGCATTGTTGAATGTGGAAATGAATCGACTTCAACTTGAGCGGGAGCGGATTCAAAATAACTTTGATCAGACAGAAAAGCGTCCTTCAGATTATTCTGTGCTTAATCAAGAGCTAAAGCCTATTGATGATAAGATAGATAGACTTGAAAGGGCTGTAGATAAAATTGGAACGAGTGCTGGTAGGCTTTTGCAAATGTTTAAGATCATGCTGGCTGAAGACTATTCTCCAGTTGCTCTTGAGAGAAAAGCAGTTCGTGATTTGCGCCGTGATCTTACTCCAGAAGAAAAGGAAACAATTGCTCGTCAGGCAAAGGAAATCAAAGACCTTCAGGACAAGTTGAATCAAAAACAGGGTCAGGCTGAAGAGAAAGATCTGAACGAATCTGTTAAAGATGCTTATGAAAGGCAAATTGCAGAGCTTAAAGAACAAGCGAAGCCTGATCCTGCTGTTCAGAGTATTCTTAACAAGGTAGCAAATGCTCTTAAATCTCCAGCAGATGCGGCTAGAGAGAGAATTGCTCAAAGAAGGAAAGAGCGTGGAGGAAGGTTATTCACGGGTATTGATCCAGAGCGTTTGGCAGATATTGCAGATGCCGCAATTATTGGTGCTGAAAAGATCGCCAAAGGAGCATCCAATCTCGCTAGGTGGACTGCTGAAATGAAGTCAGAATTTGGCGATGGGATTATTCCTTACATCAAGCAGATTTGGAATAAATCTCTTGAGAATTTTAAGAATGCAACAAGCAGGGTTACTGAAAAAGCATCGGATACAATAAAGAATAAAGTATCAAAGGTTGCTAAAGGAGAAGTTACTAAAGATGATATAATCAATCGCGCAAAAGCTGAAGCCGAAGCTGGAGAAGAATTGTCTCATAAAACTGTTTATGATTTAGCAAGAGCGCATATCCTTGAGGGAGTTAGGGGAGAGGACAATGTAATGAAGGCTGTGCATGATGATATTAAAGAAGCATATCCTGATGCAACAGAGCGCGATGTTCGCAGGGCGTTCTCTGAATATGGCAAAGCAAAATTCCCTAGCGCAGAAGAAGATAAAGTTCATTTGAGGCAATTAAGGATATTGGTTCGACTTCAGGAATCAATTGATCGACTCAAGCAAGGCTTACCAGCATTGCGTACAGGGCTACAAAGAGACAGAGCCAACCAAGCAATCAGAGAAAAGACTGCTATTCTAAATAACTTGCTTAAACAAGTTAAGGTTGAGCCTACACAAGAACAACTAACTTCACGACTTGAAGCCAAGAAGAATGCGTTGCGTAATCGCATTGAGGATCTTGATGCTCAACTTCAAGGTAAAGCAAAGAAGGTTGAAAAGGGACAGCCTGTTCCTCTTGATGCAGAAGGAGAAAGGCTTACTTCATTGCGTGATGCCATGCAACAGAAGTTGCGTGAGGTAGAAGCCGCCGAAAGAAAGGCCGCAAAAGAAAAAGCTGACGCTGAAGATGTTGATAAACAGAGGCGTGAGGCGCAGGCTGAAATTGATCGTATTCAAAAATCAATTGATGAGGTAAATGATCTTATCGCAAGCGGAGAAAAAGTTGCTCCTACTCCAAAAAAACAACCTCTTACTGAATACGCAAGATTACTTAAAGAGGATCTAAAGAAGGCTAGAAAGCAATATAAAAAGGTTATTGCGGAGCCTTCAAAATCTCCCGAAGAGAAATACAACGAACGCCGACAAGCAAAAATTAAGCAAGATATTGCTGATATTGAATATCGGATGAGGCGTGGCGATTACTCCAAAAAGGAAAAGAAGCCTTCATATAAAAAGACTCCCGAAACTGAATTGCTAGAGAAAAAGCTGGCTGATAAACGCCGCGAAGCCGATCTGTGGCGCGAGGAAAAAGAAAAGGCAGAGCGTCCTATTTGGGAAAAGGCATTGAGAACAACTAGTGAAACAGCAAGAGAGATAACTGTTGCTGGCATCAACGTGCTTTACAAGATCGGGAAATATGCGATAGCGAAGCCCATCACAACTCCTATTGGAGAAGTTGCTGGATATGCGGCTAGAAACCTTCTTGGTCTTGGAAAGGTTCGTGGTGAATACGAATCGGGAGCAAGCCCATTAAAGACAATTCCTGCATACTATCGCGGATATTGGA